>Ga0265293_10003214_pt1 | contig 30762 bp, 29 predicted proteins | sample Munlanlewell138R_FD_192505 | JGI IMG/M metagenome (GOLD analysis project Ga0265293, IMG submission 192505) | Leachate microbial communities from a municipal landfill in Southern Ontario, Canada - Leachate well 138R | ecosystem: Engineered > Solid waste > Landfill > Unclassified | place: Canada... | reverse complement strand
CTCTTTCCTCTTGAGTTATTTGTCCTTTTTTACATCATTGTGTTTGCACCATCTTTTAATTTAGTTAGGGAATGAAGGAATCTAACTATATTTATTTGGTGGTGCTTTTTGAATGATAATTAACCAATCTTGCAAGTTTATGATTTTTTATTATATAATAAGTATAATTTTTAAATTTTATTAAAAAATCATGGACTACTTTTTAGAAACTTCTGATTTATTGCTTACTGGCTCTGTATCTAAGGAATTAGCTATGGCAGCCATTGCATGATCTTTTGCATTATTTGGAATGTTTTTTATTATTTTTGGGTTAATTTCTATTTTTATGATTATTTCAACTTGGAAAGTTTTAGAAAAAGCTAACTTACCAGGTTGGGGTAGTTTGATTCCAATTTACAATATTTATCTTATGTTTAAATTAGCTGGTAGACCTACTTGACGGACTCGATGGATATTATTTCCACCAGTTTTGTGAATTTTAATGATTATTTTAAATTTTGATATTGCTAAAAGGTTTAACAAAAATTCTGCATTTTGAGTAGGACTTTGGTTTTTACCTATAGTTTTCTATCCAATATTAGCATTTGATAAAAAATCCAAACGAACAGCTAAAAAATAACTTACTATATGCAAGTTTATCCTTGTTGTTTCCAAGTATTCTTACTTCTATTTTTTTAGATTTCTTTCACAAATACTTACTGACTCGTTATTGTACAAGGCTAGTTATTGCAACCACCATCGAAGCCTTCGCAAAGCTAGCAAGATGACAAAATTTTTTATTACAAAAAAGAACTCATTAAATTATTGTTCTAGCTCGCAATATTGCAAAAATAAATATTCTTTTACAGAAAAGATATTTTTTTGTCTTTTTAATTTTTTTCACACACAATCAAGTATCCTATTAAAACTCACTTTCCCACAATTTCCTGATATTTGAAATTAAAAAAATTATATTCAGCTATTTTTTTTAAGTCTTCTAATTTATAACGATATTGTTGTATCTTAAATTTGATATGTTCTTTTCATTTTCAATGTTCCCATTCAAATTCTCTTCTTTGTATAAAGTGTCCAATTATTCGCTTTCCTCCATTTTTTAAAATTCTATAAACTTCTTCAAATAATCATTCCAAATTTTTGATATGTTCCAAGACAAAAAAACTTGTTGCAATATCAAAACTTTCATCATCAAATGATAATTTTTTATTTAAATCACATACTATTTTTTGGACTTTTATTCACTGTTTTGGATGTTTTTCTAACAGTTTTTCTGCTATATCACAAGCTACATATTTTCTAAAATTTATATTTTCAAAATGTTTGAAAATTCTACCATCTCCTGCTCCTAAGTCTATTATATCCAGATTTTCATGTTTTCTCGGAAGAAATCTGGATATTTCTAAGTTTAAAAAAGAATCCAGATGAGAATGATGTTTTTTATATTGATTTGAAATTAGATTATATCATTCTTCTGAATTCAATATTTTTACATATTTAGAATTATGTGCCATATTTACAAAATTCTACTAAAAAAAAGTTTTTTCACTACTTATATCTTCTGATCTTTTCAAAATATTTTTCATTTTTTCTTCTATTTCAGGATTTGGATCAGCTAAAAATTTGGTAAGTTCACTAGTTTTTTCACTAGCTCTTTTGATATGAACATAATATTTACTCAATTCAGCAACCACCTCCGATAATTCATCATTTTTATCAAGTAGTTCTGTTACTTTTTCTTTTAATATTGCATTTTGATGCGTAAATTCATCTAGTTCATGATTTAAGTATTCTAGTTCTTTATTGGCAGATTTTAAGTTTCATCTCAATTCATTTACTACATCTTTATACTTATATCTAAAGTAAAATAAGAAAAAACCTATTAGTCCTCAAACGATAAAAGCTAAGAAAACATATCAATTCATTTTTTTGTGTTTTACAAATAAATACATTGCTAAAATATAGTTTAGTTATCCAAAATCAACAGAAAAGCATTATTACTGTAAATAAAATTTTAATTTATATATTTTTACATAAAAAAATCTTCTAACAAGTAGAAGATTTTTTATTTTAGACTGTGAGTTGTTATTATTTAACAGCTCCTTTGAAGTCAGATCCAGCTTTGAAAGTAACAACGTTCATAGCAGGAATTTTGATTTTTTGAGATGGGTTTTGTGGGTTAACTCCTTCTCTAGCTTTTCTGTGTGATTTTCTGAAAGTTCCGAATCCTTGGATTCTAACTTCACCTTCTTTTTTAACACCAGCAATAACTGTATCAATAAAAGTGTTAACTAGTTCAGCTGCAAGTTTTTTAGAAACTCCTAATTCTTCAGCTAATTGTGCGATAAGAGCAGTTTTAGTCATAATTGTACAATTTAATAAATAAAAATAGTACTGTGTACACAAGTTATACTAATAGTATTACTTTCAATTTCAATATTTTTTTATTTTTTATAAGTCTTTTGAAAAAGTATAAATTCTTGTAAACAAGCTAGGTCTTAAGTAGCTTATTGTGCTTATTTTGTTTTTGTGTTTCAAAAATTGATTTGACATTTTTGTTTAATGTGATGGTGTTTTATGTCTCATTTATCAGTAGAGACTTGAGTTTTTTCAAAGACCTAGATAATTTTTGTCTAACATTTTCATTAGATATTTGCAAAATCTCTGCAATTTCCATATTTTCTTTTTCTTCTATAAATTTAAGATATATTAGTTCTCTACTCTCTATATCCAGTTGTTTCATTGCATCTTCTATTTGTTTAAACTGAAAATCTGTTTCTAATAATTCAAAAATATCAAATTCATCTTCTATATTTTCTTCAAAACTCTCTCAATCTTGGTAATCAAACGAACTAAAAGAAATATCTTTTTGTTTTTTGAAACTATCTTTTACAAGATTTTTAAACACAGTCCAAGCAAAGGCAGAAAAAGATTGTTTGAAATCATATTTTTTTACCACATTCCACCGTTTTACATAAAAATTAGAAATAATATCTTCAGCTTCTTCTTTACTAACAAAAAAATTAGAATTTATATAACGAAAAAACATATCAACCGTTTTAAGATAAAACTCATTAAAAGCTCGTTGATCTTGTTTTACCAGTTGTTCTATAAATTCTTTATCAAAATCCATATTTTTTGCTAAACTCATTAATTAAACACTTCAACATTTTCCTTTTCTAGAACTTTCTTTTTAATATTATAGTATAATTTTCTTCTTTCTCAAAATATTCATCTTTGACGGCAGAAATACAAGTCAAAACCTCATTTTCATACATTTCCATTAAAGGTTCTTGTAAAAATGATTCATTTATTACTTCTCTTCATTCTACAACCTCACATAAACAGAGCCCGCAAGATCAACTTCAACAAGAAAAAGGAATCTCAATATCATGTTCTTGCGCCATATCCGTAAATACTTTTCATTTTTCTGCTTCAAAACTTCCCAATTCTACTCAATTTGAATCTTGTACTATTACTTTTATCATAGTAGTTTAAGTTTAAAGGTTAAAAGTTTACAAAACAATATGATTTTCTATAATTTATAAGACTACAAATCCTACATCATAGAACAATAAATTCTTGTAAAAAACATATAAAGTTATAGTTTTATCCAAGTTTATGTCTTGTAGCATTCAAATCTTGGTTTTACAAATTTCTTCTTTTTATTTAAACAAATTTTTTGCCTCTTCCAATTGATTATCTATATTGTTTTCTAAATAATTTTCCATATCAAATTCCACAATAATATCTGGTTTTATTCATATATTATCTATGTTTTTATCACTGGGTGGAAATCGTTTTCATATAGTATATTTTAAGCTATCTCCATCTCTAAATTCATCTAAAGTTTGAATTGTTCATTTACCAAAGCTGTTTGTTCACAAAAGTTTTGCTCCAGCTTGTTCTTGTAATGCAATAGCTATTATTTCTCCAGCACTAGCAGTCATTCAGTCAATTAGCACTATAGTTTTTAATCATTCAAACTCTGCAAATCATTTTGAATAATATTTTTCATCTTGATATCACTTGTAGTTGGCTGAGACCACTAATTGTCATTTTGTTATAAAATGAGAAACTACCTCTACAGCTACTGGCATAAGTCATCATCCATTACCTCTTAAATCTAAAATTATTCCTTCCACTCATTCAGACTTTAGTTTATTTACTTCTTTTTTGAATATGTTTTCAGTCTCTTCTCCTATCAAGAATATTTCTATATATCATATTTTTTTAGTATTTATTTCAAATATTTCACTTTCTACTGATGGTATATTGATAGTTTCTCTAATAATAGTGATTTCAAAAACTTCTCTTTTATCATCCTTTTCATATCTTTCAATTATTAAACTTACATTACTCCCAGCTGGTCACTTGATTCTAGCAACCGACTCTTCCAAGCTTTCATTTTCTACATATCCAGTATCTATAGCTATAATACGATCCAATGGTCTAAGCCCGGCCTTCATAGCAGGAGACTCTTTCAAGACCTCCTCAATTTGTATATAATATTCTTTTTTAGTCACAGCAGCTCAAATTCATTCAAAATTTTCTTCTCATTCCAAACTCCCCAAAAAACCATTATTTTGTTCTGCATCCATATATACAGTATAAGGATCTTTAATGGCATCAATATAAGCTTTAATAGCTCATTTAATCATATCTTCTTCATCTATTTTTTCATAATCATAGTATCAAAAATTTAATAGCTCATCCAAAGTTTCAAAGCGTTCATATTTGTTTTTAAAGTAATCTAATTCACTTTGTTCCTCATTCTTTCATTTTAGAATATTGTCAAAAAAATCACTTGGTCAAAATCTCATTATACTTCCACCAATCAAAACACCAAACAGAAATATTAATATTATTTTAATTTTTTTCATGTTTTATTTAACTTATAAAAGCTAGGAATTTGTTACATTTTCAAATACCTCCAAAATACTGTTATTTTTTATAAAAACAACATCAAGTCTTACCTCAAAGTCTAAATTCTTTTTGTACATATAATCCTCAATAGTTCTTCATAGAAATTTTAATTTTTGGGGTTTTATGTATCACATCAAATCATCTACATATTCCACAACCTTTACTTCCACAAAAACGATTGTTCCATCTTTTTGCGCTATTACATCCAATTCTCCACCAGGGATAGTATAATTTGTGTCCAAAATTTCATAACCATTTTCTTCATAATATCAAATAGCTAACTCTTCTCCAATTCTTCACAGCTCTTTTTTGTTATTCATTTTCTTTTTCTAATATAAAATTATTTCTACATAATAAAGAAAAGACACTAGTTTTTCAATATTAAATAAAAAGTTTTTATTTTCATTCAAAAAAATGTTTTTTTAATAAAAAAATACATTCAAAACCTAACTTTCTTGTTTTTTGCTTGTAATTTCTTGAAATATTTTAGTTTTTATACAGTTCCTCGACCTTCTCCCAATTTACCAAACTTCGCCAATTTTCTAAATATTCAGCTCTTCTATTCTGATATTTTAGATAATAAGCGTGTTCCCAAACATCTACAGTCAACAATGGGATAAGTCCACTGGTCATAGGATTTTCAGCATTACTAGTATTTACAATACTTAATTCTCCATTACCATCTTTCACAAGCCAAGTCCATCCAGATCCAAAATTTCATATAGCATTGTTTGTAAATTCTGTTTTAAAGTTTTCAAAACTTCCTCGTTTTTTTTCAATCTGATCTTTTACCTTTGCTTGTCGGTAAGTAAAATCCCATTTCTCATTTTCAGCTTGTCAGTTCATTCCTTCTCGATAAAAAGTGTGATTCCAAACCTGAGCAGCATTGTTGAATATGGCTCCGTTAGAGTTTATGATAATATTTTCCAAGTTCATGTTTTCAAATTCTGTTCCAGCTATTAATCAATTTAATTTATCTACATATCACTGATGATGCTTTGTATGATGAATTTCTACAGTTTTTGCATCAATAAACGGTTCTAAAGCATTAAAGTCATAAGCTAGTGTTTTTAATGTGATCATTTATTATAACTTATCAAAATAAAAAGTTATCCTTATTATTAAAAATAAAATACGAATTTACAAGAGATTACGTTCTTAAAATTTGTATTTTTAATCTTATAGATTTTTAGATTCTTTAGTTTTCTTTTTGCTTGCTTCACGAAAGAGTTTAGTGATAGCATAAATTTCTTCTTTAGTTTTTGCATTTAGCAAAAGTTCTTGTAAGATTTGCAATCATCTTGATTTTGCTGGTCTCTTTTTTGTTGTTTCAATAGCCATAATAATATAATGAAAATGATAAAACTTATAATAATTTTTTTACAAAAGTTAAACTAACTACTTTGTATCATAACACAAGCATTGGCAATATATTCAATATCATTTTTTTTGCAAAATTCAATTCATTCATCGCTTTCTGCACCAGGCTGAAACCAAACTTTTTGTATTCAAAGTTTTTTCACCTCCTCTAAAATTGCTAAAGAAAATTTTGGAGATAATACAAAAATTGCAAAATCTATTTTTCATTTAAAGTCTGATAGAGTAGAGTATGCTTTTTTTCAAAAAATCTCTTTTTCGTTTGGATTTATTGCTATAGCATTAAATCATTTTTTTATAAGGTCTTTAAATACCTTATATCAGTATTTTTCTACATTATTTGAAGCTCATATTACAGCATAAGTTAGTTTTGGATCGATCATAGTATTATTATAAATAAAGCTATTTTTATGTCACTTGAGTATTTTTATTTAAGAACTAGGCGATGAATCAACAAGCTATATTGTTTTTAAAAATCTTGCTTCCATTTTTCTTACTCCTATTTTTGGATCGTTAAATCTTACTACTGCTAAGTGGTCTCGTATTTCCAACACATAGCCATCACCAAAGAGTTTGTGGTTTACATTATCTCATTCATTTATATTAATTTCTGGCCTGCTTGTATCATCGTAATAATACATCATATTGTTTTGATCGGAATGAGATTCCATTCTTGAGTTTTTGCTTCTACCAGATCATAGATCATAATGTTTTGTAAGCTCTTCTGGTATCTCTCAAATGAATCTGCTAGGAGGATTGTTTCTAAATTGTCACCGAGTCATTCTGCTATTTGCATAAGATAAAAACAAATAATCTTTTGCTCTAGTAACTCCCACATACATCAATCTTCTTTCTTCTTCCAACAAATGCGCTTCCATTACAGCATTTGTCAAAGGAAACATATTTTCTTCTACACCAGCTATAAATACATAAGGAAACTCCAAACCCTTACTGCTATGAATAGTCATAAGCTTGATTACATCTGCACTTGCATTTTCATCATTTACCACATCGGTCATCAATGTTATTTCTTCTATAAATTGTTTTATAGATTCATGTCATTTTTGTATATAACTTGATGCCATATTTATTAATTGTCAGATGTTTTCATACCTTTCTGCTACTTTACTACTTCCATGAGTCTTCTTTTCCTCCAAATGGCTTTTATATTTTATAGATTGTATTATTTTGCTAATAGTGTCAGCAGGTCAGTATTTGTCCCAATTATCAGTAATTTCATGGATTATTCTTTTAAATTCTAAGATTCCATTTTTGGCCTTGCTGTTAATTTCGACAGGGATGCTTTCTATATTTTCTAATACCTCATGAAGTGTCAAACCATTGATAGTCGCATAATCTTCCAATTTTAATAGACTATCTTTTCCAATTCATCTTGTTGGTTTGTTTATAATTCTTTTTAAAGAAACAGAATCTCCACTATTTGCTAAATATTTAATGTATGCCAAAATATCTTTTACTTCTTCTCTTTCAAAAAACTTATATGCTCACCATATTTTATAGGGTATTTTTTCTTGTACTAAAATTTGTTCAAAAGTAGAAGACTGAGCGTTGGTCCTATATAATATGGAAACATCTCATAGTTTTTCAATTTTACCTTTATCTTTCATTTTCATAATCAGATCTATTATATTTGCTGCTTCATCTATATCAGAGTTGTGACAAAAAACAGTAATTTTTCCATCTTCTTCTCTATGGGAATGTACATCTTTGTTGTATTGTTTTAAGTTATTTTTTATAATGGAATTTCCAGCATTTACAATATATGGACGAGAACGATAGTTGATTTGTAGTTTAAACATTTGGATATCTGGCCAATACTTTTTTACATTCAAAAAATTTTCCATCAAGGCTCATCTCCAGCCATAAATACTTTGATAATCATCTCATATCAAGGTAATATTTCCATCTTTTCCGCTAAGCATCATCATAAGTTCAAATTGTATCCAGTTTGTGTCTTGAGCCTCATCGACCATAATATACAAGAATTTCTTTTTCCATTTTTCTAATATATCGGGTCTTTTCCTAAAAAGCAAATATGGTAGTAGCAATAAATCATCAAAATCCAACATATTTGATTTTTCTAACTCTTTTTGGTATTCTACATAAACTTTTCCCATATTTTGTTCATAATCTGTAGTCGTTTTTGATTGGAACATTTTTGCATCGTATCAATTATTTTTTTGATTGCTAATAAATCACTTTACTTCATTTGGTTTGAATACTTCATCTAAATTAAGTTTTTTTAAAAGATCTTTAGCTACCTTATTGCTATCATTTGAATCTATTATTGTAAAATTTTTGTCATATTTCATTTCCAATTTATCAATATCTTCTTTTAGTATTTTTAGAAAAATACTATGAAAGGTCCCAATTCGTTTAAAATCTTTTTCGTTATATTTGATACTATTTCCACTCGTATTTGTTTTAGTTTGTTCTATAAAATCCAAAAAATCATTAATACTATCTTCTTGGTCATTTTTTTCTTTGCTTTCAATGTTTTGTTTGTTTTCATTTTGTAAAGAAGATTTGTTTGACATTGATTGTCATTGATCATCAGAAATTATTTCTTGAAACTCTTCTGAAATTTCTAGTAATCTTTCTTTCATTTCATTGGCTGCCTTATTGGTAAAAGTTACAGCCAAAATGTTGCTTGGATTGATTTTTAAGCCAAACATTAAATATCATATTTTATATGTCAATGTTCTTGTTTTTCCAGATCCAGCTCCAGCTAAAATTAAACTAGAACTATCTGTATGTAAAGCAGCTTTTAATTGTTCTTCGTTTAACTTTCAAGCCAAATATTCTTTTACATTTTGCATTCATTTTTCAAAATTAATTAAATTATTTACCAACTTATAGATACCCAATTATTTTTCAATCACAAAAATTTTTTTTACTTGCTTTTTTGTCAAAACTATATTTGACAAAATATGTGGTCAAACAAAGTTTGAACATAATTGCCAAAAATTTGATATTTTATAAATATTTTTTTATTTTCAAAAAATTATTCTGAAATTAAATTGTTTTTTACTTTTTCATACAATTCTTGTATATGTGGTGGAGTAGAGTAGTTTGGGAATAAAGTTTGTCCCATAGGAATTTCTATTTTTATAGTTTTAGCTATTTCATTGTTATTGTTTATCCAATTTTTAGTTTGTTCTTCACTATATCAATTGTCTACCATTATATCAAAAATTTCTTGTCCAGACATCAAATGATATTTTTCTTTTGGTTTTCTTCTGTGATCATCATATATTTTGTTTCCATCTTTGATGGCTAAAGCCATTTCCCATACTTCTTTGTCGTTTTGGTTTATATATTGATAAATGTTGTTTACAATACACTTTATTTCTAATTGCTGAGCTAGTTCAATTATTTTGTTATTTATTTTTTTCAAGTTTTGATTTTCTAACTCACTTTGTGCTACAAGCTCCAAAAAAACATTTTCTTTTCAAATTTTATCTTGTATCATCTTTATTATTTCAATTATTTTTTCATCAGCTTCAGATCTAAAAATCATTTTTCCAATCCATGATTCTTCTCCTCACATAAAAGCAATCAATCATTGATTGAATTTTTCCAACATTTTGATATCACATTTTGCTTTACCAGAAATTCATTCTTGATTTGCATGAGAAACTATTTTCATCAAGCTTTTGTATCCATCTTCATTTTTTGCCAATAAACAAACATTTCCAATATTTTCAATTTTATTATACCCATTGATGTCCAAAACAAAACCCAACTCTGTGCCAATAATAGGATTTATCCCACTCTCTTTGGCACTGTCATAAAAAGCAATAGCTCCATATATTCCTCCAAGATCAGTCAAAGCTATATTTTCAAAGTTTAATTCTTTAGCTTTTTGGATTATTTTTTTTGGAGTTCATATAGCTTCTAAAAAAGAAAAAGTACTATGTCAATGCAGATGAGTAAATTGCATATTTCCAATAAATTAACTAAAAATCATACTTATACAATAAGTATATAGTTTTTTAAAAAATAGATTCAATGAAAAATGAATATATTGTTCCACAATATTATTATACTTTACAAATCACTTTGTAAAATCATTTTTTTTGATTTTATAAAATATAAAAATTCTTTATTCAAAACTTTTAAGTTAGAAATTATTTACAAAAATAATTTAGTTGAAAATATAAACTTATTCAATATAAGAAAATAATACTTTTTTATAAATATAAAAACTACTGAAACTATGGTCAAACAATTTAAAATTATTTTTTTATTGCTATCTGTTTTTACATTTTGATTTTCAGCTATTTTTGCAGCAGATCGAAATCTTCCGTGAATTAAAATCATAACTCGTGATCAACGATGAGCAAACGAAGCTTTGAGATATTCTACTATGTCCAAAATCGAAAGAAATAAAATAAATTCAGAAAAAAACGAACAAAAAATGAATGAACTTAGAGAAACAGATGCAGAAAAATATTGGTCTATTAAAGAGCAAGAATACCAAGAACAAATGGCAAATGATTATTTGAAATCAAAATATTATTCTGAAATAGATTTAGATTGGACAAAATATGAAAGCAATGGGAATTATCTTTTTTGGCCAGAATATATCAAGAATAATAAAACAAAAATTATTGTTCATCACACAGCATCAGACAATACAATTTTAAACAACAAGTCAGATGTTTTGGAATATTTGAGTTGAGTTTATCGATACCACACCATTACTAATTGACGAGGAGATATAGGTTACAATTTTTTGATAGATCCTTTTGGAAATATTTATGAAGGTAGAGCAGGATGAGAGTGAGTAGTTTGAGCTCATGCAAAACGAAACAACACACCAAGCATAGGAGTTTCTTTAATTTGAAACTTTGAAAATGTAAAACCCACAAAAGAAGCACTTGATTCTCTTATTAGATTATCTGCAGCTTTAGCTAAGAAATATAATATAAATCCTTTTTCTAGAACAGATTATCATAAAGATTCCAAAGAAGCTCCATATATTGTTTCTGCTGAAAATTATGTAATAGCATGACATAAAGATGCTGGTATTACAGCTTGTCCTGGTAAATATTTGTATGAATTGCTTCCTTTTGTTAGAAATGGAGTAAAAGATCTTTTGGAATGAAAAACTCTTACAAGTGCTAGTGGCTTAAAATCAGTACAAGAAACTATCACCAACAATTCATCCAAGCCAGCTCCCAAAACAAAATTAACTTATAGCTACTTTGAATCTATGCAAACTAAAATTGCACCAGCAGTTAGAGCTATTAAAAACGACTATATAAACAAAAACAATATAACATTTTCAAATGCAAATATTAGTAGATTATTATGAAAAATAGATAAAAATCAGGCCAAAATTTATTTAAATCAAGATATTTCTGTGCTTCTTTACGAACTAACTCAAGATTATTCTGAATATAATTTGTCTTGTGAGCAATGATGTATTTTTTATTTTAATCAAAATAAACTTGAAGCAAATAATGCTACTATAAAAGTTTCTGACAAACTACAGTTGAATTTGTGATGAAATACTTACAATGTAGATAGATTGTCTGTTGTACCAAAAAACAGCCTTATCAGTATAGATAATTACACTAGAAAATCTTATGCTGGTATAGCTTGGAATACTTTTCGTGGTTCTTTGATTTTCAAAAAAGATTATATGAAAGATCTAAATTGAGTAGAACAAAATAAATATGTAGTTATAAACAAGCTTCCTTTTTGAGATTATATGAAGTGAATAGCAGAAACCAATGATACAGAATCAACTACAAAAAATGAAGTTATGTCGTTGATATCCAAATCTTATGCTTTATTTTATATGAATCCAAAAAATATTCATCCAAATATACCTTCACAAGCTACCTACAATGCTGTGGATGATTCTAGGATTTTCCAAAAATATGTGTGAGCATGATTAGAAAAAACTTTGACAAAATGGTATACGGCATTAGAAAAAACAAAAAATAAAATTGTTCTTTACAACAATAATGTTCCATTGTTACCATACTTTTCATGTTCAGCTGGATTTACTTATTCAGCAAACGAAAAACGATGACGAAATGATACTCCTTATCTAAAATCAAAGTTTGACTTGTGAATATGCCAAGATAAAAAGTTCGCTGGACATTGAGTTGGACTAAGCTGACTTGGAGCTGAAAGGTGGACTCAATTCGGATGGAGTTATACAGATATACTTCGCTACTACTATCCTGGAATAGTGATTGAAACCCTTTAATTGCATTATTTAGCTATATTTATTACAAAAATATTCTCAACAAAATATTGTTAAAAACAAAACCACTTTATTACTAAACATCATTCATGGAAGAAATTTTACAAAAAATATTTCCTAACAGTGCTGAAAAGGCTGTTGATAGTGTCTTGAATTTATACGAAAAACAATGATTTGTAATATCAAATTTCATTTATTTTGCTATTATCAAAGAACAAAAACTTTTTGAATCCACAAAAAAAACTACTCTTCAAAAAGATTATTACAAAGCCATCACAAAATGAGATTTTCTTTTACCTGACGGCATAGCATTACAAATATTTTATCGTTTAGCTAATCGTAGATTTTCTTTAGCTACAAAAAATCTTTCAAATCTAAATGGCACAGATTTTATCCCTTATTTTTTAGATGAAATCAAAAAAAGATACGGTAGTCAAAGAATTTCTATATCATTACATTGAGCTAAAAAAGAAATAGTCCAAGAATTAAAACATACACTTTCTTATAAATGATTTGATATATCTTACATTCAAGATGGATATTCAGAATTTGATCGAGATGAATTCAAAAAAACAAAAAACAACAACAAAGAAACATTAAATATTTTATTAGTAGCTAGATCTACTCCCACAAATCCAATTCAAGAATTACGAACTATAAAAAATTATTACAAAATTAAAGAAAGTAATTTAATAGTTTTTACAGTATGATGATTGTTCGATTTCTTAGCATGAGAAAGCCCAAATAGTTCAGTAAAAAAATGAACACAAAAAAGAGCTCCAAAGTTTGTTAGAACCATAAAGTTAGAGCGACTTTGGAGATTTATCACAGATCCAAAAAGAAACTATAAAAAAGTAAAAAATAGTTTTTCATTATTTCCTTATATTTTTAGATATTTACTATTGAAAAAAGATTAAATATTGATACCTTAAAAAAGATATAATAATTTTGTTGATATAGTTTTTTATATAATTTCTTCCAAAAAATATGCAGATTAAAGAAAAAAAACATAATTATTTAGCAGACAATCAATCTTTTTCTTTCAAAGAAAAATTAGCAAATTGAGTAATAGTAAATTCTTATGTTGTTTTTGATTCAGATAAATTTTTAGAATATCAAAAAGATTTACTACAAGATTTTTTAGCAGAATTTATAGACAAATCAAACACAGAAATTTATGATGAAACAGATCTCAAAAATAATTTAGAAGAAGGTCTTCAAACTCTAAACATAAATCTAAATAAATTTGCAGATAAGGTTACTGATGTAGATCGTTTTAATATCAAATGATATATCCAAATTATAGCTGGTTCTACAATCATGGCATCTATGATATGAGATGTATCTTTTGTTATGTTTAGAGAAAAAAAATTAAATTATCAACTCCACAATTGATTCAATAAAAAATCAAAAATAGATATATTTTCAGATTTTATAGAGTGAGATATCCAAACATGAGATGAACTATTATACATTGGTACAAAATTATCAGATGTTTTGGATCAATCAGATATCAACGAAATGGAAGATGTTTTGTCAACAGAAGAAAGCTCTTTTATAGAATTTATAGAAAAGCTTGTTGTTGCTAGAGTAGAAAAGGAAAACATAGCATTGATAGCCAACTATCATGTTCATTGAACTATTGTAGAAAAACAAACAAACAATAGATTATCAAAAATTAAAAATCCTATAAAACTCAATACTGCTTGGACCAAAAGATTGTTAGCAAATAAATATTATATTACCATTTTGCTTCTAAGTGTTGTTATTTTAATTATGTTATATAGCGTTTTATCTCAATTGCTAAACACTTCCAAAGATTCTATATTCAAAACAGCAGATTGAGTGATAGTCGATATTACAATAGATGATATCAAAAAAGATATTTTACTTTTCAAACAAATGGATCCTAGTTCAGATCAAAAATGAGTAAAATATAGTCAAATAGTAGAAAAGCTAAATCTTTTAGAAAACAGGGGGAGATGGCTAGAAGATGTTGAAAATTTAAAAGGAATTATAGAAGATGATTACTACAAATGATTCAATATTATTAGATTAGAAAACTTATCGAAATTAGACGATCCAGCTACTGGCATAAAAACCAGACTATTATCATTAAACACTACAGAAAAATCAAAAATTTGAGATGTGTTGTTTGTTGATTTTCAAAGATGATTGAATATTTGAGGAACCAAGTGAGCCATGGTATGAGTAGTAAATGACGGTTCTAGATGATCTTTAGTAGAGTTTAACATTGATTCTACTATTCAATGATGTTCAGCAAACTTATTAAGAGATGGTCTGTATTGTTATACAAAAGATGGTCGTATTTTTTCTGTAAATAAGGCTGGAGTAGAGCCACTTATTACTTCAGATCCTGCAGGATTCCCAGACACAATTTGATGAGTTTGAGTATATTGAAAAGCAAATTTATATGTTTTTCAATCTAACTTAAAAAATGCACTTGACTGAGCTTTTGTTACTAGATATAGAAACACAGTGTGATCGCAAGTTTCATATCAATGATGAGAAAGTTATTCTCTTATGGCAGGTTATGAAAGTTGAGTTAATTTTGTTTGAGAATTTGGAGATGTTGCAATAGATTCTACCTTTCTCACTTGGAATGCTTGAAAACTATATCAATTACGAAGACCTGGGTATGGAGTTTCTTTAGATATTCGTGAAGTTAAACTATTATGATGAGATACTATCACAAACAAATATTCTGATGATATCAAGGTCATTGCATATCTAAATTCCAAGTATGTATATCTATTTGATAGAATAAACAAAACATTTACAGTATATACCTCAAATCCTTTGAAAACAAATGATCAATATAATACCCAATTTAACTTATATTATCTATTTAGTTTCAAATTTGATTTAACAGGAGAAGAGGTTTTAGATATTTCTATATCTGAAAATTCTGGAAACAGACCAGAAATGTATATTTTAACTAATGAGTGAGTAAATAAAGTTAATTTATATGAATATATAGATAGTTTGGTAAATGATGACACCTTAAAGGCTATTTGATGATCAGAAATTCAATTATAGCACATAAAGTTAAATATTTGTAAAAGTTTATCAGATTGTACAATAACAATAGATTTATAAAATTGAGAAACTTAATAAATTTTATAAAGACTTTTAATCTTTCACTACTAATCTTATTTTTATGGACTCTAAAATATTAAGACAAAAACGAGAAGATTTTTGGTTAAAACACGACCATAAGTATTTACCAGAAGTTTCATTATTATCATCCAAAGAAAGTACTTCCATGTTTAATGTTGCTGGTATGCAACAACTTATTCCTTATTTGTCAGGAAAAAAACATGAATTATGATCAAGACTATTTAATATTCAAAAATGTATCAGAACTGTTGATATAGATGAAGTATGAGATACGTCTCATCTAACTTTTTTTGAAATGATGTGAAATTGGTCTTTATGAGATTATTTCAAAAAAGAATCAATTATGTGGTCTTATGAATTTTTGGTAAACGAGCTATGATTTGATCCAAAAAAACTAGCAGTCACCGTTTTTGAATGAAACAATGAATCTCCAAGAGATGAAGAAAGTTTTAAATATCGAAAAGAAATTTGAATTCCTGAGGATAAGATTTCCTTTCTTTGAGTTAAAGATAATTGGCGAAGTCCAGGTCCAATTTGACCCTGTGGTCCAGATACTGAAATATTTTATCGAGTAGGTGATTCCAACTATCCTCCTATTGATTCAAATGTAAAAACCGATGAGGATAATTGGATGGAAATTCGAAATAATGTTTTTATGGAATATTATCGTGATGAAAGTGGAAAGCTAACAAAACTTAAAAATCAAAATGTAGATACTGGAATGTGATTTGAAAGAATGTGTGCGGTATTACAAAATAAAGAATCAATATTTGATACAGATATATTCAAGCCTATAATCGATTTAATTCAAAAATATACATGAATTTCTTATATTTGAAATGAAATAAGATTTAGAATTGTAGCAGACCACCTCAGAACAGCTAGTTTGTTGTTAAATGATTGAGCAATCCCATCAAATGTTTGAACTGGTTATGTTTTGAGAATGATAATTAGGAGGATGTATTACAATTTAATTCTATTAAAAGATATATCAGAAAATGATCTAAAATCTTTTATTTCTCATTCTCTAGATTTTTTTTCATTAAATGTTCGCAAACTTAATATAAATGAAATAATGACATGATTTTTTGGAGAAATTAATGTTTTCAAAACAACTATAAATAGAGCTATAAAAATATTGGATGAAAAAATAAAAAATCTTCCAAAAAATTCCCTATTAGATTCCAAAGATGTTTTCTTTTTGTATGATACTTGCGGTTTTCCATTGGAACTTACAAAAGAAATTTGTCTTGAAAACAACATTCACATAGACGAGGATGCTTTCAAAAAAGAATTAGAAAATCAAAAAGAAAGATCTCGCAAGTCAGCTAAATTTCAAAAAGATATAGATTGGTCCAAGTATTTAGAATGAATACCTCAAACCAAGTTTATAGCTTATGATATAGAAGATGATTCTTATAAAAACAAAAAAATCTCCTTGCTAAAAGATTTTATAGTCAATCAACAAAGAGTTTTAATATTTGATCAAACTCCTTTCTATGCTGAATCTGGATGACAAAAATGAGATTCGGGTTGGATAGAATTGGATAATTGAGAACGAGTAAAAATAAAAGATGTTCAAAAATATGAATGAGTGTTTTTACATTTAGTTGACTAATTTCCCCAAGTGTTCTCAGTCTCAAATAAATTTTCAGTCTTTTTTATATTTTTCAGTTTCTTCCTTATTTCTTTCTTTTTCTAAATAATACATTTCTCATGTTTTTTCTAAATTTCTTTCTGTCTGTGTTCTTGTGTCTACTCAAGTTTCATCATCATAATATCTACTTCAAGATAAAAAAGAAAAAATTTTATCACTGATTTTTTTTATAAAATTGGATGACTTTTTTCCTCTTAAACCATCTTTCTCGTTTCAAAGTTTTGTAATAGACATTTTTTTAAATTAAAAATAAAAGTTTTTTATAATTACAACTTATAGTGTATGGCTTTAAAGCAAAATATCAATAAGTTATTTCTTCAGAATAAAATTAAACTTATTTATTTCTACTATTCGCTTTCTACCAAGTTTAATCTAGGGAAATAGCTATATACAATATTATAAAAAGAGCCAACCACCTTGTCCAATCACTTTTCCTGTTCCAACATTTTTTCTGTCAAAATTCATTCATATTTAAATAATTCTGCTTCTATTTTTCTCCCTAATTCATGAAATTGTTTAGTTTGTGCAAAATTATCATCACAATTCATATCTCTAAATCTCCAAAAATCATCTTCATTTACTTCAAAAAATCTCCTAAACAACTCTCATCATTTAGTTTTGTATGAGTTTAATTTTTCTACAATACATTCATCTATGATTTTTTCGATATCTTCTTTTTGTTCTTTTTCAAGATTTTTAAATAATGGTCAAAACATAGGATGTGTTTCCAAATCTATTAGATATGGGAAAAATCCTTTTGCTTCCAAAAAGTTGTTAATCACATTACAAACCTGCAGTCTTTCTTGTTCTTTCATTCATAAATTATTATTTTTAAAAAATTTTATATTAAATATATCTACAAAACTGATTAGTTCGAATTTATTAACTTAGTTGCTAATTTTAAATTTTTATATTTCAATTTAACATTTTGTTGCAAACAAAGTCCTTGTTTATTATTCTAACACAAACAAAGTTTGTTTCACTATTATTCAATTATTTCAGTTCAATTCACGTAATGACCTCCGTTAAAGTCATCTTTTTTAATTTTTCATATAATATTAATCTTACTATCAACATTAATTTTTTTTATCATATCACCTTTTCATCGAAATAGAAAATTGATTTTTTTATCTCCAAATATTCAATATATTTTCATATGTCCATTCCCATTTTTTCATACTTTTTCAACCTTTTCAACAGTTATATTCTCAAATAAAAATTGTGGTTCTTTATTTCACTCTCCAAAAGGTGCAAGATTTTCCAATCCTTGTATTAGCTGGTAATTCCACTCATCGCTATATATTTTTGTATCGATATATAATATCTTTCCTAAATCATCGTCACTAATTATTTCATTACAGTATTTTTCTACATTTTGCTTAAACTCATCTAAATTGTCTAATAATATTGTTAGTCATCCAGCTTGTTTGTGCCCTCCAGATCTTTCTAACAAATCAGAATGTTTTTGTAACATTTCTATTATATTAAAATATTCTGGTCATCTTAGGCTGGCAACAGCAATTCATTTATCTTTATTTATTTTAAAAACAATACTGGGCTTGTTGTACTTTTCAGTGATTTTTCACGAAACTATACCTACTACTCATTCATGAAAATCTTCATGTTCTGCAATTAAAATTTTTTGATCTAAGTCCAACATTTCTTCTGCTATTTTAAAAGCATCTTCTTGTAATTTTTTTCTATCATTATTTATTTCATCTATTTTTTGTAGTGCTTCTAGTTGTTTATTTCCAGTAAATAATAATGTATTTAAACTATTATAAGGAGAATCAATTCTTCATCATGCATTTATTCTGGGTCAAATTACAAATCCTATATGGAAAGTATCTACCTCTTTTAAATTAAGGTACTCCAAAAATCATTGCAATGATTCTGGTATTTGATCACGATGCTTATTTATTAAATCCAATCATTTTTTTACCAACAATCTATTTTCTCAAGTTAATGACACAATGTCTGCAACTGTTCAAATGGCTACTATCGGTAAAAAATAATTAAAAATATCATTTTTCTTTTTTTCGCTTCGATTTTTAGTATTATCCAATAAAGCACACAACAACTTAAAAGCAACACCAACTCATGCTAAATACTTAAAATTATAATTCACTGAAATCAAAGGATTTATTACAGCGATAGCATCTGGAATTTTTTCTAAATTTTTATGGTGATCAGTTATAATCATATCCAATCAAATTTTTTTAGCATATTCTGCTTCTTGAATATTTGTAATCCCGTTATCTACAGTAATCACCAAACTTACTCCCTTTTTTTTTATCTCATCCAGATGTAAGTTTTTGATTCCATATCATTCTTCGATTCTATCTGGATACATAATACTAATATTTCTGTATTTCAAGAATTTTGTAAAAAATTTGAACAAAATAAAACTAGATGTTATCCCATCTACATCATAATCTCCAAATATCATAATTTTTTCATTATTTTTCAAAGCCAATATTATCCTATCTACAGCCTTTGACATATCGTTTAGTTTCATAGGGTCCAATCGATAATCTTTTATTTTTGGATTCAAAAAAATATCGGCATCTTCACTTATGCCTCTAATTTTTAATAATCTTTCGATTAAATTCAAATTTTCATCTTCATTCAATATTTTATATTTCACTTTTTACTAAGCTCTTAATATTAAAACTTTTTTGAGTTGATAAAATTCGTTTTTTATCAACCTTTAGCATTGGATTTTGTTAGCTAAAGGGACAATTAGCTAAATAATTTTTTCCCTAATTGATTATTAAGAAACAATCATCTTTGGAAATATAAGTAATTTTTCTAATTATAAATCATAAAATTCATTATCTCTTTTTTCATCTTCTAATGCATCAAATATTTTTTTCTCTTCATCACTTAAATTTTTATAATCCAATAATCACAAATCTATCAAATCGTCTTTCAAGTTTCAACTTGTTTTTTGTTTATCGTTTTTGATGTTTTCACTATCTTTTATATTTTGTAATTCTTTTTCATCTATTATCTTAAAATCGGTTTCACCGATTATCAATCACTCATCTTCCATTTTCAAAACTTTATATTATAAAATAATTTATATTACACAGTTGTTATTAATCACAGTTTACAACCATACTAATTGCATTTTATCATGTTGTCGTTTTATTGTTTCATCACTTTTTACTTATTATTTTATGATTTTATCAATAATACCGTACTTTAAAGCATCTTCTGGAGTCATCCAATTATTTCTTTCCATATCCTGTTCTACTTTTTTAATGTCTTGTCCAGTATGTTCAGACATTAATTTTATAAACATTTTTTTTACCTTCATCATTTCTGCTGCTTCAATTTGAATATCTGTTGCTTGTCATGTAATCCCTCCTCAACTAATTAGTGGCTGATGAATCATTATTTTACTATGAGGTAAAGCATATCTTTTTCATTTTGTTCCTCCAGCTAAAAATATAGAGCCCATAGATGCTGCCAATCAAGTAGCAATAGTTACAACATCACATTTTATGTGTTGCATAGTATCATAAATAGCCATACCACTATAAACTTCTCATCCAGGGGAGTTTATGTACATTACAATATCTTTGTCTGGATCTTTTTTTTCTAAATACAATAATTGTGCTACAACAGTATTTACCAATGGTGCTGAAACAACATCTCAAACAAAAATAATTCTATCTTCCAAAAGTCTAGAATAAATATCATAGGCTCTTTCTCCAGCCTTACTTTTTTCTATAACACTAGGTACTAAGGTCATTTATCTTTTTGTTCAAAAAATAAAAATAAAGAAAACAAATTTTATCACTAAATCTTTTATATTTATCATAAACAAAATCAACTTGAAATTTTTGAACATAATAGTAAAAAACAAACTGTAAAAGACTTATTTTTATGAAATTTTTTAGTATGAAAAAAAAAGCATTTACTTTGTTTGAAATAGTTTTGGCAACAATTATTTTTTCTTTGATAGCATGAATAATTTTTCATATGTATGTAAATACAAAAATATCAGAAAAAACAATTTTAAATCAACAAGTTTTATTATCAGAAACCAACAATTTTTTGGATCAAATTTCTGACTTATCATTGGATTATACTATAGATTATGAAGAATACTTTAATAGAGGAGTAGTTTGATGTAGCTCAAGTACAGAAGAATTTTCTTGGCAAAAAACTTGAGACTGATATTGTGACTTATTTACACACTATTGAAATTCTTGAAATTTATACTATTGTTCCAATATAGATTGAGGACAGCCTTGATACAATCATTATTCATTATCTGATTCTAATTGATGCATACAGTCTTGAGTACAAAAATTTTTACAATATCAATATCAGTTTTGGAATATTATAGATTCTACATTAAATGATTGAAATGATGTTTTTCTTTGAACTTGACCAACCTCTATTTATCACAATACTTGAGTTCAAGAATTATACCTAATTAATAAAGAATGAAATCATAGGATTTTTTTCAGGAAAAAACTTCTTACTTTAATAGATTTGAATTGAGATTGATTGTACACTTGAAAAAACGAATCACAATATACAATACAAATTCTAAAATTGAAATGATTTGATTTATGAAATTCTCACAATATTGAAAACTCAGATCAATTCACTGAAGATTGATTTATAGACACTTGGGCATGTGATTATTCTAATTGATTTATTTGTTCTTGAGAATCTATTTGATCATGAATGCTTTCTTGATACAAGTTACCAATTGATTCCGATGATGGACGGGTCAATCTTACAAATCCAAAAATTACAATTTCAGACCGAAATATAGAACTTTGGCCAGCAAAAGATCCTTATTTGGCTATAAATGAACCAGAACATTTATTAGATCCTTACATCACAATAGCTTTGACAGCAAACATTTATTGACACGATTCCAATGAAGAAATAAGCTTGCAAACATCAATTTGATTCAAAAATTCTTATTTTAATCGAAAGGAAATTAATTATACTGGCTTTTTACCTTAAAATATTTAAATTATTATTTATTTAATGACTATAAATACAAATTTAATTCTTAAATAATAAATTAATGAACCAAAACAATCAATTATCTGAAAGAGATGTTAGAATCCAAAAAACAAAGGCAATGTCTAAAATGGGAGTAGTTCCATATGCTCAAAGTTTCCAAAAAACACACCTTATTGTTGATATTATCAAGGAATTTTGAGATAAAGCTCATAGAGATATCAATGATATTATCCCAAAACCTGAACTACAAATCAAAACGGCAGGGAGAGTGATGCTTCATCGTAGTCATGGGAAATTAGCGTTTTTGAGACTACTTGATTCTACTGGACAAATACAACTTATGTTTCACAGAGACAATTGTAAAATAGACAGATCTATTTCTCAAAACTCTTCAGAATTGTTTGAGTCTTTATTGTCTGAGGATCAAGAGATATCTGCATACAAATTTATGGAAAAAATGATAGATGTTTGAGATTTTATTTGAGTTAGAGGAGAAGTTTTTACTACTCACAAATGAGAGCTGACTATTTTTGTTTCTGAATTTAAATTTTTATCCAAAGCAATTAGACCATTACCAGAAAAATTTCATGGATTGGTAGATCAAGAAGAATTGTATAGAAAAAGATATTTGGATATGACGATGGATCCAAATTCTTATGAAAGATTTTTATTTAAATCTAAATTTTATCACATATTAAGAGAGTTTTATCATAAAGAATGATTTACAGAAATTCAAACATCAATACTTTGTAATGCAGCTTCTGGAGCTGCAGCAAAACCTTTTATCACATACCACAACGACTTTGATACAGAATTTTATCTTAGAATAGCATTTGAAACTGCTCTTAAAAAGGCGACAGTTTGAAGATTTGAAAAAGTTTTTGAGATATGACAAGATTTTAGAAACGAATGATCTGATCCTTCACATCTACAAGAATTTACTCAAGTAGAACATTATGCAGTATATCGAAATTATGAAGATAATATGAAGTTTACTGAAAAAATGTTTGACTATATTTTTGATAATATGTGATTAGATAGAAAAATACCAGTAAAAGATAAGGATTGAAACACAAAAGAAGTAGATTTTTCCACACCATGGGAAAGAATAGATTATACAAAAGGTATTTTTAATGCAAGTGGAATAGATATTACACAATACTGACAAAATGATGCTGATAAGCTTAGGTCAGATATCAAAGCAAAATGAATTGAATTTGAAAGAATGGACACAATGGGAACAACAACATTGATAGACTATTTATACAAAAAGGTTCTTAGACCAAAAATATTATGACCTGCATTTATTTACAACTATCCTGTAATTATGCAACCTTTAGCTAGAGTTTCAGATGAAGATAAAGGAATAGTAGAGCAGTTTCAATTATTAGTCAATGGGCGAGAAATTTGTAAAGCATATTCAGAGTTGGTAGATCCTGTGTTCCAACAAGCAAATTTTGATGCTCAAAAAGAAGCTGCTGCTCAATGAGATGAAGAGGCCACAGCAGAAGATAAGGATTTTGTGACAGCAATGGAGTATGGAATGCCTCCACAATCAGGGTTTGGTATGTGACTTGAAAGAATTTTAGCAATATTAACTCAACAAGATAACCTTAGAGATGTTGTGATGTTCCCAATTATGAAACCAGAAAATACTTGAAATGAAAATGTTGAATAATTTTAATACAACAAATTATATGGAAAAAGATTTTTTTCAAAATAGTTTACATGACATAAAGTCAGCTAAAAATATTCAAAATCTAACAAATTCAGACTTGTTTGATAGTTTATTCCTTGATGATAAAAATAAGGCATTATTAGACAAATTAAAACAAACTTACTCAGATTTTTATTATATTTCAGTTTCTCCAAATGAAATTGATAAATATAAATGAAATAATATAGTTTATGATATTTTAAAGCAATATCATCATACAGCAGAAAATCATAATTTAGAATTACTTATATTAAGATACAACAATCAAGTGATTTCTCAAGCAAAAGAAAATATAAAAAAACTCCAAGAACAATATTGAGATATAATTTCTGAAAATATAGCCAATTATTCTTTTGTTATTTGATTTTTTTGAGGATCTGCTTGAAGAAAATGACAAGAAATTATCAAGAAAATAAAGGAACATATAGCTGTAAAAGATTTAAGCATATAATCAATAAATTAAATTCCGACAAACTAATTTATAATTCTTTTTATTCATTTACCTTTAATTATGCTTTCAACACAACCAGCAAAATGAACACAAGACCGATATCCTCAAGAATTTCAAATTCGTAAATATATTTTTGATTCTTGGAGAAATGTTTGTTTAAGATTTTGATATCAAGAATACCTTTGACCTTTAGTAGAAAATGCTGAAATTCGAAAAGCAAAATCTGGAGAAGATGTTTGATGATCTGAACTTACAATGATAACAAATAGAGAATGAAAGATTTCTGAGTTGGCTCTTAGACCAGAAATGACACCGACAGTTACTCGTATGGTTTCCAAAAACTATTCACAATTAGCAAAACCTATCAGATATTTTAGTATAGCTAATTTTTATCGCAATGAAAGACCGCAAAGAGGTAGAAATAGAGAATTTCGACAGTTAAATGTAGATATTTTCTGATCTGATACGGTTTATGCTGATATAGAAATTCTTTCTTTAGCGATATCTTTGATGTTGGAATTTAATCCTCCAAAATGATCTTGGAAATTAAATATAAATAATCGTTTTATCATAGATTCAATATTATTAGAAATTTGATTATCTTGAGATATAAAACAAGAAACAGTTAGAATTATGGACAAACGAGACAAACTACCACAAGAATCTATAAACGAAATTCTATTAGAAAAATGATTAAATCAAAATCAAGTAAATATGCTAATTGAATATATGAATTCAAAAACAATCCAAGATTTAATAAAAAAATTTCCTTCTATCCAAGATTCCAAATGAATTCAACAAACAAACTTTATTATGCAATCATTAAATAATTTATGATATTCTGAATATTTAGAATTTAAACCAAGTCTGATTAGATGATTTGATTATTATGATGGAGTTGTGTTTGAAATATTTGATACACATCCAGACAACAAAAGAGCATTATTTGGTTGAGGAAGATACAATTGATTATCCAAGATATTTATAAAAGATGATATAGCAGCTGTTTGATTCGCGCCTGGAGATGAAACAACAAAATTATTCCTAGAATCTCGATGACTAATTAATTCGGTATTAGATAAAACACAAATTGAAAAAATATATATTCCTGTATTGGAAGATTCTTTACACGATGATATTCTTAAGTTAGCTATAGAATTTAGAAAGCACTGAAAAAATATTGTTGGCGGATTAGAAACCCAAAAAATAACAAAAGCTATTCAATATGCCGATAAACAAGATTATATGTTTATTATAATTTTTGGAGAAGAAGAAAACAAGAAATGAGTTTATAAAATAAAAAACCTAAAGACTTGAAAAGAAAAAGAATTCAAATTAGAAGAAGTTTTTTCTACTAAAGATTTCAATTAGATAATTGCTTCAACAAAAATTACTCAAAATGTCAATTCTAAAGCATCCAAAATCTTAAGGCTTGAAATTCTCTTTCAAGTAATTATATTTTATCAGCTTATCTTTTTTAGATATTAATTTTTATTATGGAAGAACAGAGTAGATCGATACTCATTACTTGATGATTAGGATATATTTGATCTCATACATCTACAGTATTTCTGGAAGAAGATTACAATATAATTATTGTAGACAACCTATCCAATTCTGATATTTCTGTATTAGATAAAATCAAAGAAATTACATGAAAAAAACTTAAATTTTATGATTTAGATATTAGAAATTTAGAGGAGTTTGAAAAGGTTTTTAAAAATCACCCAGAAATAGAAGGAATAATTCATTTTGCAGCCAAAAAGGCAGTGGGAGAGAGTTGTCAAGATCCATTTTTATATTACGAAAACAATGTTATTTGAACACACAACTTATTAAAGCTTATGCAAAAATACAACAAAAAAAATATTGTTTTTTCTAGTAGTGCGACTGTTTATGATTCTCCAAAATTATTACCTCCATTTAGTGAAAATGATCGTGTAGGTACTTACAACCCTTATGGTACAACAAAGCTTATTATGGAATATATGCTAAAAGATTTAGCTACTTTCAAATGATTTAATGTTGTAAATTTAAGATATTTCAACCCAATATGAGCACATCACTCTGGACTAATAGGAGAAGATCCTAAATGAGTTCCAAGTAACTTGATTCCCTATATTCTAAAGGTAGCTAATTGAGAAATAGAACATGTTCAAATATTTTGAGATGATTATGATACGGTAGATGGTACAGGTGTTAGAGACTATATTCATGTAATGGATGTAGCGGAAGCTCATTTAAGTGCATTCAACCAAATCTTAAAATATCGTGAATATTTATTAGAAAATAAAATTGATTCAAATAGATGATATTTTGATATATTCAATATTTGAACAGGAGATGGCAAATCTGTCAAAGAAATAATTGAGTTAGTAGAAAAAGTTACCGAAAAAGAAATTCCTTATAAAATAGTTTCTAGAAGGCCTGGAGATATAGACACATCTATTGCAAATGCTCAAAAAGCAAAACAAGTATTAGGACGAGAATATAGTAGATCTATGTATCAAGCTATAGAAGATGCTTGGAGATTTATACAAAAAAATAATTCTTAATATCTTATAAAAAATACAAAAATATAGACAATTGAAGTCTATATTTTTTAAACTGGATTTTTAAAAAAAAATTAGTATATAGTTAATTGAACCATTAATACATACTATATTCATTCACAAATATTCATTCGCAAAATTATTTACCAAACATCTATTAATTTATATCAAACTATTTTATATGCTCTGATTCACATAACAACAGAGCTTAAACATAAATTCAGCTTTACAGCATTTAAATAAAAATTACAGTTAAGATATTATTCAATCTCACCTCAAAACAACAACTCTATTCTCTTTATTTTTCAAACTATACTTCATGTCTTTATTACAATTTTTGATCATTATCGTTGCCATTATATTTCTATTTTTTGGGATTGATTTATACAAGCGCAAAAAAATGAATATTTTACATTTTTTTGTGTTTTTTTTGTGATCTTTGGCCTTGATTATTTTTGCTATAGACAATGCATTATTAAATAAATTTGGAACATTTTTTGGATTAGCAAGATGAGCAGATTTAATAGTATATGCTTCATTGGTAGTATTGGCTTATTTTTATATTACATTATTCAATAAATATACAAAAGACAAACATGAACTTACAAGACTAATAACGCATCTTTCCATAGACAAGACTTATGAATTAGAAAAAGAAAATATCAAAAATTTTAAAAATAAAACAGAAAAAGATAATTTTATTTTTAATATTAGGGTTTATAATGAATGAAAAGTAGTTGGATCTGTTATTGATGAGATTATCAAAGCTTGATTCAAAAAAATAATTTTTATAAACGATTGATCCAAAGACAATAGTTTAGAAGTTTTATATGAAAAGAAAAAACAATATCCTAATTGTTTGTTTGTTATTTTGTCTCACACAATAAATAGGGGAGGATGAGCAGCAAACCAAACAGGGTACAAATTTATTCAAAAATATGCTGATCAACTTCAAGTAAAACGATTTGTCTGATTTGATTCAGATGGGCAAATGGATATAAAAGATATGGAATATTTTATTTCAGAAATTAAAAAAGATAGTTGAAAATTTGAAGCATATTTAGGTTCTAGGTTTATTGAGTGATGAAAAGCAGAAAATATTCCATTTTTTAGAAAAATAATACTAGCTATTTCTAGACTAGTTACAGTAATTTTTTATAGTGCAAAAATATCAGACCCTCACAATTGATATAGAGTTATAGAAATAAATGCTCTTAGAAAAATTGAGATTATGGCAGATGGAATGCACTATGCCAATGAATTAAATGAACAGATAAAAAAACATAAGATTAAATATAAAGAAGTTCCTGTACATATTCGTTATACAGAACATAGCTTAAAAAAATGACAAAAAAATTCTAATAGTATAAAATTAGCTGTAGAAATGATTTATAAAAAAATATTTTTTAGATAATATTTATGGTCTATAATTACTCAATAATTTACAACTCTTCAGCCTAGTTCTAATTTATTAATTATCATTTTGTCCATTTATCATTCTAGCAATTTTATCAGCTAAGATCTTATTTCTCTATCCATTTCTCTTTTGATATCTTTTTCTTTTAATATTTGTTTTTTTTCTATTTTTCTCATAAGTTTTCCAATGCCAACTTCTAGTTTGATAAATCATTTATGATTTAAATATATTTTTAAGGGAATTATTGTATTCCCAGATTTGTCTGTTAATGCCGATATTTTAGCTAATTCTCTTTTTTTAACTAATAATTTTCTATCTCTTTTTGCTTGATATCCAGGTGCCAAAATTGGAGAAGTTTTTTTATACAAAGGAATGTCCATGTTTTTGACCCATAATTCTCTATTTTGTATTCTTACGATAGCATCCCTAATGTTTACTTGTCACATTTTTATGGATTTTACCTCATGTCACAGCAAAACTATTCCTAGCTCATAATTTTTTTCAAAACTATAATCACGATATGCTATTTTATTTTTTGAAATTATTTTCATTTTTACAAAAAAATTAAATTACAATAAATATATAATTATTTTAAATAAAAAAAACAGAGAAAAAATAAATTACAAAACTATTTTAATCAAATTCAATTATATAAAGATTTTTCTCATTCAATTAAATTGTTTAATTCTAGATCAAATTTTTCTTGGGTGATTATTTTTCAAGTTCAGATATAATTTTTTATTACTCTTTTTACTAATTTATCCAAAAATTTAATATTTCTGTATTTTTTCTCTAAATTGTTCAAAGAAAACTTTCAAATACTATACTTTATATTCAACTTTTCTAGTTTCTTTTTTAACATTTGTTCAAATGTCCCTTGGTAATTTTTTTCAATTCAATCAAACTGGAAGACCCTGTCAATTCATAACTTAAAGTCATTGTGATTAGTTCATAAATCATTTCCAACTAAAATTAACATAATGTCATGTTTTTCGTTTTTTATATCATCTATTACCATTTTAATAGGTCACAACAAATCTCATTTTTCATATTTTGATGACTGTATTATGCGGTCTAAGTCATCTATATAAAGTACACAAGAGTCTTCAATTAAATCTATATCATATTTTAAATTATTAGCAAACTCTTCTAAATTAACTAAATATCATTGTTTTCATCTTTGTGTTCACATATCAAAATCATAATTGTTTCCTTCAAAGTCTTGAATACTATAGATATCACCCTTTTGAAATTTTCAATCTTTTATTTTTTTTATTTGTTCTATTGTTTGGTTGTAATATTCAATTTGTCAGTTTTTTTTCTCTCTTTGTTGTCTAAGATGAGAAGTAATCAATCAAAAAATAACATATAATCATTCTTCATTAAAATAATCATCATATTTTACTCTAAATACAGGACGGTTTAAATCATTAGCAAGTGCTTTAATGACAGAATGTTTTCAAGTGTTTTTGTTTCACTTAAAAAACACAACCTTATCCAACAAATCTTTTGGAAAGTTTTTATTTTGGTATGAATCTACAAATTCTTTAATTCATTCTGGCTTTATTATCAAATCATTAACGCTCATCTTAGACGAAGGTTCTTTAAAGTTAACCAATTGACCCAGATATGAAAAAAAAATTTCATCATTTGTTTCTATATTTATTTCGTTCTCTATATTGTTTATTTGTTTAGATATATCATTTAATTTTTGAGATAATGTTTCAATTTTATTTGTATTAGTCTCTATTTCATTTTTTTTTAAATCAATTTCCTCTTTTTTTGTGTGTAAATTTATTTTTAAATTGGGATTTGTGTTCAATAATATTTTTTTTATTTCACTTTGAATTGAATTTATTTCTATAGCTAAATGTTCATTTGCCAACACAATATCAAAGATTTCTTTTTTGATTTTATCATAAATATCTTTATTTGTGTTATTTACTTCAGTCAAATGTTCAATATTTTTTTTTATTTCACTTAAAGTTCATTGAATATATTGTATTTGTTTAGACTTTTCACTTGTATTGATGTTCATTTTTTTATCATCAATTAAATTTAAGTTAATTATATTCTTGTTCATAAAAAAAATTAAAATCTAAAAGTATAATTTTAAATATATATTTAAGACAATAAATGTCAATATTTATTTTCAATAAAACTATTACTATTGCAGCAATTAGGTTTACACATTAAAAAAGATATAATAAAGGGTATCCCTCTTTATTATTATCCAATATTTAGATGAAAAAGTGTAAACAATTCATGAAAATCATAGAAAAACAGCT
>Ga0265293_10003212_pt1 | contig 30768 bp, 46 predicted proteins | sample Munlanlewell138R_FD_192505 | JGI IMG/M metagenome (GOLD analysis project Ga0265293, IMG submission 192505) | Leachate microbial communities from a municipal landfill in Southern Ontario, Canada - Leachate well 138R | ecosystem: Engineered > Solid waste > Landfill > Unclassified | place: Canada... | reverse complement strand
GTTTGTCCATATGTAACTTCAACAGTGTTTGAAGATGCATATAAAACTAAATCACCGCCTTTTGCTAAATCAGGAGCAATTGTATACTCTTTACCAGCAATTACTATTTTTTCATTACCAGCAGCAGTTGCATCAAAATCATCATCAAATGTTAATGTATATGTCCACAATACTCCACTAGAATGGTCTAAGTGTAAAACAGGTCTTAATTCTTCAGCAACATCAGAATTCACAACATAGTTGTCTTCATCTACTAAAGTATCAAATTCAACAGTTTGACTACCCAAAACTAAACTTTGGGAATAACCAACACTCTTAACCTTCCCATCTTTCAATAAAGGTAATTCATCATCATATAATGGATTACTACTTCCACCAAAAGCAGTATTAAGAACAATATCTCCAAAAACATCTCCTAAATCTACACTATCACCTCCTACTACAGTTGTAGCACCAGAGCTTACAGTTTTCATACCTAAATTTGTTGCTATAGAAACAGCAGCAGCAGTATCTGAACTTGCAGCACCAGAACCAACAACAACAGCAGCATTAGATGCAGAAAAAGGAGCTGGATAAGATGCAGCCATAGCACCACTCATTGTAGCACCAAGCAAAGCAACACTTCCTAAAACAGTCATTGTTTTTCTAAATAATTTTTTCATTATTAATATAACCTCCTTTCAGTACTATTAGGTTAACCGCCTTAGTCAAGGCCCTGATAATTCAGGTTCGGCATTCTAATAGGCCTGGTCAGGATCTTATAACTAGGGAGCTGTTATAAGGCAATCTCTTTAGTGAACACTTTATTTGCTCTCTAATTAACACATTAATGACTAACACTAATGTAATTATACTAAAAATAATTACTTTATAAACTTTACCTTTCTCCCACCCTCTCCCGACGAGGATAAACACCAAAAATCACAAGTTCTTTTATAAACTTATTGTTATTTTTTGTTTAGACAACAAAAACAAAACAAAACTCGAAAAACTTTACTCCAATATATGTTTTTAAAACACATATATCTCTAAAACACAAAGTTTATATTTCTAAATCACGAACCCATATATAGATAATGGCGCCGAAAAAACGAACAAAAATAAGATATGCCAAAATAAATCCAACAAACAAAGGCTTCATCTCAAAATTTTTCTCAAAAGATACAGAAGAATATAACACTTCTGACGTAGAACTATTAAGACAAGCCCTCTCAAACCAAAAAGCAAGAATCCTACACATAATCAAAACAAAAAACCCCCAATCAATCTACGAACTATCAAAAATCCTAAAAAGAGACTTCAAATCAGTCTACCAAGACCTAAAATTCCTTGAAAGAATCGGCTTCATTGACTTTCAATCAAAAAAAACAGGCAAAAGAACCTCCCTAAAACCAATCCTAATAATAGACCAAATCCAATTCATAATCAGCATATAACCAAAAAATTCCCAAAGTTTATAAATAAAAAAACGCTTATTTATTAATGGAAATAAAGAAAATAGACAACGCAGTTTCCTTAATAATTATGGCTGGAGTTTTCATACTCGCCTTTCTAGTTATCCGTCCAATAGTAATAGCAATACTATTTGGCTTTTTATTTGCTTACATTCTTCACCCAGTCTACCTAAAACTAAAAAAATTAACAAAAAACCCAAGCCTAACAGCAGGAATAATAGTAATCCTATTAATAGGACTAATCGCAGTCCCACTATTTTATTTCACACCAACAATAATCAAACAAACTTTTGAAATCTACAGACAATTACAAGAACTCAACATTGGAAAAACCCTAAACAACATCTTTCCCACACTAATTGACACAAGCATGATTTATACAATAAACATGAACTTCCTAAACATCATAAGCCAAGCAGTAAACTCTTTTATGAACCAATTTTCCGACATCCTAACATTTTTACCAACCCTATTACTACAACTATTCATCGGCTTTTTCACAATATTTTTCGCAATAAGAGATTTTGACAAATTCAATAACTTCCTAAAAAGAGTATCTCCATTTGACAAAAAAACAGAAAAAAAATTAGGTTTAGAATTTAGAAACATCACAAACTCAATTGTCTTCGGACAAGTATTAATCGGAGTAATTCAAGGTCTATGTATGGGATTAGGTCTTTTACTTTTAGGTTTTGATAATTTCCTAACTCTAACAGTCATCTCCATAATATTAGGTATAATTCCAGTAATTGGTCCAGTAGTCTTATGGCTCCCTCTATCACTATTTTTAATTGTCCAAGGAAACATAACTTCAGGAATAATTCTCGCACTCTACGGAGGACTATTTGTCTCAACAATTGACAACTTCCTAAGACCTTACCTACTATCTCGTTCATCAAACCTACCAATCTACGTAAGCCTAATCGGAACACTAGGCGGACTCTTATTCATGGGAATAATCGGACTAATAATAGGCCCACTAATTTTAGCTTACGCTCTAATAATTCTTGAAATCTATAGCCAAAAAAAACAAAGCTATATAAATAAAAAAGAAAATAATGTCTTATGAAATTAAAGGTGAAAAATTTTGACTGGTTAGCAGGAAGACCTGTTGTAATTCTAAATAATAAAACAGCAAAAAAAATAAACGTCTTCCAAGGAGACAGGGTCGCACTACAAAACAGCAAAAAATTCTATTCAATCGTAGACATCTTCCCAAAATTAGTTAGTGAAAAAGAAATCGGTCTATCAACAGAAATAACAAAACTACTAGACATAAAACAAGGAAGTCTTGTCGACGTAAGTCCAGCACCAATGTCTCCAGCAAGTATCTTAATCAAGAAAAAAATAAACGGAAAAACACTAACAGAAAAAGAATTCAGTATAATAATTGAAGAAATAGTAACAAATAATTTAACAGAAGCTGAAATCGCATATTTTATTGCAGCCCAAAAAATGCAAAACATGACAATAAAAGAAAGCATCAGCTTAACAAAAGCAATGATAAAACAAGGAGAAAAACTAGAATTTAACTCTAAATACGTCGCTGATAAACATTGCATCGGAGGAATTGCAGGAAATAGAACTACCCCAATTGTAACAAGCATCTGCGCAGCAGCAGGATTAACAATGCCAAAAACTTCTTCAAGAGCAATTACTTCAGCAGCAGGAACTGCCGACGTTATAGAAACACTTTCTAACGTAGAAATATCTCTTTCTGAATTAAAACAAATAGTAAACAAACATAATGCCTGTTTAGTTTGGGGAGGAAGTCTAGGTCTCTCTCCCAGCGACGACAAAATAATCCAAGTAGAAAGATTATTAAATTTAGACGTAGAATCTCAACTTTTAGCTTCAATAATGTCAAAAAAAATATCAGCAGGAAGTAAATACATCTTAATAGATATCCCACACGGACCCGGAGGAAAAATTAATACACTAACCCAAGCAAAAAATTTAGGAAATAAATTCAAACAAATTGCAAAAGCATTTAATGTTAAAATAATAATTGCTTATACCGACGGAAGTCAACCAATAGGAAATGGAATAGGTCCAGTATTAGAAATGCTTGACATACTAAAAGTCCTAAAAAACGACCCAACAGCTCCAAAAGACTTAAAAGAAAAATCAATACACCTTGCTTCAGATTTATTAAATTTATGTGGACAAAAAAACTCTCTAAAAAAAGCAAGAGAAATACTCGCCTCAGGAAAAGCCTACGAAAAATTTAAAGATATAATAAATGCCCAAAATAAATCAAATAACTTCGACGAAAAAGTAAAAGAACTAAAATTAGCCCCCTACAAAAAAACAATAATTTCTCCTGAAGATAAAAAAATAACTAAAATAGACAACAAAAAAATAAACACCCTTTGTAGAATTTTGGGCTCACCAGAAACAATAGGTTCAGGAGTATATTTACATAAACACAAAGGAAAAATCTCGTCAAAACAAGATTTAATCACACTCTATTCAGCATCAAAACTAAAAATAAAAGAAGCAGAAGAATATTACAAAAAAGAAAAACCAATAACACTAAAATAATTCCCTTCTAATTCTCTCAACTTCATTTTGATATTCTAAATCTTCTAACCTCTTCCTCGGTTTATAATAAGAATTAATAGAACCAATCTTCATTTTAGGAATAATATGAATATGCAGGTGATCAATAGACTTCCCAATCTTTTTCTTATCTCCCTCTCTATAAAGAATAGAAGCATCCTGATATTTCTTATTCAACTTCTTAAAAGCATAAAAAACCAAATTATTCAAACTCTCAAATTCTTTTTTATTTAATTGAGAAATCCTAATCTTATGTTTTTTTGGAACAACCAACAAATGATCTTTCACATACGCTGCTCTCGCAGGAATCAAATAAAAACTCTTATTTTCTTTTAAAATATCACTTTTTTTTAATTCACAAAATGGACAAACATCTCTATTTTTTTTCAACCACTCTTCGTAAATCATTTTACTCTTTTTATTGATTTTATCAAAACTTCTTCAACAGGCCAATCACCCATCCCAAATTTTATTGTCGTCTCACTATTTTCAATTTCTTCTACAACATCATAACCTTCAACAACCTTACCAAACACAGCATAACCCTCATCCCTATAACCATAATTCAAAAAATCATTATCAGCAGTATTAATAAAAAATTGCGAAGTCGCTGAATCCAACTGATTTGTCCTCGCCATAGCAATACTCCCAATTTCATTTTTCAAACCATTATTTGATTCTAATTTAATAGGAGATTTTGTCTTTTTTTGCTCTCCAGCTTCATTAAACCCCCCACCCTGAATCATAAAATCCAAAATAACTCTATGAAAAACAGTTCCATCATAAAAACCCTCGTCAACATAACTCAAAAAATTCTTCACACTAATAGGAGCCTTAGAAGGATAAAGTTCAACAACAATCTCTCCCATTGAAGTTTCAATTTTAACCTTTGGATTTTGTTTCATGTTTAAAATTACTAAAACAAGCATTATAAATGTTAATATTGATATAATAACTAACCCACTTCTTTTTTGCATAAAACTTAACCCTCTTTAAATTATTTAAATTTTACTTATTTTCTTATAAAAATCAAAATTAATTATATTATTGCAATGTAAAAACCATAAAAAACTTTTTATTTTTTGATTCATTTTATTTTTAGTCTCCTCTTATATTTATATTTTTTGGTATAAATCCAGTGTAGCTTTTTTTAGAAGTTATCCTTCACTTTTCCCATGAGAGTTGATTATAGCTGGGTCCTAAGAGGCAGTCAACGAAAAAAAGTGATTTACACTCTAACCAAACCAAAAATCCCCTCTCAAATAAGAGAAGAATCAAGTCTAAGTCTAAATAATGTAAGTGATGTATTAAGAGAATTTCGCAAAAAAGGAATAATTAAATGCCTAAACCCTGAACAAAGAACAGGAAGATTATATCAATTAACATCTAAAGGCCAAAAATTAAGAGATAATCTTTTAGAGGTTTAAAGTAAAAATAAAAAACACCTTCCCACTCTCTTGAACTCTCTGATAACAGATATTAGTTATTTTTTGCCTTCTTTTTTTAAGCTCTCTAGGAATTTTAAAATATTTTGCTTCTTTCTTATTCCCCCTTTCTAACAAATCAACCTTATGAATACAATTATCCTCTGAAAAAATATGAACCTTCTCTCTATGACCCCTCAAATTTCTAGCCTCCTCAGAATCTAAAACAACTTTTAATAACCTCTTCTCATCCCTACCAACAGAATCTATCACCTCACCCATAAAACAAAATTTTTCAAAGACCTTTTTAAAATCTTGTCTAACTCCAACCCCTATGGGATAAAAAAACAAGAAACTTATCCCATATTCCTAAGAAACTATTTTAAAGAATTTAGCTCTTAAAAAGTGAAATGGGTAAAATTATTAGTTCAAAAACATTGAATAATAATAATGTACTCTTTGAAATAGAATTGAATTATAAGGAATCTCTTTTTTTAAAAGGGAACATCCAAAATATACACTTGTTCTCTGAAGAAGCCGCAGAAGTTTGTTCAAATATAGCTTCAAGAGGAGCATACGAAGCAACAAAGTATTTTTTGATACCAAAACAACTAAGAGGAGGATTTGATTTTAATAGAAATGTCCGTTGCCAAAGAATAGACCTAGACAATAAAATCATTTTCGTCTTTTTAGTTGAATAAAAATTCTAAATTTCAAAGATAAACGAAAGTTATAAGATTACAACCCCTGTTTTTGTTAGTGCTACAAACCTCACACCTACTGGAATTGAAAGTAGTGCAGACAAAAGAGCCATATGTTCCTTACCATTTCCAGATGCAATAGATAAACCCACTTCTAAACCACTAAATTTTCCTTCTAACTTCTTCTCAAAATCCTTCTTTAATTGCAATAACCCTTTTTCAGAATCAAACTCTATAAAATCAAAAGGAATTCCAGGAATTTTAAAATCTTTTGCAAAACTAGTTCCTATTATAATTATCTTTTCCCATTCACCCTGCTTTATCAAACCAGCCACCTGACCCCAAGAACCCTTTCCTGTTGACAACAACGCAACTAATTCCATGATAATAAAAGTACCTCGTGGTATTTAAAAATTTATATCTTGAATTTATTTTAAAAAAGCTTTATTGGCTTTGTGTATAAAGTTGCTTTCATGTAAAGAGTCTAACATAAAATAAGAAATACCCAAAGAGGCATTAATAAAACATTTTTCTCAATTTTCAATTCATCCAAAGTTATAATGATTCCCCACTTTGATTTTTCGTGTTGAGATATAAATTTTTTTATTGTTCCAATAGCCTTATCTCCAGATTTAGATTTTACCTCAATAGGAATTATAGAATTTTCCAGGCTTAAAATTAAATCAACTTCTGTTGTTCCATCTTCCCAATAAAAAATTTCATGTTCCATATGATTTGTTAGATTAAATCTTAGTTTCATAGCATGATCATAAACTGCTGTCTGGAATAGTAATCCAGAATTAGATTCACTTAATATTTTTTCATTCATCTCCCCTAAAAGAGCATTTCTATGTCCCACATCAATAAGATATGCTTTATTCTGTTTTTCTGCTTGCTTATACTTGCTATTTTTGTAAATCTTTGATTCACTTGTGAGATAAACTAAAGAAGTATAATGAAGATAATCCATTACTACTCTTCTATCAATTCCGATTGAACTTGATATTTTGCTATAATTTATTTTTTGTCCGCATGAATTTGCAACCAAAGTTAATAAGGTCATTAAATCTGTAGAATTCCTTGTTTTAAACATTTGATAAATATCCTTGTATACTGTAAGTTCTAAATCTGTCTTAATTTTTTCCAAGGCTTTTGAATAGTCTTCATCATATACTAATGTTCCAGGATAACCCCCTTTTATCAAATAACTATTAAGTAATTTTTTTATTTTTGAGATTTCTTTAGAGAGTTTTATTTGCATTCTTGTAGCTTCTTTGTATAGTAAAGAAGGATTTCCTTCTTCTATAGATTTTTTAAAAGCCTCTCTTAAATTTACCGGACAAAAATTAATATCTTTTGGGATAGAATTTCCATAATGATATTCTAAAAACTCACTAAATTTAAATGGGAGAATTAATCTAAATTTGATTCTTCCAACTAAGGATTCAGAGGAATCATTTTTAATTTTTGTTTGAGAAGAGCCAGATATTATAAATTTTAAATTTGGATAAACTTCATAGGATTTTAATTGTAAAGCCCATCCTTCTAAAGATTGAACTTCATCAAGATAAATGTAAGTCATTGAAGATAAGGATTCTGGTGATTCCCCTAAAACATAATCAAAGTAAACTTTTAAGGAATCTACAAGAACATTTTCAGTATTAAGTTTTATGAGACTACTATCTGCAACTATATAAATTATCCTTTTTGGGTCAACTTTTCCTTCTTTTATCTGAAAATCTATTAATTGCCCCATCAGAGTCGTCTTTCCAACCTGCCTAGGACCTGTTAAACATAGTATATCTCTATCTTTTTCATTCATTAATTCCTTAGATAAAGAAAAGAATATTTTTCTTCTGGTCTCTGCCTTTTTGAGGCTCGTTGGAATTTCCAAACCATTCCACCAAACATTAATACTTGACAATACCCTAGTTAATTGTTGTTCATCCATGCATTATGATGTACAAAAGACTTTATAAATCTATCATTACGATGTACGAGATATAATGGTTTTTTAAACATTATAATCTACAAATCTAATATAAAAAAGTACATCATTATGTACAATATTAAAGAGATAGAATGTTGAAACAATAAATAATAGATATAAAAAATATACCCGCAAAATACAAAAAGCAAAGCATATCAAAAAGTTTATAAAGGAGGCTTATCCACTAATATTGGTGTAGAGCGGTTTAAAACTTGAATGTTTAGACCAGGTAATTTTACTTAAATTTGGTTGGTTTAAGTTAGTTTCAATTGATGAGCTATTTCAATAGTCATACTCCTCAGTTTAAAAAATAAAATGGCAGATAACAACAGAATAAGAAAAGGAAGTTTACAATTTTACCCAAGGGTACGAGCAAGAAAAATCATACCTAGAGTAAACTGGACACAAATTAACACTTCAGACACAAAATTAGCTGGTTTTATTGGTTATAAAGTTGCAATGACCTCTGTTTTTGTTCAAGACAACACCCCAGACTCACTAACAAAAGGAAAAAGAATTGTTATCCCAGCAACAATAATAGAATGTCCTTCAATGAAAATTTATTCAGTCAGAATTTATAAAAACAAAAAATTATCTCAAGAATTCATAGTTTCTAATGAAAAAAAATTAAAAAGAAGATTAAAAGTATCAAAACAAGTTAAACAACTACCAGAAAATTTAGAATTTGATGATCTAAGAATTTTAGTTTATAGTAATGTTGATAAAACTTCAATTGGAACAAAAGCACCTTATCTTTCTGAAATAAAAATTTCTGGAGAAAATCCTTCTGAAAAATTATCTTGGGTAAAATCAAACATAGGAAAAGATATTTTCTTAACAGATATCTTTAATCAAGGACTATTAGATGTTCACGCGGTCACAAAAGGTTATGGAACACAAGGCCCAGTTAAAAGATTTGGAATCGCACTAAAAGTTAGTAAATCAGAAAAAGGACAAAGAAGACCTGGTTCACTTGCTCCATGGACTCCTTCAAGAGTAACATTTAGAGCACCACAAGCCGGTCAAACAGGTTTTCACACAAGAGTAACTTATAACAACTTAATCCTAAAAGTAGGAAAAATAAGTTCAGAAAATATTAACCCAAAACAAGGATTTCATAAATACGGAAACATAAAAACAGAATATGTTCTATTAAAAGGTTCAATTCAAGGCACAACAAAAAGACCTCTTGTCCTAACTCTCCCAAAAAGAGCAAAAAAATTCAAACTAAAAGAAAATTATGAGGTATTAGGTATAAGATGAAAACACAAATAATTGAAACAAATGCAAAATCAAAAAAAGAAATAAACTTACCAGAAAATTTTTCTAAAAGAGTAAGAGAAGATATTTTATTAAAAGTTTATGAAGCCCAAAAATTAGCTTATACACAAAGTTATGGTGCAATGCCTGGCGCAGGTGCAGGTTATTCTGCTTCTGGAATCTTAAGACACAGAAGACATGCCTGGAAAACTACTTATGGAAAAGGAATTTCAAGAGTCCCAAGAAAAATAATGTCTAGAAATGGTTCTTCTTTTAATTGGGTTGGTGCAACTGTTTCAAGTGCAAGAGGAGGAAGAAAACCCCATGCACCTCGTTCAGAAAAAAACAGATTCAAAAAAATAAATAAAAAAGAATTACTAATAGCATTTAACTCTGCTTTTATAGGAACTATTAACCAGGATTACCTAGAAAAAAAATATAATACTAAAATCAAATCAGGTTTTGTATTAAGCGACGAAGTTTTAAAATTAAAAACAAAAGACTTCTTAAATTTACTAAAAACATTATTTAGTGAAAACTTTGACAAAGTATTAAAAGTAAAAAAAATAAGAGCTGGTCGAGGAAAAACAAGAGGAAGAAAATATAAATCAAATGCAGGTCTTTTATTTGTTATCTCTTCTAAACAAGATTTCAAACAAAAAGGTTTTGATATTGTCAAAGTAAATGAATTAAAAATTTCAGACCTAGCACCAAACGGAGTTCCTGGAAGAATCACCTGTTATACCAACGAAGCAATAAACGAAATAGGAGAAAGATTCAAATGAAAACAATAATACTAGAAAAAATTATCTCAACAGAAAAAATTGTAAGACAAATTGAAATTGACAATATTTTAGTTTTTCAAGTAGACAGAGCAATAAATAAACCAGAAATAAAAAAAGAAATAGAAGATTTATTTAAGGTTAAAGTAGATAAAATTAGAACTTTTACAAGATTAAATAAAAAATATGCTTATGTAAAACTAAATTCAAAATATCCTGCAATTGACATTGCAACAAAATTAGGTTTAATGTAAAATGGGAAAAAGAATTATTCAACAAAGACGTGGAAGAGGAAGTCCAACTTACAGAGTTAGAAAAAAAGCATCAAAGAACATTAAGGTAGGTTATCCTTCTAATCTTAATGGTGAATATGAAGTAATTAAATTATTTTCTCTATCAAATAACTCTGCGCCAATTGCCAAATTAAAAAACCAAAAAGGAGAAATATTTCATTATCTAGCTATAAAAAATCTCTATGTAGGTCAAAAAATAAATTATGGCGGCGACAAACCCGGAGATATTGCGCAATTAAAAGATATTAAATTAGGAACAAATATTTGTAATATAGAACACACATTATATGACGGCGGAAAATTCATTAAAACAGGAGGAAACTCTGGATTATTACAAAATCAAAATAATGGAAAAGCAACTATCCTAATGCCCTCAAAAAAAGAAAAAGTTTTTGATTTAAACACAAGAGCTACTATTGGTGTTTTAGCTGGCGACGGAATAAAAGAAAAACCCATATTAAAAGCAGGAAAACAATTTCATATCAAAAAATCAAAATCAAAATTATGGCCAAGAACTTCTGCTGTATCAATGAATGCAATAGACCATCCATTTGGTTCAGGTAGAGGAAAAAGAGTTAAAAGTAAAATTGCTAAGAGAAATGCTTCTCCAGGTAAAAAAGTTGGTTTAATAAGACCTAGAAGAACAGGGAGGAAGAAAAGATAATGGTAGACGTATTACATAAAGGAAAAGAAAAATCATATCGTGGAATTGAAATAGAAGATTTAAAAAAATTAGAATTAAGAGAGTTCGCAAAACTAGTAAAATCTCGTCCAAGAAGAGCAATTTTAAGAAATTATGATATACTTGAAAAATTCATAAAACGAAGCGAAAAAAAATTAGCAAAAAATAAATTCATTAGAACTCACGACAGAGAGTTAATTATAATCCCAAAAATGGTTGGAAAAACAATTTATGTTCATAACGGAAAAGAATATGAAAAAATCATGATAATTGAACAAATGTTAGGCCACAGATTAGGAGAATTTGCTCCCACAAGAAAAGTAGCAAAACATACTAAAGCAGGTCTAGGCGCAACTAAATCAAAGGCATCAAAGAAAAAATAAAATGGAAGAAGAAAAAATAACAAAACAAAAGACTACAAAAAAGACAGATATAGAACCAAAAAAGAAAGAAATTGTAAAGGAAAAACCTATTATTAAAGAAGAACAATCTCCAAAAAATGAAATTGCAAAAGAAGAAAAAAAAGTAGTTCCAAAAACAGAGAAAAAACCAAAAGAAAAACCAAAGGAAATTCCAAAAAAAGAAAAAGCGTGTGTAAATGGTTATTCATTAAGAATTTCACCTAAAGATTCAAAAGCAATTTGTAAAATGATTAAGAATAAAACTCCTGACAATGCAATTAAACTTTTAGAAGGTGTAATTCAAAGAAAAATTCCAGTTAAAATGACAAGTTTAGAAGTACCTCATCAAAAAGGAAAAGGAATAGCAGGAGCAAGATTCCCTAAAAATGCATCAATTGCAATAAAAGACCTAATAAAACAACTAAAAGCAAATTCAATTGTTGCAGGAATAGAAGACCCTGTTATCACACTAGCTATCTCAAACAAAGCCTCATCTCTAAGAAGAAGAGGAGGAAGACAATCAAAAAGAACTCATATTTACCTAGAAGTAAAAGATAAAACTAAATTAATTAAAAAACTAAAAAAATAAAATGGAAGAAAAAAAGTTTGTTGACATAAGAAAAAATGAATATAATGTTAAATTATTTGTAAAAAGAATGTTTGGTAAAGGTAGAATCTCAAAAGTAAAAATTGAATATACTCCTGTTGGTGAAAAAGTAATAATCTCTACTCATAAACCTGGTTGGGTCATTGGTAAAAAAGGAGAAAAAATTAATGAATTAACAAAAATACTAAAAAAGCGTTTTAATATGGAAAATCCCCATATAGACATAGACGAAATAATTCACCCAGAGTTTGATGCTCAATTAGTCGCTGATGAAATTGCTCTAACACTTGAAAGATTTGGTGCTTCTAAATATAAGGCAGTAAGTTATAAACTTCTTTCAAGAATAAAAAAAGCCGGAGCACTAGGCGCAGAACTTAGAGTTTCAGGAAAATTACCTAGTGACAGAGCTCGAGTCTGGAGATTCAAATATGGTTATCTTAAAAAAACAGGAGAACCTTCAAATATTGTAGACAAAGGAGAATCAATTGCAGAAACAAAACAAGGTGTTATTGGAATCCAAGTTTCAATTTTACCTCCAAATGTAATAATCCACGATCAATTTAAGATTGAAGACGTAATTAATTCAATTAACCTAAATAGAATAGAAGAAGAAATAGAAAAACCAGTTAAATCAAAAACTAAAAAAATTAAGAAAAAATAATGGCAGAAAAAACAAAAAATACTAAAAAAGAAAATTTAGATAAATTAAGAGAATTAAAAATAGAATTACTAAAGCAACCAACAAAAAGGAAAACCATTAAAAAGGAAATTGCAAAAATATTAACATTAGAAAAAAATAAACAAGGAGATAAACGATAAAGTGGATATTTGTCCAAAGTGTGGTCTTCCAACACCAGCCTGTGTTTGTGGAGAAATTGCAAGAACACAACAACAAATAAGTATTAAACTTGAAAAAAGGCGTTTTGGAAAAATATCAACTATTATCTCAGGGTTTGATGACGGTGTCGACATTAAATCCATAGCAAAAAACCTCAAAGCAAAATTGGCTTGTGGAGGAACTGTTAAAAATAAACAAATAGAACTTCAAGGAAATCATAAAGACAAAATCTTTGATTCCCTAGTAAAAGAAGGTTTTACAAAAGACCAAATAACAATTTAAAATGGCAAAAGAAAAAACAACTAAAAAAATAGAGAAAGTAGAAGAAACAAAAGTTAATTGTAATGATAAATATTGCCCTTTTCATGGTGAAAGAAAATTAAAATTACGAGGAAGAACTTTTGAAGGACAAGTAATCAAAAAAACAATAGGTAAATTAACAATTCAATTAGAAAGAATGATGAAAATTGAAAAATATGATAGATATGAAAAAAGAAAAACAAAAATACATGCAAGATTACCTGATTGTTTATCAAGTCAAATAAACGTCGGTGACATTGTTTTAATTGAAGAAACAAGACCAATAAGTAAAACAATACACTTTGTTGTAACTAAACTAATCAAACAAAAATTATAAAATGAAACCAATATCTGCAAAACCAACAAGAGCACTAAACATTGGAAGTATAGTCGATGCTGCTGATAATAGTGGAGCAAGAATTGTAAAAATTGTCTCAGTTAAACGAGGTAAAACAAAAAAAGGAAGACAAGGTTATGCTAAAATTGCTGATCAAATAAAAGTTTCAGTTAGAAAAGGTGATCCTAAAATGAAAGGGGAAGTTTTTGACGCTGTTATTGTAAGGCAAAAAAAATCTTGGAGAAGATTTACTGGTGAGCGAGTATGTTTTACAGATAATGCTGTAGTTTTATTAAAAGATGATAAAGGAAATCCTAAGGGCACCCAAATAAAAGGCCCTATTGCAAGAGAAGTTCAAGAAAGATGGAAGGAGGTCGCAAAAATTGCGTCAACAGTATATTAAAATGAAAAGCAAATTCTCAAAAAGCTGGGTAAGTAGTAAACAACCAAGAAAACAAAGAAAGTTCTTAGCAAATGCTCCTAGGCACATAAAACAAAAGCTCATGAGTTCACCATTAGATAAGCTATTAAGAGAAAAATATCAAACAAGAAACATAGAAATAAGAAAAAATGATGAAGTAAGAGTTATGAGAGGAAAATTCACAAAAAAGCAAGGAAAAGTAACATTAGTAGATGTAAATAATCAAAGAGTCCAAATTGACGGATTAAACATTACTAAAAAAGATGGAGAAAAAGTTCCAGTTTGGTTTCATCCTTCAAAAATAAAAATTATTAAATTAGAAGATTCAGATAAAAAAAGATTTAAACACTTAAATAAAAAAGTGCCAAGCCAAGAAAAAACAAAAAATAAAGATTCAATAAAAACAAAAGATAATAAAGAGGTTAAAAAATAAAATGCACACAAAAAGAACACAAATGCCAAATACTTGGCCAATACCAAGAAAAGGAAGAGGACAAAGATTTATCGCAAGTCCATCTCATTTCAAGAATAAGTCTATAACAATCCTCGCAATAATTAGAGATTTATTAAAAATAGTAGATACACGAAAAGAAGTAAAACATATTGTAAATAATGGCGACATTTTAATTAATAACAAAGTTAGAAAAAACGAAAAGTTTCCAGTCTTTGCTTTTGATACAATAAAATTAGAAAAATTAAATAAGTATTATCGTCTAGAAATTGTAAATAAGAAATATCTCCTAAAAGAAATTGATGAAAAACAAGCTCAAACAAAAACAACAAAAATTATTGGTAAAAAAACCTTGTCTAAAGATAAAATCCAAATGAATTTAGAAGATGGAATTAATCTAGAATATAATAAGGAATTCAAAGTAGGAGATTCAATTGTATTTAATACCAAAGAAAATAAAATTGAAAAAATATTACCTCTAAAACCAAAAGCAAAAGTTGAAATAATCGGTGGTAAACATGCTGGTGACAAAGGAGAAATCTTGTCTATTGAAAAAATGAAACGAGGTTTTGAATATAAAATTAAATTAGAAAAAGGTAGAGAAGTTTTACTCCCTCTTAAAACTTTTTTAGTAGTAAATTAAAATGGAAAATAAAAAAATGAATTTTAAATTAGAAAAAGTAGTATTAAATATAGGCGGTACAGGAGAAAAATTAGACAAGGGAGTTATTTTACTAGAAAAAATTACAAATAAAAAACCAATAAAAATTAAAGCAACAAGAAGAATTCCAACTTGGCAAGTAAGACCTGGTTTAGAAGTTGGAACAAAAGTTACATTAAGACGTGAAGAAGCTTTTAATTTACTAAAAAATCTACTTATTGCAAAAGAAAATACCTTATTAGAAAAACAAGTCCATAAAAATTTCTTTAGCTTTGGAATACCTGAATATATTGAAATTCCTGGTATGGAATATATTAGAGAAGTTGGGATAATGGGTTTAGAGATAACTGCAGTGTTCTCTAGGCCAGGAAAATATTCTGGAATAAAGAAAATAAAAAAAGGAAAACCAAAAAGGCTTGATGTAGAAAAAGAAGAAATCATAAAATATTTAGAAGAGAATTTTCAAACAAAAATAATCCGGAGGAAAAAATAAAATGACAGCAAGTGATTGGAGAAAAATAACCAAACAATTAAAAAATAAACCTGCGATATTAAAGAAGTACTTAAAACATAATAAACCAAAACAAAGAGCTTTTGGTATTGCAAGTAAAAAATGTGAAGTATGTGGAAGATTCGGTGCTCACATCTCACAATATAATTTAAATTTATGCCGACACTGTTTTAGAGAATTAGCAACAGAATTAGGCTTTAAAAAATATAGTTAAGGAGAAAAAAATGAGTCAAGATATAGTTTCAGATGGGTTAAATCAAATAATGAATGCAAAAATGGTAGAAAAAAGAAGCTTGAGTATTTCAAGACATTCTAAATTACTGTTAAACATATTTGAGATTATGAAAAATTTAGGACATATTAATTACGAAATCAACAAAGAAACAGGAAATGTCGACGTTAAGATATTAAAACTAAACAAATGCCGTTCAGTAAAACCAAGATACTATGTTAAAATTAATGAAATAGAAAAATATCTTAGAAGATTTTTGCCTTCAAGAAATTTTGGGGTTTTAGTTATATCAACAAATAAAGGTTTAATCTCTCATGTCGACGCAATAAATCAAAAAATAGGGGGAAGTATAATCGCTTACTTTTATTAAAATGAATAAAGATTTACAAAGAATAATAGAATTACCCAAAAATTTTCAAGCAAAGTTAGAAGATAATATTCTTACAATTAGTGGTAATGAAAAACAAGCATCAAAAGAATTTAGATTAAGAAAAATAAAATTAGAATTACTTGAAAATAAAATTAAAATTTCTTGTGATAACTCTTCAAGAAGAGAATCTAGAATGATTGGAACTACCTGGGCTCATATTAACAACATGATCAAAGGATTACAAGAGCCTTTTGTTTATCAATTAGAAATTTGTAATAATCATTTCCCGATGAATGTAAAAGTAGAAGGAAAAAAAGTAATAATAAAATCTCTCTTAGGTGAGAAAAAAGAAAGATATGCCCAAATATTACCAAATGTTGATGTTAAAATAAATGCAAATCAAATTACAGTCTCATCAAATGATATTGAATCTGCAGGACAAACTGCTGCTAATTTAGAAAAGGCAACAAAAATCACAAACAAAGATAGAAGAATTTTCCAAGATGGAATTTATATAACTGAAAAATATGGGAGGAAAATCTAATGGAAAAAAAAGAACCTTCTAAACGAAAAAAACCAACCTTCTTAAGAACAGACTGGCATAAAAAAATAAAATTTGGTAAAACAGTTAAAAAGAATAGGAAATGGAGAGCTGCAAAAGGAAGACACAATAAAATCCGATTAGGTAATAAAGGGCACCCAAAAAGACCAAAAATAGGATATGGGCAAAATAAAGCCTTAACACCTAAAATTATTAGAATTGAAACTCTAGCACAATTAAATAACCTAAAAAAAGGACAAGAAATAATTTTAGCAAGTGTAGGAAAAAAGAAAAAACTTCAATTAATTGAAGAATCAAACAAAAAAGGATTAATAATATTAAATAAACCAAAGGAAAAGAAAAATGAATCTAACAAATAAAAAAGAATTAGCTGCAAGAGTTTTGAATGTAGGAAAGAATAAAGTTTATTTTGTTCAAGAAAATTTAAAAGAAATTAAGGAAGCTATTACAAGACAAGATATATTAGATTTATATAACGCTGGCGCAATTCAAATTAAAGATAACAAAGGCAGAAAAAAAATAGTTAAAAGAAAAAATAGAAGAAAAACAGGAAAGATTAAAAAAAGAGTTAACAATACAAAACAAGAATATGTAATCTTAACAAGAAAATTAAGAGTTTTCTTAAAGCATTTATTAAAAACAGGAAAGATAGATAAGGCTCTTTATCACGATACTAGAAAACAAATAAGAGCAAAAAGATTCAGGAGTAAAAGACACTTAAAGGAAACATTGGAGAGAAGACAAAATGAGTAGACTAAGAATAGCAAAAAGAAGAAGAAGAGAAAGTAAAACAGATTATAAAAATAGATTAACTTTATTAAAATCTAATAAAACAAGAATAGCTGTAAGAATAACCAATAATTATCTTACTATTCAATCAATTGAAAGTATAAATGCTCAAGATAAGGTCATAAAAACAGTTTCTTCAAGAGACCTAATAAAATATGGTTGGGATAAGAAATTTATAGGTTCATTAAAATCAATTTCTGCTTGTTATCTAACAGGACTATTATTTGCAAGCCAAGTAGATCCTAAAAAAGATTATATTATGGATTTTGGTATGAATAGATTAGTAAAAGGAAATAGATTTTATGCATCTCTAAAAGGTTTAATAGATGGGAAATTAAAAATACCCCACGGAGAAGATATTTTCCCAAGTTTAGATAGACTAAATGGAAAACATCAAAAACCAGAAATTCAAAAAATGATTAAAGAAATTAAATCAAAAGTAGGAGTCAAAAATGAGTAAAGAAGAAGATCATAAAAAACAATTAGAAGAAATGGAAAAAATAGTAGAAGAAAAAGAGAAAAAACAAGATGATGTAATTTCAAAGCTAGCTGATGAAAAATTTAAAGAGGAAGAAGGAAGATTAAGTCCTGAAGAAAAATCAAGACAACAAAGATATAATAGAGAGGAAATCGAGAAGCTTGAAAGTTGGGTTCCAAAAACTTTATTAGGAAAAGAAGTAAGAACTGGTAAAATTAAAAATATTGATGAAATTTTTGAAAGAGGAAGAAAAATATTAGAGCCAGAAATTATTGATATATTAATTCCAAATTTGATTAAAGACGTTTTATTTATAGGACAGTCAAAAGGTAAATTTGGTGGTGGAAAAAGAAGAGCATTCAGGCAAACTCAAAAAGTTAGTAAAGAAGGAACATCTCTAACATTCGGTGTTATGGCAGTTGTAGGAGATGGAAATGGTCATGTAGGTATTGGTTATGGTAGAGCTTCTGAAACTCTTCCTGCAAAAGAAAAAGCACTAAGAAAAGCAAAATTAAATTTAATCAAAATACCCAGAGGCTGTGCTAGTTATGATTGTTCATGTAATGACCCACATTCAATTCCCATTTCTGTTGAAGGGAAATGTTCTTCTGTAAAAATAAAATTAATCCCAGCACCACAAGGCACAGGTCTAGTAGTAAGTGATGAAATCAAAAAAATTATGAAAGCAGCAGGAATAAAAGACATCTATTCAAAATCTTCTGGAAAAGTTAGAACAACATTTAACACTGCAAAAGCATGTATGAAAGCCTTAAATAAATTAAATCAATTAGAATTTTAAAATGATAGCTGTAATAAGAATCGCCGGACAATGTAAGTTAGGAAATAAAGTAATTAATACATTTGAAAGACTAAAATTAGGCAAAAAATATAGTTGTATCTTAATCGACGAAAAAGATAAAATAAGGATGGGAATGGTTAATTCTATAAAAAATTTTGTTACCTTTGGTGAAATAAGTGAAAATTTAATTAAAGAATTAAAAGAAAAAAGAGATAAAGGAAAAGGAGTATTCTTTTTACACCCTCCAAGAGGTGGATTAAAGAAATCTTCAAAATTAGCTTATCCTAAAGGTATTTTAGGAAAAAATAATGAAATAGATAAATTATTGGAGAGAATGTTATGAAAGTACATAAAAGAAAAAAAACTACAAGAATAAGAGGTTCTAGAACATTTGGTTGGGGTTTTAGACAAAAACATAAAGGCCATGGAAACAAAGGTGGTCTTGGAATGGCTGGAACAGGAAAAAAAGCAGACCACAAAAAACAAAAAGCAAAATCTTTAGATAAAAAAGGTAAATATTTTGGAAAACAAGGATATACCTCAAGATCAACAAAAAAAGATAAAATAAAAAAAATGAACTTAATAGATATCCAAAATAATCTTTTTAATAAAACAACAAAACAAATAGAATTAAAAGATTACAAAATTTTAGGAAAAGGTTCTGGCTTTAAGGCAGAAATAATTGCAAAATCAGCAACAAGCTCAGCAATAGAAAAAATGAAAAAAGCTGGTGGGAAAATAACATTACCAATTATAAAAGAAGAATAAAATTAATATTTCTTATTCTTTAATTCTACATATCTAAAACATTTCTTTATGTGGTCATTTACTAAACCAATTGCTTGCATATAAGAATAAATAATAACAGGCCCAACAAAATTCATGCCTCTCCTCTTTAAATCCCTTGAAATCTTTTCAGATAGTAAAGTCCTCGCAGGAACTTCTTCAACACTCCTAAAATTATTTTGAATTTGCTTATAATTAACAAAACCCCAAATATACTTATCAAAACTACCTATTTCCTTTTGTATTTCTATAAAAACTCTCGCATTTAAAATTATTGACTCTATCTTTAATTTATTTCTAATAATTTTTTCATTATTCAATAACTCTCTTACCTTAATTTCGTCATACCTTGCAATCTTATTATAATCAAAATCATCCAAAGCTTCTCTATAAAACTCCCTTTTCCTCAAAACAGTAATCCAAGATAAACCTGCTTGCATCCCCTCTAAAATCAGCAACTCAAATAACTTTTTGTCATCATGAACACAAACCCCCCATTCCTCATCATGATATTTAACATATAACTCCTCATCCAAATCAACCCAATCACACCTACCCATTTAACAAAAAAAGCCAAATTCTTTATTAACCTAATGAACACCAAAATCTTTTAAACCCAAAACCACATTTTACTATCAAGTGCACTTGTAGCTCAGTCTGGATAGAGCACTGGCCTTCTAAGCCAGGGGTCGCAGGTTCAAATCCTGTCAGGTGCGTTTGAACATGCGACCTGGTCGCTGGTTTAATTAAAATCCTTTAGATTTTAATACTGCTATTTTTTATTTTATTTTCAGTATCCAAGCGTTTTTAACGCGTAGGCAAATCCTGTCAGGTGCGTTTGAACATGCGACCTGGTCGCTGGTTTAATTAAAATCTTTTAGATTTTAATACTGTTATTTTCTACTTTATCTTCAGTATCCAAGTATTTTTAATGCGTAGGCAAATCCTCTTCAGGTGCGTTTGAACATGCGACCTGGTCGCTGGTTTAATTAAAATCTTTTAGATTTTAATACTGTTATTTTCTACTTTATCTTCAGTATCCAAGTATTTTTAATGCGTAGGCAAATCCTCCTCAGATGCATTTTTGAAGGTACAACCAGACCATTCACTAAAACCTTAAAAAGAATCAAATTCTCTCATATTTATTGCGGGCGTAGCCAAGCAGTAAGGCAAATGGCTGCAACCCATTGATCCTGGGTGCAATTCCCAGCGTCCGCTTTTTAAAAACAAATAAAAACACACCTTTCATAATACCACTATGGCTGATAAAATAAAGTTAACATTTTTAGGAACTTCATCTGCTGTACCAACAAAATCAAGAAACCATCCATCTATTTTATTGCAATATAAAGAACAAAATATTTTGTTTGATTGTGGAGAGGGAACACAAAGACAATTTAGAAAAGCAAAATTAAATCCTTGTAAACTAACAAAAATTTTTATCTCTCACTGGCATGCAGATCATATTCTAGGTTTGCCTGGATTATTACAAACACTAGCTTTAAATGGATATAATAATACTTTAGAAATTTATGGCCCTACTGGAACAAAACAAAAAATAAAAAATCTTCTTGATTTTTTCCAAAGTTCATATTTACAAACTTCATTAAATGAAAATTTTAAGTTAAACGTAACTGAAGTAAATGAAAAAATAATTTTAGACACAAAAGAATTTAGGATAGAATCAATTCAAACACAACATAATACAAATTCTTTAGCTTATTCTTTTATTCTAAAACAAAGAACAAGAATAGATAAAGAAAAATTAAAAAAATTAAATTTAGGAAATTCTCCTCTTATTGGAGAACTAGCAAAAGGAAAAATAATAGAATATAAAAATAAAAAAATAGATGGAAGCAAATTAATTTACAAAGAACCCTCTAAAAAAATAACTTACATTTCAGACACTAAATTTTTTAAAGAATTAATTAAATTCTCTTTAGATTCAAATATTTTAATTTCAGAATCCACTTATTCTTCAGAAGATAAAACTCAAGCTAAGGAAAATTTTCATTTAACAAGTCATGAAGCTGCAACTATTGCTAATGAATCTAATTCTAAAACTTTATTATTATTTCATCTATCTCAAAGATATTCTGATATTCCAAAACAAATCGAAAAACAAGCAAAAGAAATTTTTAAAAATTCTATTGTAGTTAATGATCTTGATTCTTTTGAGATATAGAAACATCTAAATAAAATAATTCTTTAGAAGTTCATGCCTCTTTGCGAAAAATCAAGGGCAAATCGCTAATTTTAACTGGATGCATTCGGTGAAATAAATACAATAGTGTCTCCTCTCAAGAAAGTTAATCCATAACTTCTTGTTTGTTCACCATTTTCTATCTCTTTAGCATTTTCTAAAACCACATTAATGTGTATATCAAATGCTACTAAAGTTCCAACAAATTGTTTGCCAGATTTTAATTGCACCAAGATTTCCTTGCCTTTTGCAGAATTCAAAAGATCCAAGGGTCTCTCAATTGTGTTTACCATAACTTATTCTTACAATTATCCTTTTTAAACATTTAGCTTTTTCAAAATTAATGTTAGAGTAATGTTTTTATATCTCCTTAAATTAAATTTTTCATGAGGTGGTTTATATCAAGTTCTTTATTTTCTGACCCAAGAATAATTTTACTTTTAAGTTTAGTAATCATTTCAATAATAATTGGAATATTTCTCATATTAACTGATAAAAAAGTTACAAGAAAAAAAGAATCTATTGAATTAAACACTTATGTTAAAAGCAAAACAGAAGAAGTAATTAAAGAAATAAATTCAAAACAATCCTCTGTTGAACGTTTATCTGTGATTAATGATTCTTTTAAAAAATTATTAAAAGAAGATTTTAATTTAGATGAAACTATGGGTTATTCTTCTTTAGTAGATTATTTTAAAGAAAAAAAGCTAACAAAATACCAAGAATTTTGCCAAAAAATGTTTGAATTATATTATTCAACTAACGACGTAAAATATTCAGATATTGAAGAATTAAAAACAAAATTAGTCCATTTAATAGATTTTTCTACAAGGAGCAAAAAGATTTTTGATAAAAAAGAAATTCCTCAAAAAATAAAAAAAACACTAGATTCTGTTTCGAGTAAAGGACAAATGACTGAAGAGTTAACTCCAATAATGCAAGCAGCAGAAATAGAAAAACAAATAAACGAACTATTAAAATTAAAAAAATACCAGTTAACAAAACAACAACAAGCACTGCTAAAAGAGTTAGAAAAAAAACAATTTGAATTAAATAAACATGAAAAAAAGAATACAGTTTTGTTAAAAGAAACACAGAGAAAAATAAGAGAACAAGAAAGATTACAAAAAACACTATTAAAGCAAGGTCAAAAGAAAAAAATTATTCCAAAAAATAATCCTAAAAATAAAGAAAATTTAAATCAAAAAAATAAAATAGGATATGAAGACATTAATATTCATCCAAAAAAAGGTAAAGAATACTTAAAAGAATTAAAACAAAAAAAGAAAAATAAATAATTAAAATGAGAAAAAAAACCCTAATAATTATTTTAATTTCTATCTTACTCTTTCTATCAATAAATATATTTTTTATTTATTATTCTTATAAAGAAGAGAGCAAAACAGAAACTTGTATTGATATAAATAATATGGATTTATTTGAATATAATGCTTGCTTTGATGCTTTTTCAGGTAATATTTTTTTTGAATTAAAAACTATAGATAATTCTTATAATGTAAATCAAATAGATATCCAGTTTTTTGATTTTTTTGATAAAAGTTATTTGATAAAAGATTTACCTAGAGTCAGTCAGTCTATTTCTTTTAAAATTCCTGCAAAAAGAAATCCTTTAACATTAAAATTATTTTTAAGTTCAGAAAATATTAATTCTTGCTCAAGTCCTCGGTATTTCTCTCTAAATTATTGTCCTGCTGAACTTTCAAGTGGAGAAAGAAACATAACCTTAAATTTAATAAATAATCTTTCTATAAACGATTTTTTAGACATAGGAAATACTACTTCTTCTGATAGTGTTGATAGCACTTTTGTCAATTTTGAAAAAGTTTGGGAATCGATTTGTGAACCAAAATGGGTTTGTGGAGAATGGAGTGATTGTGTTGACGATTATCAAAGAAGAGAATGTTTTGATGAAAAAAATTGTTATTTTAAAATAAATATTCCTCAAAGAGTTCGTTCATGTAATCAATCTTGTATTGAAAAATGGACTTGTACTTGGAGCAAATGCCTTAATGGGTTTACAGTTCCTACATGTGTTGATGAAAATGAATGTGGTACAATAATAAACAAGCCCCAACAAATTCCTTGTGATAATGAATGTACTCCAAAAATAGAATGTACTGATTGGACTTCTTGTAATGTTGATTACAATTTCTTAACACTATCAAATAAAGAATATTCCTACGATGGAATTCAAACAAGAACCTGCTTTGATAAGAATAAATGTTTAAGCCCTACAATTGAACAAAAAAGTTGTTCTCTTGTTATTGATGTTTTTTCCCAACCTTATACAAAGTGTAGCAGAGAGTATATAGGAATCTATAATAAATTAAATAATGAATTAATTGCTTCTATTGAAAAAGGAAGTTTAGATGAGCCTTTTTTAAATATTGATTTATCAGACTACCAAACCAAAAAATATTGTGATCATTGTTTTGATGGTATAAAAAATGGAGATGAAACTGAAATAGATTGTGGAGGGAGTTGTCCTAGTTGCAGTGAAAGAATAGTTGTGCCTGATTATGGGATTACATTTTTTGAAAGAATAATAGACGGTTTTATCAAATTTATTAGTTAAGTTTATAATTTTAAGAGTAATTTCTTTTTTATGGAAAACTGCATCTTTTGTAAAATTATTAAAAAGGAAATAAAATCAGATTTAATTTATGAAGATAAAAATTTTATAATAATTAATGATATAAACCCAATATCAAAAGGACACTGTTTGTTAATTCCTAAACAGCATTTTCAAACTATTTTAGATTTACCCCAAGAATATTCAAGCCAAATATTAAATTTAATTAAGAAATATAGTTCAAACCTAATTAATCAGGGATTAGCTTCAGGAATAAAATTAATACAAAACAATTTTCCTTCAGCAGGGCAAACAATAAATCATTTTCATATACATATAATACCTCAAAAATAATTTTTTTGAATAACAAGACTTTTAAATATTTGTTCTTCCTAAATTATATTAGGGCTCTGTAGCTCAGCTGGTTAGAGCGCCGCTCTCATGAGGCGGAGGTCGTGGGTTCGTGTCCCACCAGAGTCATCAAATAATTAATTTATGAAGTAAATTTAAAAACTATCTTATATATTATTATTTTAAGCCCGCATCGCATAATGGTATTGCACCGGTCTAGAAAACCGGGCCCCCTGGGCATCCCCGTTCGATTCGGGGTGCGGGCGTTTTAATTTTTATCTATTATCTTCAATAACTCTTCATATTGAGTTATAGGAATCATAGCTCCTGTTGCATTTTTATGCCCCCCACCACTAGATCCTTCTATTTGTTTTAACATTTTTTTTGTAAATTCAAGAGCATTTTCTCCTCTAATAGATAAATTAATCTTATCTGGTTTTTTATATGCCACAATAACTAATTTATCTTTATTCATAAAATATAATTTATTTGCAAGAAGTCCTGACATAGAATTCTGTCCTTCATAGCAAAAAAAAATAATGTTATTTTCTCTATTTTTTGCTTTGGCTTTATTTATTAATTTATTTAGTTCTTTATTTAATTCATTATATCTTTTATGAAATTCTTTTGTATGATAATTCTCTTCTAATAAATCATAAGGAGAATTTATTTTCTCAAGATATCTAATTAATTTTACAACATTTGTTGTTGTGTTCATCAAACCAAAATTTAGCATCAAAGAAAATTTGCCAATTTCAGTTAAATGCAATGCATCAAATGCATCTAGTTTAGAATTAAATAATTCAGGATATTGTTTCTCAAAATCTTTAGCAAAATCAGGAGAATAAACATCAAAAATACATCCAATCATTGCAAAAAACATATCTTGGTTCCTATTATATATTTTTTGGGCAACATAAGTAACTGGTTCAGCATCAGGATATGTATTAAAGTAATGTGTCTTAGAAATATATTCTTCAGGAGTATTAGATTTATGATGATCAATCCAAATTATTGGAATATTTTGTTGAACCATATATTCTATAAACTTATTATTAACATCAGCCTTATCTAAAATTATAACTGAATCAGGGTTTAACTCTTGAACCTTTTTAATATATTTTTCAGATAAATCTGGATAACTTTTAATTGGTACTCCTTTACCCTTATTTAAAGCTCTTCGTAAAATTATAAAAGAGCACAACCCGTCACTATCATTATCAAAAAAGAATAAAGGGTTTTGTGTTTTTTCTAACAATTCTCTTAATTCATTAATCTTATTTTCAGGTAACATCTTTTCTCCTAAATCTAACTAATAAAAATGAGTTTTTAAAGATTTTACCTAAATAAAATTAATAACTTTTCCTTGATTTTCACAAGGAAAGCCTTTACTTGTTCCATCCCTACTACTCCCTAAAAGAACAGGATAAAATATTACTTTTTCTGCTTCTTTTCCTTCAATAATTGTATCTAAAATTAGAGAATCTGCTTGTCCAATATTTAAATTTAATTTATAATTTTCAGATTTCTCATTACTCCCAGAAATTATTTTTAAGTTAATACTATTTATATTAATATTACCATTATTTGAAATATCAAAATATCTTGCTTTTGCTGGACTTGATGAACGATAGCTAATCTTCCATTCTATATTATCACACTGTCGCTCAACAGGTTGTCCAAATTTTTGAATCTGTTCACTAATAAATCCTCTTGCCCATAAAAAAACAATTGAAGCTAAAACAAGTGTTAGTGTAATTAACATAGCTGTAGCAATAATAGGTGATAACCCCTTTTTACTCATCTTACTTAGAAACAAAAATACTTTTTAAAGTTTAACTAAATAAACTCTATTTCAATAATTCTTTTAAACACTTATTTCTTTTGATTCAAATGGAAGCAATAAATACTGAATCTAGAAAAAGAAATGTTGCTTATAAAATTAAAATAGGAGATTTACTAAAATCAAAGCCTTTTATTCTTGATGGTAGATTTATACATTTGGAATTTCAAGATAAAAAAATAGTTAGAGTAAATCTTTTAGCAAATTGTATTGATAAATTTTTAAGTGAAAATGACAAAAAATTTGGGACTCTAACAGTAGATGATGCTTCTGGTCAAATCCAAATAAAAGTTTTTGGAGATGATTTAAATTTAATTAAAGATATTCTACAAGGAGATACTTTACAAATTGTAGGAAATATTAGAGAATGGAATTCTGAAATTTATATTTTACCAGAAATCGTTAAAAAAACCGACCCACGCTGGCTTTTAGTTAGAAAAATAGAATTACAAAAAGAAAAAGAGAATTATCCTAACTTGACTAATAAAAATGAATTAAAAGATATTATCTTAAATAAAATAAAAGATGCTGAAGTTGAAGGTGGCATTGATATAGATACAATAATCTTAAACACAGAATCTAGCCCAGAAAAAATAAATAATGAAATAAAACGGCTTTTAGAAGAAGGAATAATTTATGAACCTCGTCCAGGAAGAATAAGATATCTTGGTTAAAAAAGATTAATTTTCATCTAATTCTAAGTCATCTCCAAATAAATCTTTTCTTTGTGATTCATATTTTTTTCTTTGCTCTTCTTTTTCCTTCCTTTTCTTAATTTTTATTAAATCGTTTAAAGTAATATTTTTTAAATCTTCTTGTTTTGAAAAATCAATTTCAGAGTTCTCAATCTTTTTTAATATTTTTTTTCTTCTCCTCTTAAATACTTCTTCCCTATCCTCTTTAATTTTTTGTTTTACATCTTCCAGAATCTTATTTTCATTTTCCTTAACAATGAAATTTATTTTTGGATCATGGTGTCTTAATAATTTAAGATTAAAATATTCTTCTAATCTTGATAAAATTTCTTTAAAATCTATTGGCAATTTTCCTTTTTCAAGGTTTTCTATTATTTCTAATGAAATTCCGGTTTCTTTTGCAAGTTGATTTGTAGTAATCTTCTTCCGTCTTCTAGCCATATTTAATTCCCAATAATAATTATCTTCAACATCTTCATGTTTTTGTTTAGGTTCAGGAATTCTTAATTTTGTTAAATTTCTTAAAACTATTTGTTGATCTTCACCAATATTTGTTCTTATTCTTTTCATACCAGACATTCTTTCCATTCTTTCTCTAACAGAATCAAATTTGTTTATATCCTTTAATTGTTCTATTGAAGGTTTTCTAATAATGGGTATTCTTTCTTCTCTAGCACAATTTTGACAAACAAAAATCATCTCTCTATCATAAATTCCTTCATATAAAGTTGTATCTTCCTCAGTTATACCACACAAAGCACATTTTTTTTTAGCCATAATTTAAGATGGTCTTGAATATTTTTAAATAATATTGTATTTAGATGTATATATAAAAAGAGTGTTCTAAAGAAGGAATATCCTCATTTTTCTTAGATTTATTACAGTTTTAACAAATATATTTAAAGAGTTCCTATTTTAAATCTCTATGAGTGAAATTTATGACGTAATTATAATTGGTTCAGGTCCTGCTGGTAGCACTGCAGCTTTGTATTTAAGTAGATATGCCAGAAAAACTTTAGTTTTAAGTTCTGGTGGGGGTTGTGCTTTAGAGTCAGGAATAATTGAAAACTGGCCTGGGATTAAAAATATCTCTGGTATGGAATTAAGCACAAATATTCAAGGCCATGCAAAAGAATATGGAGCTGAGTTTCTTTTAGAAGAAGTAAGAGAAGTAAAAAGAAATAAAAACCTCTATTCAGTTTCTACAGAAAAAAATACTTTTAATTCTAGAACAATTATTTTCGCAAATGGCTCTTTACATAAAAAACTAAAAATTCCAAAAGAAGATGAATTAACAGGAAGAGGAGTTAGTTATTGTGTTACTTGTGATGGGATGTTTTACAAAGATAAAGATACTGTAATTATTGGAGGTAATGATACTGCTGCAAAAGCAGCAATTTATTTATCTGAAATTTCAAATAGCGTAACCATTCTTTATAGAAGACAAAAATTAAGGTGTGAAGCAGTTTATCTAAACAAAATAAATTTAAAAGAAAATATTAAAATAATTTATGACTCAATACCTTTAGAGATAATTGGAAAAGAAAATGTTGAAGCAATAAAAATCAAAACAAAAACAGGCGAAGAAAAAATAATAAAAACAGATGGAATTTTTATTGAAATTGGATCTAATCCTTCTTCAAAGTTAGCTAAAGAATTAGGAGTTCAATGTGATGGCGAGGGTTATATTAAAGTAAATAAAAAAATGCAAACAAACCTTCCAGGAATTTATGCTGCAGGAGATATTACTGATGAGCCATTAAAGCAACTAATTACTTCTTCAGCACAAGGAGCTACAGCAGCTTATTCTATTCACGAATATTTACATAATCTTAATTAATTATTTTATATTAAAACTAGCCTGCCACCTATATTTGTAAGGAGCAATATCTCCAGCTTTTCTAATTTCAAGATTTTTATATTTATTTTTTATTTCTTTATCAATTTCTTTAATTACTTCTTCTTTCTTTCCAAAGCCATGATAAAAAACTTTTGTATTTTTTTTAGATAGTTTTATACAAATATCCAAAAAAGTTTCTTCTAAATTAGGCCTAGGCATTAAAATAATATCAAACTTTTGCTTTAATCTTTTTGGTAGATTTTTTGCATCACCCTCATAAATTTTAATATATTCCTCTACTTTATTTATTTTAATATTTTCTTTTCCATAAAAATTTGCTTTCTCATTTAACTCATTAACATAAATTTCTGCCTTGATTTTATTTAATTTTAATTTTTTTGCAAGAACTATAGGATAAGGATATGCGCCTGCAAACATAACTAAAATTTTAGGATTTTTAATTTTTTTAGATAAATTTAGAACTTCTTCACTAATTCTATTTCGTTCATTACTTAACCTAGGAGAGAAATATGTTTCCCTTACATTAAACTTAAACATGCAATTATTTTCTTTATAATAAGTTTCATAATTTCTTTTACCAGCCAAAAATTTCAATTTTGGAATTCTCAAAATTCCCTGAATGTTTTCTTTTTTTTCTAAGATAGTAGCTAAATTAATATTGTTTCTAAGTAAAGAATGTGCTGTCAATATTTTCTTTAAAAAAAAAGTATTCTTTTTAAAGTTTAGAATAGCAATATTACCAATAATATCACATGAAATATCCTTCATAAAAATAAAGTATATGAAAAGATATAAAAACCTTTAGTGAATTCTATTTACTAATGGAACTAAAAGGAAGCGAAACTGAAAAAAATTTATTAAAGTCTTTTGCAGGAGAAAGTCAAGTTAGAAATAAATATAATTATTTTGCTTCTGTTGCAAAAAAAGAAGGTTATGAACAAATTTCTGCTATATTTACTGAGACTGCAGATAATGAAAAAGAACATGCTAAAATTTTCTTTAAATATTTAAAAGAAGGAAATGGAGAAGCTTTAGAAATTACAGCAAAATATTCTTCTGGAATGATTTCAACAACACTTGATAACTTAAAGGCTGCTGCAGATGGCGAAAATGAAGAATGGTCCGAATTATATCCAGAATTTGAAAGAATCGCTCGAAAAGAAGGTTTCGAAGAAATAGCAGATTCATTCAGAGAAATAGCCGAAGTAGAAGAAGAACATGAAAAAAGGTATAGAAAATTATATCAAAATCTTAAGGATAATACTATTTTCAAAAAAGATAAAATTGTGCGATGGAAATGTAGAAACTGTGGATATGTCCATGAAGGAATAGAAGCTCCTGGAGAATGCCCTGCATGTAAACATCCACAAGCACACTATGAATTGCTGTGTGAAAATTATTAATAAATAAAAAAATTAAAATGACTAAATTAAACGAAATTTACAAATGTATGGTCTGTGGTAATATTGTAGAAGTTCTACACTCTGGACCAGGAGAATTGGTTTGTTGTGGCCAGAAAATGCACTTATTA
>Ga0265293_10003211_pt1 | contig 30784 bp, 28 predicted proteins | sample Munlanlewell138R_FD_192505 | JGI IMG/M metagenome (GOLD analysis project Ga0265293, IMG submission 192505) | Leachate microbial communities from a municipal landfill in Southern Ontario, Canada - Leachate well 138R | ecosystem: Engineered > Solid waste > Landfill > Unclassified | place: Canada... | reverse complement strand
ATTCTAATAGATGGCAAACCCTTTTTTTTTGACGATCCCTCTTTGGCAACAAAGAATTTGCCGGCCAAAATAATCGATAAGATAAGGATAATTGATAGGTTGTCGGATGAGGCTCAATTTACTGGAATTTATGATGGCGTTGAGGAGAGCGTTATTGATCTTAAACTCAAACCGGGAATGTTGGACGGCGCCTTTGGAAATGTGACAGGGGGAGGAGGAACGCAGCAGCGATATCAGGGTACTTCTATGGTTGGGAAGTATAAAGAGAGATACCAACTTAGTCTAATAGCCAATGTAAATAACACAAATAACCGCTCCTTTGCCGATCTTGAAGGAGATTTTTTAAAGAGTATGCAGGAGAGTATCTCTTCCGGGAGCAGCTCAAATAATATGAGCATTGGAAATACCTCTTTTAGAGAGGGAGGGAGAGGGATTACCCAATCTCAGATGGGTGGGGTAAATCTAACGGGCGAAAATAGAGGGTCCAATTTTAAGTATGGGGTGAGCTATTTTTATGGCTATACCGACAATAGCACCCACTCCGACCGTTATAGACAAACTTTTTTAAAAGATAGCTCTTTTTTTAGAGCGAACAATACAGATGTTGCAGCCCAATCGCAGAGCCATCGTATAACGGCCGAAGGGGAGTGGTTTATAACCGATAGGAGCTCTATTTTAACCAAAAGTTATGCAACTCTCTCTGCTGCCTCTTCCGGCAATGAGAGTCCATTTAAGACAGATGGTTTTTTTGGTGCTCCTATTAATGAGGGTAATAGCCGCTCCTCTGTAGAGAGCATCTCCTATCTTATAAGAGGTAGCCTCCTCTATAGACATAAGTTTAAAAAAAAGGGGAGAACCTTTACAATAAATCTCTCCTACTCTCTTTCCGATAGAATTCAAGCCGGAACCAACTACTCTTTTAGACAAAATTATAGAAACAGTCGCCCCTCTTCTACCACTCTTATAGATAGATTTTACCATAGAAATAGCGATAGGTTGGCGTTGGCAGCAAGGGCTGTATATACCGAACCATTGGGTAAAAATTGGTCGTTGGGCTTCGCCTACAGGTATGGCGAAAGCTACAGCAACTCTACAAAGAACACCTTTAGCTTTAGAAGGAGTAGTGGGGAGCGATATTGGGACGAACGGTACTCCAACTCCTTCAACAATATTTTTGTATCGCAGATAGGGGAGATCAATCTCTCAAAGAAGGAGAAGCGTTACAACTATACGGTGGGGGTAAATCTACAACCCTATTACACACAGAGTATTGGTTTGGGACTTAGTGAAGTACGCCGTTCGGTACTCAATCTCTCTCCCTCTTTTATGTATAGGTATAGATTTGGTAAGGGAAAATATCTTAGAATAAATTACAGGGGGAGAACAAGGCAGCCCACTGTTACTCAACTGCAGCCCGTACCTACAACCTATAGCGCTCTCTATATTAGGGAAGGGAACCCCGATTTACTCTCTGAATTTCTAAACAAACTCACTATTATCTACAGAAATTCCAATAGCAAAAAGGGAAAATCGTTGAGCGTAAGGTTTGTTGGAGATTACTATTTAAATAAAATTGTAAATAGGGTGTGGTATGATCCCGAAGGGGTACGCTATAGTAAACCTATAAATGAAAATGGGGTTTACTCTTTGATGTTGAGCGTTATGCACTCTTCACAAATTGGTAATTCCAATTTTGGCATCTCCTCTTATAGTAGAGCCTCTTACTACAGGGGGGTGAGTGCCTATGGGCAGGAGTATGAGGATACAGATATTAGTAGAACCTCAAAATTTACAATTTCTGAGCGCTTTAGAGTTATCTATCGAGGTAGTAGGGTAGAGGGAAATATTGGCTTTAGGGTTGCCTACACTTCGGCGCAATACTCTACTCTTGAAAATATTGGCTCTGCCACCTGGAACAACTCCCTTTCGCTCTACCTAAATTGGAGTTTACCACTGAAATTTAATTTAGTCTCCGATTTTTCTTACCGTTTTTATGCCGGATATGGGAGTGATCTCAATAGAGAAAATATAGTATGGAATGGGGAGTTGTATAAATTGGTTCTAAAAGAGAGGGGGAGCATTGGGGTTCAGATATACGACATTTTAAATCAGACCGAAAGTATTGTGCGATATACTACCGACAACTATCTTGAAGATATCTATTCAAATACACTGCAACGATATCTGCTCCTCAAGTTTACCTATCGCTTCGGACAGTTTGGCCAAAAGTAGCAGTGCTATCCATTGGTTTGGGAAAATTTTCGCCACCGCTCCACCACCTGCTCCATAGAGGGTGGCATTTTTGACGAAAAGAGCATCCTCTCTCTTGAAATAGGGTGGATAAAACCTATATCGCGAGCGTGTAGAGCTTGCCCCGGTATAAGAGCAAAGCTGTTCTCTACAAACTCTTTATACTTTCCATAGAGCCTTCCCTTCAACACTCTGTCGCCACCATATCTGTCGTCGTTAAAGAGGGGGTGCCCTATCCAATCCATATGTACTCTAATTTGATGGGTGCGACCGGTCTCTAACGAACACTCTATTAGGGTGGTATAGCCAAATCGTTCAATAACTCTATAGTGGGTCACTGCGTTTTTACCCTCCGAGCCATCTTCAAAAACTTTAAATTTCAATCGATTTTTTGGATCGCGCCCAATATTTCCCTCTATCGTTCCCCCCTCATTTTTAAGATTGCCCCACACTAAAGCGAGATAGCGCCTCTCTACACTCTTTTCAAAAAACTGTTGTGCCAAAAAATATTGTGTTATCTCATCCTTTGCTGCTAAAAGTAGCCCCGATGTGTTTTTATCTATTCTATGGACTAAAACTCCCATTCTATTGTCGCCCTCACTCTGCTCTCCCTTTAAATTTAAATGGTATGCCAATGCATTGAGGAGAGTGCCGCTGTAGTTGCCGTGTCCCGGATGGACAACCATCCCTGCCCTCTTATTGATTACCATTAGTTGATTGTCTTCGTATATTATCTCTAAAGGGATCTCTTGAGGAATAATTTCAAATTCCCTTTTTTGATATGGAAGCTCTATAACAACAGTATCGTTGGGCCTAACTATATGGTTGGCTTTAATTTTCTTTCCATTTAGAGAGACAAATTGAGCTTTGATTGCAAGCTGGATGCTGTTTCGGGAGCGCCCCTCAATCTTTGAGACTAAATATTTATCTACCCTTAGGGGAGATTGCCCTCCATCTACTTGAAAGCGGAAATGTTCAAAAGAGAGTTCGTCGCTGCTCTCTTCATTAGAGAGAAAATGGCTCTTCTCCTCCATCTTTACTTCTGAATACTCTTTAAGAGCTCTTTATCTGTACTTAAAGATAATGTAACTCTTGTTCCCAATGGGTAGATAGCCTCTTTACCGGCACTTGGACTCTGCTCTACTATAAATGCCGATAGTGAATCTGCCCTGCTTGTTATTGAGGAGTGGTACTTTACTCTTCCTAAGTTTAGAGAGCTCTCTACCAAAATATCTTTGGCTGTCTCAAGAGAGAATCCAATAAGAGAGGGGATAGAGGTGTAGCCCTCTCCTGGAGCTGTACCAACTTTAAGGTCTATAGAGGAGCCCGCTTCAATTAAAGTTCCGGGCGATATCTCTCTCCCTTTATAGAGCTGTGCCAGAGTGTTGTTGGTTGCTATATCGGGCTGATAGTGTAGAGTACCCAGTTGAAGCTCCTTGGAGTTTAACTCTGCCTTTGCCTGCCGGAGCGAAAGCCCTACCAACGATGGCATAATCACCTTTTTGGGAAGATGGGAGTTGATTGTAAGAAGGACTCTTCTCCCTTTTTTGACTTTTGAGTGGGGGGGAGGATTTTGTTTGAAAATTACCCCTCTTTTCATATTTGAGACAAATAGGGAGTCTTTAATCTCTAACTTCAACTTCCCTCTACCCCCTTTTTCAATTGCCTCCTCAAAGGTCAAACCCGAAAAGTTGGGTACAGAAAATTCTCTATTGTGCCTGGTAATTAGATTTAAGGAGAAGTAGATTAGAACCAGAAGTAGAAAAAGTGCTGCAACCCCCTTGAAAACAGTCTTTAACATTGATTTCTATTTAAACTCTAAATCAAAATTACAATTTATTTGGCAATTTCGTTGTATAAACTGTCTCTTTCAACCGCTATGTAGCCTGCCGATTGTGCAATCTCTTCAATCTCCTCTACAGTTAAGTTGGGGCTCTTCTCAATTGAGCCGGCCATAGAGTAGATTTTTGTGGAGTTGCCAATTGTACCGTCGAAGTCGTCTGCTCCATAGAGTAGGGTAAGGGTAGCGAGCTCTCTACCAAGAGATGGCCAATAGCTCTTTATATGTTCGACATTGTCTAAAACCACTCTCGAGAGTGCAAATGTTCTTAATATCTCTATATTGTCAACCTCTCCAACTCTTCCCAATCGGTTGTTTTTGGATTTGTAGTGAAGGGGGATAAAGGCATCAAACCCTCCACTTCTCTCCTGAAGCTGCCGTAGTTGAAGTAGGTGTTCAACTCTGTGCTCTCTACTCTCTATATGGCCAAAAAGCATCGTTGCATTGCTTCTTATTCCAAGGGTGTGGGCAGTTTCATGAATCTCTAACCACCTCTGTGCCGTAACTTTATCGGGGCAGATCTTCTCTCTTATTTGGGAGTTGAATATTTCGGCTCCCCCGCCGGGAAGGGCTGCCACTCCAAGCTCTTTTAGTAGAGAGATCAATCTATGGGGCGACAGATTGGAAATTTTACACATATGATCTATCTCTGCTGCCGAAAAGGCTTTTATGGTAACCTCTTTTGGAAGGTTTTTCCTTACCAGCTCAATGAGATTTAAATAGTATGAGAGAGGGTGGGTGGGGTGGTGACTCCCTACAATATGTATTTCGGTAATCCCTTTATAGTAGTGCTCTTTTATATATGATTCAATCTCTGGAAGAGACATACTCCAAGCACCCGGCTCTAATGCACTCCCTCTTCTGTAGGAGCAAAATTTACACTCTAAGAGGCAGATGTTGCTTGGTTCAAGATGGAAGTTTCTATTATAAAAAAGTTTTTTCCCATTAATCCTCTCTCTAATTTGTGTGGCTCTATGCGACAATAGGTTTAGGTTGGGTTCACTATAGAGGGTAAGCGCCTCTTTAAGATCTATTCCACTATCTCTCATTTTTCAATAATCTATTTGAATAGTCTTTAATCAAATTGCTTGCCTCTCTATGCGGTGTAAAAAAAAAGAGGCACAAATGGCGCCTCTAACTCTCTATAATATTTTGGGAAATCTCTTTAGAAACGATCTTCACAAGAGACTGTCAATTTTTTACGCCCACGACGCCGCCGAGCAGCAAGTATTCTTCTTCCGTTGGGGGTGGACATACGCTCACGGAAACCATGCTTATTGCGGCGCTTGCGTAGTGATGGTTGAAAAGTGCGTTTCATCTTTATAGTTGATTTTAATTAGCTAAAAAATGTGAAATGCAAATATAGTTATATTGTATCAAATTACAAATTTCGACTACAACTCTACAAAGAGTACCCCCTTCTCTTTAAACCACTCTTCTTCAAACAACTTCTCTATTTTATAAAGGTGGAAGCGGGCTCTTTCAATTTTGCACTTTGAGGTAGACTCCTCTATCTCTGCACTCAACTCTAGCCCCTTTAGAGCTACCAAACCGTGTATGCGCTTGGAATTGGATGGAATAATAAGATCTCTACTCCACTCCACAAGCTGCCTTGTTGAGGCTACGGCACGCGTTACACCAAAGTGGTACTGCCCTTTTAGCTGCTCAACCCTACTATGCTTTGTAGTGACATTCTCCAACCCAATCTCTTTAACTATATTGGCAACGGCATCAATTTTCTTACCTCTTGAATCACATAGGAGAAAGTTGCTTTGAGGATGGAGAATAGCCAAGGGAATACCGGGAAAGCCGCCACCGGTACCAATATCTATAATCTTATCGCCCTCTTTAATCTCTATAACTTTTGAAATTGCCATAGAGTGTAGAATGTGGTGAAGGTATAGATTTTCTATATCTTTTCTGGAGATAAGATTGACCCTTTCGTTCCAGTAGCTGTAAAGAGCTTTTAGAGATTGGAGCTGCTCTCTCTCTATTTTATCTAAATCTGGAAAATATTTAAATACTCTCTCTACCATTTATTGAATAGTTCTTTTTTGGCTCTGCGAACTCTGCTCTTCACAGTGTTGAGTGGAATTTTTAGCTCCGTTGCAATCTCTTCAAGAGGGTAATCGTGTATAAAGCGCAGCTCTGCAACCTCTCTGTAGGTAGAGGAGAGCTCTCTGATTGCTTTTATTAGCCTCTCTACCCCCTGTTTTTCTATTAGTTGCTCTTCGGGCGAGGGGGCAAAAACTCCCCCTTCGCCTCTTTCAATCCCCTCACTTGAGATTGCAACAGAGATAATTTTACCCTTTCTTAAAAAATCGAATGCACTGTTTTGGGCTATGGCATATAGCCAGGTAGAGAATGAGTAGCGGCTGTCATAGAGTGCGATCTTCTTAAAACATTTTGTAAAACTCTCCTGTACTATATCGTTTGCATCTTCGGGATTGGGTATTCGCTGTAAAATAAAGTTAAAAAGCCCATCACGATACCGTTCAACCAATCTAAAGCAGGCATCCTCATCTCCTTTGCGGATCCCTTCAATCACTTCATCTATTTCAAACTGTTCCACCACGCCTTCTCTTTAATACAACTAATGTGCCTCTAACCAATTTTTGGCAATATTACACTCTACAATAAGGGGTACCGAAAGTTTGACAACTCCCTCCATCTCCTCTTTTACTAAAGCAGAGAGCCTCTCCTCTTCCCCCTTTACAACATCAAAGAGTAGTTCGTCGTGTACCTGAAGTACCATTTTACTCTTTAGCCCCTCTCTACCGAGGCGTTGAGAGATATTGACCATAGCTACTTTTATAATATCTGCGGCACTCCCCTGAATTGGTGCGTTAATGGCATTGCGCTGAGCTAACCCCCTTACGGTAGAGTTGCGGGAGTTGATATCGGGTAGGTATCGTTTTCTTCCATATAGTGTTGTTACAAAACCCTCTTTTTTTGCCTTTTCAATAGTTTGGTCTATATAGAGTTTCACTTGAGGATAGCTTTTAAAATACTCCTCAATCAACTCATTGGCCTCACCTCTTGGAATTGATAATCTTTGAGATAGGCCAAACGGTGAAATTCCATAAATAATTCCAAAGTTGGCTGTCTTGGCACTGTCTCGCTGTTCTCTGGTAACCTCCTCCTGTGGAATATGGAATATTTTTGCCGCTGTAGAGAGGTGAATATCTTTTCCCTCTATAAATGCTTCAATAAATTCCGGGTCGCCACTCATATGTGCCATCAATCTAAGCTCTATTTGGGAGTAGTCTGCAGAGAGTATAGATCCCTCTTTATTTGATGGAATAAAGGCCTCCCGAATTTTTCTCCCCCTTGTGGTGCGGATTGGGATATTTTGGAGATTGGGGTTGGTGGAACTGAGTCTTCCTGTTGCAGTGAGAGCCTGTTGGAAGGTGGTGTGGATTTTTCCACTCTTCTGTGAGACGAGGGAGGGGAGAGGCTCTATATAGGTGGAGAGTAGTTTTTTTAGGGTTCTAAACTCTAAAATAAGGGGGACAATAGGGTGCAACTCAATAATTGAGCTTAAGGTCTCTTCATCTGTGGAGTAGTTCTTTTTTGCTGTCCGTTTAGCATTGGGTACCAATTTTAATTTTTCATACAGCAACACTCCAAGCTGTTTTGGAGAGGAGAGATTTAAAGCACTATCATCTGCCAACTCTCTTGCCTGCCGCTCTATCTCAATTAGCTCCCCCTCCAACTCTGCACTATACTCCAACAGCAATTTGAGGTCAATTTTAACCCCCTCTTTTTCAACTGCAGCAAGAACAGTCATGAGTGGCATCTCTATCTCTGTGTAGAGAGAGTCTACACCCACCTTTACCATCTCCTCCTTCAACACTTTATAGAGAGGGTAGAGGCTGCTGCTCTTTTCTAAAAGTTGCACCATCTCATTATGGCTGCTCTCTTGGGAGAAGAGATCGCCGCCACCCCTTTGTACCGTAGGCTCTACCTGAAGGTAGTGAAGCAGCAGCTGTTCCAACTTGTGGCTCCTTTCGGGCATAATGAGGTAGTGCATAAGTTCTATATCGGCAATATAGCCGCACAGCTCTTTCCCTTTCTCAAGCAGCCCTTTTATAAAAGGTTTTAGAGAGTATCCTATCTTTATAATCTCTCTGCTCTCTAAAATGGCAATGAGATTTGGATCTTCTATAGTTGAGAGTTGAACTGCGCTTCCATCCGATCCCAATAGATATTGGTTAGATGATTGGAGTATAACTATATAGCCACTCTTCTCTACCTTATCTAAAAGCTCCTCCAATTTGCTCCACTTCCAAAGAGTGGGGCTCTTTTTGGGGGACTCCATCAACTCTGCTGTGGTACTCTCCAATTGTGAGTGTGAGATGTTTTGAAAAAGTTGGGGCAACATCTTTATTAGTGAGGGAAACTGGTACTTTTTAAAGAGTGAAAGGAGCTGTGAGGGGTCTGACAGCTTTAGTTTCAGCTGCTCCTGATCTATATCTATATCGATTGAGCTATCTATTGTAACCAATTTTCTGCTTAGTAGGATAGAGTCTGAAGCCTCTTGGAACGCTCTCTTTTGTCGCTCGGGCAGAGAGTCTATGTTTTGGTAGATACCCTCTATGGAGCCATATTGAGAGATTAGTTTTTTTGCTCCCTTTTCTCCAACTCCCTTTATACCGGGAACATTGTCTGAGGCATCTCCCCAAATTGCCAAAATCTCTATTATCTGCTGTGGATTCTCAATCCCATATTGTGAGTAGAGCTCCTTCAAATCTATAACCGTATCGGGAGTACCCGCTTTTCCGGGCTTAAGTTGAAAAATATTTGGAGAGAGCAGTTGTCCAAAATCTTTGTCGGGGGTAGCCATAAAGACTTTAAAACCATCTTTCTCTGCCTTTTTTGCCAATGACCCTATTAGATCGTCTGCTTCAAATCCCTCTTTTATAAGTACCGGAATCTCTAACGCCTCCATTATCTCAATCAATTGTGGAAGAGCCTCTTTTATCTTTTCGGGGCTCGCTTCTCTATTGGCTTTGTAGAGTGGATAGAGATGGTGGCGAAAGGTTTTGTGGGGGGAGTCGAATGCTACTGCAAAATGGGTAGGCCGCTCTTTTATTATATAATCGAAGAGGATTTTGGTAAAACCGTAGAGTATAGAGGTATCTACTCCGGCAGAGTTTACCATTGGTCTTCTAAGAAAGGCGTAGTAAACTCTAAATATTAAAGAGTGTCCATCTATGATAAAGAGTTTTTTCATTATTAAAGGTTGTCTTGAGCTACCCACTCCACATAGGAGCTGGCTGTCTCGTGTAATTTTATCGATTGGAGTGTAAGAGGGTGGGGAAGCTTCTCCTTTATTATCTCTACAAAGTGAAGGGTAAGGTTTTCGCAGGTGGGCTGGAAGGGGAGCTCTATAACATTATTGTATTGTGATGCGAGCTCTTTTGCCAAAGAGGCTCCTTTCTGTAGTACTAAGGCGTGATCAAAGATTGAGATTATATCTCTGTTGACAATCTCTTTTAAAAGAGAAAAATCCAATACCATCCCATTTTTTGGGTTTTTGGCCTGCTCTAATGGTCTTCCGGAGATAGTTATAAATAGTTTGTAGGAGTGTCCATGAATATTTCGACACTTTCCATCGTAGTGGGAAAGGGCGTGTGCCCCTTCAAACTGAAACTCCTTGGTTATTCTTAAAATTGCCATTCTATTTTTATGTAAAATTACAAATTATTTAGTTAGGGTAGATAAACTCAAATAGTAAGAGTAATATTATCCACTTGTATAACCCTCTTTTAATTATAATATGATACTTTTTGCCATAATAAGAGATTAATTTTTGGGATTATGGCAGTGAATCTTTAGATTTGTTAAAAATTCATTAACTATGGCTTTCAATATTCAAGAAATTCTTTCAGACAACGCAAAAAGTATGAGGAGATCGGCTATTAGAGATCTGCTCAGTATTGCCAATCGCCCAGAGATAATCTCCTTTGCAGGTGGCTTCCCAAATCCTGCAACTTTCCCGGTAGAGGATCTTAAAGTGATTATGCAGGAGGTGTTAGAGGTAGAGAGCACCTCTGCCCTTCAGTATGGCCCTACAGAGGGAAATCCAAAATTGAGGGAGATACTTGCCCAAAGATATAGGGAGCAGGGGTTAGATATTACTAAAGATAATGTTCTTATAACTACCTCTTCTCAGCAGGCTATCGATCTCACCACCAAAATCTTTATCAATCCCGGCGATACTATTGTTTGTGGTCTTCCCTCCTATCTTGGTGCACTGCAAGCCTTTTGGAGTTATAGAGCTCAACCTGTTGGGGTAAAAAAGGATGAGGAGCTTGATGCTGTTCTCTCTGCCTTAGTGCAGAGTGGTAGAAAGCCAAAATTTATCTATGCTATCCCCGACTTTCAAAATCCATCTGGGGTAACTATGAATATAGAGCAGAGAAAGATGATGTTAGAGGTGGCAGAAAAGTGGGATATGTTGATTTTGGAGGACTCTCCATATAGAGAAATTCGCTTTGAGGGTGAAGATCAGCCGTTGCTATATTCTATGAATAATGAGCGAGTTATGCTTTTAGGAACACTCTCTAAAACGGTATTGCCAGGTTTTAGGATTGGATGGATTATTGCTCCAACCCCTATAATAGATAGGTTGGTAGTTGCAAAGCAATCGATGGATTTGTGTACCCCTGTTTTTGATCAGGCTGTTACTGCCCGTTACTTTGAGAAGGGGCTTTTTGAGAAAAATTTAGAGAAGACAATTGAACTTTATCGTCATAAGAGAGACCATATGCTCTCTTGCTTTGAGAGATATATGCCCAAGGGAGTGAGTTGGACCCGCCCCGAAGGTGGACTCTTTCTATTTGTCACCCTCCCCAAGGAGCTCGATGCAACTGAGCTATTCCATAAAGCTTTGAAAGAGGATGTCGCTTTTGTTATTGGAGAGGCGTTCCACTGCGACGGTTCCGGCAAAAATACCTTACGGATCAACTTCTCCTATATGGACGATGGCCCAATAGAGGAGGGGGTAAAACGGTTGGCTAAAGCTATTGAGCAGATGTTATAGAAAGGTCAATAGGGTTGGATCAAATTTAAGTGAGGTGCTTTCAAACATTTGGTTGAAGGCACCTTTTTCTATCAAATTCTCTGGCCTTCCCTCTATAAAACCCCTATATCCCAAGATCCACACTCTATCGGCAATTTTAAGAGCGTGTTGGATATCGTGGGTAGAGAAGAGAATTGAGCGCCTCTCTTGACAAGAGATTTTTCTGAGTAGCTGTAACATCTCTATTTTGTTGGCTATATCTAAAAAGGCGGTGGGTTCATCCATTACCAAAATTTTACTCTTTTGAATAACTCCTCTTGCCAAAGTTGCCCTATGGAACTCTCCATCGCTTAGGGTTGAGATATCTCTATCTCTATGGTTAAACAGCCCTACGCTTTTTAAAACTCTCTCTACATCCTCCATCTGAGCTCTATTTATTGCACCAATCCAATTTGAATCTCTGTAGAGACCGGCAACCATCATATCTATGAGTGATAGATGTTTTACTCTGGGCGTTTGGGAGGGTATATAGGTGATTGTGGCGCCGGGGGTGGCAATAATTTTACCATCTATAAGGGGTATATATCCCGCTATACTCTTTAGAAGGGTGCTCTTCCCTGTTCCATTGGCTCCCATAACTGCTACAAGTTGGGAGTGGTTGAGATGGGTGGAGATTGGTGGAAAGATGGCGCTCTTGTATCCGATTATAGCACTCTCTAAGGAGAGAAGGGGAGAGGTTTCATTTGGTAAGAGGGTGTTACTCATACCTTTTCGCTCTTTAATAGTATTATTAAGATTATAGGTATTCCCAATAGGGCACTTACGGTGTTTATAGGGAGTACCTCTCCTCTTCCGGGCAGCTGTGAGATGGTATCTGCAGTAACCGTTACAATGGCCCCAATAAGGGCAGTGGCAGGGAGTAAAACTTTATGGTTGGACTCTTTAAAGAGATAACGGGCAATATGGGGAACCACTATTCCAATAAATCCTATTGGGCCACAGAAGGCGGTTACTCCTCCTGCCAAAATAGTTGTGGTTATTAAAATTCTCCTTCTGCTCCGTTCAATATCTACCCCAACTGTTTTGGCATCCTCTTCGCCAAATAGTAATGCATTGAGCTCTTTGATGTTGTAGATAGAGAGGAGCACTCCGGCCACAACTATTATAGCCAGGAGTAGGAGAGAGGAGTAGGAGAGACCGCTAAAACTACCCATAGTCCAGATGACAAATGTTTTAAGCTCTTGAGCGGGAGAGAGGTATTGCATAAGAGCTATGAGTGCACCGGCCACTCCCGATATTAAAATACCAAAGATAAGTAGGGTGTTGCTCTCTCTAAGTCTAAATGAGAGGAGTACCATTAGAAATGTTATAGCACCTGCCCCTGCCAAAGCTGCTGCCACCACCCCAAAACTGTTGAGTAGAACACTATCTGTAGAGATTCCAAAGAGAGAGAAACCCATTATTAGAAGAGCAACTCCAACACCGGCACCGGAACTGACCCCCAATATGTATGGATCTGCAAGAGGATTGCGAAATAAGGTCTGCATCTCCATCCCACATATCGATAGTGCAACTCCTGCCAAAAGAGCTGTCAACATCTTTGGAATTCGATAATTAAAGAGGATATTGGCTATAGATGAAGAGTCTGTTCCACCAATTAAAGTGAGCCAAATCTCCTTAACGGGTAAGATTACCGACCCCAAAAAGAGGTTTAAAAAGAGTACCCCTATTAGGAGTAGCACCAAAAGTGTAAAGGGAAGAATATATTTTTTCTTCAAGTGCAATTTTGCTCAATTTTAGAGTTACAAATATAGCTTATAATAGTTAGAGAACTAAATAGTCGATATTATTGACTATTTTTGTTGAAGGTTAAATTATAAAATTAGTAGTAGATGAGAGAGAAGATTGTTGCAGGAAATTGGAAGATGAATAGCTCTATTGATGGCGGTGAAACGCTTGTTAAAGAGATAATTGAATTAATGAAGCAAGGCAAATCGGATGTTACTCTAATTGTAGCCCCCCCCTTTACACACCTTGAAAGAGTCTCTAAAAGAGTTGCTGCCTCGGGCGCCTCTATAGCTGTTGCTGCCCAAAATTGTGCCCATAAAGAGTGGGGGGCCTATACCGGAGAGGTCTCTGCCAAGATGTTGAAGGAGCTCTCCTGCCAATATGTGATTATAGGCCACTCCGAAAGAAGAGAGTACTTTGGTGAGGGGAGCGATCTGCTTCTTATGAAGTGTAAAGAGGCTCTTGCTGCAGAGATGAAGCCTATTTTTTGTGTTGGAGAGAGGTTGCAGGAGAGGGAGCAGGGAGAAGAGTTCAATTATGTCTCTAAACAAATTAGAGAGGTGCTCTTCCATTTGTCCGACAAAGAGATGGAGCAGGTAGTGGTAGCCTATGAGCCGGTTTGGGCTATTGGCACAGGGAAGACCGCCACAGCAGCACAAGCTCAAGAGATGCACTCCCATATAAGGGGAGTTATAGCTGAAAAATTTGGAGAGAGGGCAAAGAGTATCTCAATACTTTATGGCGGAAGCTGCAACCCAACCAACGCAAAAGAGCTCTTTTCACAAGAGAGTGTAGATGGTGGGCTTATTGGAGGGGCTTCTCTTAAAAGTGACCAATTTATAGCTATTGCAAACTCTTTCTAATGTTCTATACCGAAGTTGCTATTGAACTTACCCCCCATAGCGAAGAGGGGGCAGATATTGTTGTAGCAGCTGTTGGAGATCTTCCATTTCACTCTTTTTATTACCAAGAGCCTATTTTAAAATGTTATATAGAGAGTGCGCTATTTTCCCAAGAGCTGTTGATGGAGGTGGTTGAGAGCTTGAGTAAAACAACCTCTACTCTTTATAAAGTAGAGGTGGCAGAGATTGAACCTACCAATTGGAATGAAGTTTGGGAGAGAAACTACTCTCCTATTGTGATAGGGAAGAGATGTACCGTTAAAGCTTCGTTTCACAATAACACTCCTGTAAGCCAATATAATATTACTATAGATCCAAAGATGGCATTTGGAACAGGACACCACTCTACTACTGCTCTAATGGTAGAGACGATATTGGATTGCAATATAAGAGGCAGAAGGGTTTTGGATATGGGGTGTGGCACGGGGATTCTCTCTATTTTGGCAGCAATGATGGGCGCAACAAAGAGAGTTTTGGCAGTAGATATAGATAGTGATGCTGTAGAATCTACCATAGAGAATTGTTTAAACAACGGTGTAGCAGATAGTGTTGAAGTGGTTTGTGGCGATATTGGCTCTGTAGAGGGGAGAAGTTTTGATACTATTTTTGCCAATATCTCTAAAAATATTGTTTTAGACTATTTGGAAGAGTTTGCAAAGATGGTAAATAGTGGAGGGGAGATACTCTTGAGCGGCTTCTATCAAGAGGAGATTGACCAAATTGTAGCGAAGGGGAGAGAGGTGGAGTTTGACCCCTCGTTCATAGATGGGAATGATAGATGGGCAGTTGTAAAAATGGTAAAAAGGTAAAATGGTACCTTTTTCATTGTAATTTCATTGGAAAAATAAAAATTTAAATTAAATTTGTGCTCCCAAAAGCGGGCATGGCGTAATTGGTAGCCGCGCTAGACTTAGGATCTAGTGCCGAAAGGCGTGGGGGTTCGAGTCCCTTTGCCCGCACAAAAAGGCAGATTCCTGGCAGGGGTTTCTGCCTTTTAGCTTATAATGGCAAATCACTATTAATGTAGTAATATGAAGATTACAGAGAAGCAACGGGAATCGTTGACCAAAGAGATTACAATTGAAATTGAGAAAGAGGATTATCTCCCAAAAAAGAGAGAGATTCTAAAAGAGCAGGCAAAAAAGAGTGAGATTAAGGGCTTTAGAAAAGGGAAGGTACCCCCCTCTATTATTGAGAAATTCTATGGCAAATCTGCACTTTTAGATGCAGTAAATAGTGTGGTTGGAGAGGCTCTAAACAACCATATTGTAGAGAATAGTATCAACATTATTGGTGAACCGCTACCTATTGAGCCCGAGAGTGCAATTGATTGGGATAGTGAAGAGGGAGAGTTCTCTTTCTCTTTTGAGATTGCACCAGCCCCCCAGATTGAGCTTCAATTGGATGAGAAGAGAACTCTCCCTTATCATAAAGTAAAAATTACCAAAAAGGGGAAAGAGGAGTATATTAAAAATATAAGGAAGCAGATGGGCTCTATGAAAGAGGAAGAGAAGGCCGGTGCCGACTCTCTACTAATTGCCGATCTTACCCAACCCGATAGAGTGGTAGAGGGGGCCTATATCTCTCTCTCCTCTATTGAAGAGGGGGAGTTGAGGGATCAGTTTATAGGTAAAAAAGTTGGCGACTCTTGGGAGATTGATGTAGAGAGAACTTTTACCAACGAAAGCGATAGGGCTGCTCTTCTAAAGGTTAAAACCGAGGAGCTGGGAGAGATTACTCCACTATTTACTATTGTTATTAAGGAGATTAAAAAATTTGTTGATGCTGCTGTAGATCAATCTCTCTTCGATAAAGTTTTTGGGGAGGGGGAGATCTCTTCAAAAGAGGAGTTTGAATTGCGAGTTGAAGAGAGAATGGCAAACGAGTATAAAGAGGAGTCGGAGTATAAGTTTTTAGTAGATAGCCGTGAAGAGTTAATTGAGTGGGCAGATGTTGCTATTCCAGAAGAGTTTTTAAAGAGATGGCTCTATGAGGCAAATGAGGGTAAATTCTCTATTGAAGAGATTGAAAAAGAGTTCCATCTTTTTGCCAAAGATTTTCGCTGGCAGTTGATTACGCAACATCTTATTAAGGAGGGTAAATTGGAACTTCCTAAAGATGCACTTTTGGAGTATGCCAAAAAGATGGCCTCATACCAGTTTGCTATGTATGGCTTGAACAGCGTGCCTCAAGAGCACTTGACCCAGTATGCTCAATCTCTACTCTCTGACCAGAAAGAGGGGAGAAAAATTTATGAAAAGGTAGAGGAGCAGATGGTTATTGATTATGTTAAAGGTAAGGTTACACTCCAAGAGAAAGAGATAACTATAGAGAAGCTTAGAGACTCTGTTAAACAATAAAATTTTATATTATGGCTACCGATTTTGAAAAATTTTTACACTCAAAGAGGGGAGTAAGCTCTTTGGCTTACCATAGAGTAAATTCTCTCTATAGAGCCTATCTAAATCCTACCATTATAGAGGAGAGACAACTGAATGTGACCACTATGGATGTCTTCTCTCGTCTTATGATGGATAGAATTATCTTTTTGGGAGTTCCTATCAACGACGATGTAGCCAATATTATTCAAGCACAGCTACTCTACTTAGACTCAACCGATAGCACTGCAGATATCCAACTATATATCAACTCTCCCGGTGGGGGTGTATATGCGGGTTTGGGGATTTACGATACAATGCAGCTGGTTTCCAGTGATGTGGCAACTATCTGTACAGGAATGGCAGCCTCTATGGCCGCTATTCTTCTTGCCGCAGGGAGCCCCAAAAAGAGGTCTGCCCTCACCCACTCCAGAGTTATGATACATCAACCTATGGGTGGAGTAGAGGGGCAGGCGAGCGATATTGAGATTACCGCCAAGCAGATAGTCTCTATTAAGAGAGAGCTCTATGATATTCTTTCGCTACATACCGGTAGAAGCATAGAGGAGATTGAGAGAGATGCCGATCGAGACTTCTGGATGAAGGCGTCGGATGCCAAAGAGTATGGTATGGTAGATGAGATTTTATCTAAATCTAAGAATAAGAAGGGGTAGATGGATAATATAGAGATAGAGATATACCAATGTGACTTTTGTGGCAGAGAGGAAAATGAGGTAGAGTTACTTTTTAGAGGAAGATATAGCAATATTTGTAACGAGTGTCTTGAAGAGTATTACTCCTACGCTAGAGCCCATCTCTTAAGGAAGCAGAGGGAGAGTTTCAATTTGAATGATCAGCAAAAGCCTCAAGAGATACACCGCTTTTTGGATCAATATGTGATAGGGCAGGAGAGGGCTAAAAAAATTCTTTCGGTAGCGGTATACAATCACTACAAAAGGGTAAATAGTATACCCGATAACGATTTAGAATTGGAGAAATCCAATATTCTGTTGGTTGGCCCAACAGGAAGTGGTAAAACTCTTTTGGCCAAAACGATAGCAAAGATGCTTAAACTTCCTTTTGCTATTGTAGATGCTACTGTCCTTACAGAGGCGGGATATGTGGGTGAAGATGTAGAGAGTATTCTCACCAGATTATTGCAGGAGTCCGATTATAATGTCGATTTGGCTCAGAGAGGTGTTGTCTTTATAGATGAAATTGACAAAATCAGCAGAAAGAGCGATAACCCCTCTATAACCAGGGATGTTTCGGGTGAAGGGGTACAGCAGGCTCTGTTGAAACTTTTGGAGGGGAGTGTAGTAAATGTTCCTCCCAAAGGGGGGAGAAAACATCCTGAACAGCATTTGGTGGCTATCGATACCAAAGATATACTCTTTATTTGTGGTGGTGCTTTTGTGGGGATAGAGAGAAAGATTGCACAACGGCTCAATACACAGGTTGTAGGGTATGGAACTACCGCAAAAAAAAGTGCTGTAGATAGAGAGAATCTTTTACAATATATCGCTCCTCAAGATCTTCGTTCATACGGTTTAATACCTGAAATAGTGGGAAGGCTACCTGTTATTACCCATTTAGACAAATTGGATCGCAAAGGGTTAAAATCTATTTTGGTAGAGCCTAAAAATGCTCTTATCAAACAGTACATCAAGCTTTTTGAGATGGATGGGGTAACTCTTCAGTTCGACGACGAGGTGCTTGACTATATAGTAGATGTAAGTATAGAGTACAATTTGGGTGCAAGAGGGTTAAGGTCTATATGTGAGACTATTATGGTAGATGCAATGTATAGCGCCCCCTCCCGCAAGAGTAACTCTTTTAGAGTTAAATTGCCCTATGCCAAGAGAAGGATAGAGAAGTTTATCGACCCATTGCAAAAGAGTTCTAAAATTTAACTATAAGGAGTGCAACTCTCCATATCACAACGGTTAAAATAAGCAGTAGCAGATGGTTGGTACCATCTGCTCTTTTTTTTTGAGATTGAAGAAGATACTCTCTCAAAAGAAGTGTTGCAGGAGGAGCCAAAATATAGAGTAGTTGGGGAGCATAGCTTTGATATAGAAAAATGGAGCCTAACAGTAGTAAGAAGAGAGTAACTATATATCTTATAGATATCTCTTTTACCCTCTTATATTTCAATAGGTTAAATATTGCGTAGAGAGCTATTTTAAGAGCCAAAAAGAGCGACAGCAGTAAGAGAAGAAGGGATATAGGAGAGTTTAGTCCGATGGCTCTATAGGAGAGAGAGCTTATCCTCTCAACATAGATGGTGAGAAATAGTTTTAGGTCGTCGAAAAATAGATATCGGGTGGCAATAGCCAATAGGGGAATAAATAGAAAAGAGGTTATATAGAGTAGGGTGTTTTTTATAGTAGCATGTTTATTCAGAGATATATAGAGAAGAGCAAAAGGTAGAAAAAAGAGGAGTAGCGGTTCAAATAGAGTAGCAATTGAGAGTAGGAGGGCAGATTCGGCAAGCTCTTTATCTCTTACAGGAGGGAGGGTGCTTCTATAGATAGAGAGGAGGAGTAAGGGTGTGGCTACTGTAGCTCCACTAAAGAAGAGAGTTTGAGGTATGGTAAAGAGTATTATTAAGTAGAGGAAGACCGATACCCTCCTTCCCGGGCTATTTTTTAAAAGGTTGTTATCTATAGTGGTTATTATATAGCAATTGACTCCAGTAATAGCAAATGTTATTAGCGTTGAAATTACAGGCGATAGGAAGTCAAACTCTATAACTCCCGAAAGAATAGGGATCCAAACTGTTTTGCTGTAGAAAAGATCTCTGTTCAATAATGGGAAGGCGGTGATTAAAAGAGCTAACGCTATAATCCCAAGTAGAGGGGGAGAAAGAAGTGTGCTGTAGAGTCTACCCTTTTTTGCCATGACCGTTATAGTAGATCTAACCCAATATCTCTTCGGTATCCAATTCCATTATACTCTACTTTTGAGACTACACTATAGAGCTCTTCTCTGCACTCCTCTATAGAGTTTCCCAAGCAGTTTAGTGCCAATACTCTTCCTCCCGATGTAACAATCTCTTCCCGCTCCTCTTTGGTACCGGAGTGAAAAATAGTGGCGTTGCCACTCTCCTTTGGTAGTGCGATTGGAAAGCCTTTTTGGTACTCTCCGGGGTAGCCTTCCGAGACAGTAACCACTGTAAGTGAAAAACGGGGATCACTCTCAATTTTATGTGGGGAGAGCTCTCCCTTTCCTATATCTATCAGAGATGAGAGGAGATCGCTCTGGATTCTTGGTAAGATGGCCTCTGCTTCGGGGTCTCCCAATCTTACATTGTACTCTATTACAAAAGGGTTGCCCTGGCAATTGATAAGTCCAAAAAAGAGAAATCCTTTAAAGTCGATCCCCTCTTTTTGTAACCCCTCAATTGTAGGAATTACCACCTCTCTCTCTATCTTCTCTTTAAATAGGGAATTGGCAAAGGGGACAGGGGAGAGTGCACCCATCCCACCGGTATTGGCCCCCCTCTCCCCCTCCCATCTTCTCTTATAATCTTTGGCTTCGGGTAGGGTAAGATATTGTTTGCCATCGGTAAGAATAAAATATGAGAGTTCAATGCCCTCAAGGTACTCCTCTATTACAACTCTTTTGCCTGCCTCCCCAAAAATCCCCCCCATCATCTCTTTTAACGATGCAATAGCCTCCTCTCTACTTGGCGATATTATTACCCCTTTACCGGCGGCCAAGCCATCGGCTTTAAGGACAATAGGGGTGGGAAGAGTCTCAATAAAGTTTATGGCATCATCAATTTGGGAGGAGGTGAAGGTTCTATATTTTGCTGTTGGTATTCCGTGCCTCTCCATAAAGAGTTTTGCAAAATATTTACTCCCCTCCAGCATTGCCCCTTGTGCAGAGGGGCCTATGAAAAGGAGATTGGAGAGGCTTGAATCGCTCTTTAAATAATCTTTTAACCCCTTTACCAACGGCTCTTCGGGCCCAGGGAGAACCATCTCTATACCTAAAGTTAAAATGGACTCTTTAATAGAGGCAAAATCTTTTATATCTAAGGGTAAGTTTGTTGCATATCTTGCTGTTCCGGGATTGCCGGGAGCACAGTAGAGCTCCGACAAAAGCTCGCTTTTAGAGATTTTCCAAGCAAGGGCATCTTCTCTACCTCCCCCTCCCAATATTAGTACCTTCATTCTATTCTTTTGGGCAAAAGTAGTAATAAAAAGTTAACTTTGTAACTCTTTAATTTTGGGTATGTACTATAGTAGAGCAATAAAGCGGTTCTTTTTGGGAGCACTTCTCTCCTCTCTCTTTTTTACTCTTTTGGGATGCAATAGGGGGTTTATTAAAGGGAGAGATATGCCCTATCTAATAGCACAAATCTACAAGGCCGATAAATATATTGGGATAATGCCCCATCTTCAGAGAGAGGTGGATACCCTTAGGATATATGATGCGATTCTAAAAAGGGAGGGTTACACCATAGAGCAGTTTCAAGGAACATTGGAACACTACCTTATGCGTCCTACAAAATTGAAGGAGTTCTACTCAAAAGCACAACTTTTGGTTACAGAGGAGTTGGAGTGGGTAACAGCTCAAATAGAGAGAGAGAGGGTAGCTATTTTTTTAGAGAAATTTTTTACAAAATTTATAGAGGATAGTACCACTCTCTATTTTGAGGTGCCAATGGAGCGGGCATTGAGCTGGATTGGCACACCAAACAGTTATCCCAAATGGAGATTTGATTTTACCGACTCTTTGAATGCTCTCTACGAGACGCCAAAATTGTCCAAATGGTGGAGTAAAAGTATTGAAAATAGGGGCTACTCCTATAAATATATAGAAAATAATGAGGAAAATAGCAGCCCATTGGCTCTTCCCATCGAACAGAATCGCCCCCATAAAACAAGGGATGGCGGTGTTAGACGAAAGCGGGAAGGTATTAGAGGTTAGAAAACTTTTAAAGGAGGAGGAGAGTGTTGAGTTTTACGACGGTATTTTGGTGCCCGGTTTTGTTAACTCCCATACACATATTGAGTTGTCGCACCTATTGGGAAAGTTCGAAAGAGGTAGCGGTATGGCCGGCTTTATCAGGCAGATTAACCGTTTAAGAGATATTGTAACAGAGGAAGAGAGGGTAGAGGCTATAGCGGAGCAGATGGATAAAAGCTACAACGAAGGGGTCTCTGCAATTGCAGATATTAGTAACCACCACTACTCCTTCTCTGTTAAGCAGAACTCTAAAATATATAGCAGAACATTTATAGAGCTGTTTGGAACAGAGGAGAACCAAGCCAACTCTATAATTGAGAGTGCTAAAGAGTTGACTCGGAAGGCTAAAGAGATGGGGCTTGATGCCGCTCCTACACCACACTCTTGCTACACACTCTCTCCCAAGCTTTTAGAACTTGCGTCGAAAGAAGCTCTTTTAGAGGGGTGGCTCTCATTTCACAATCAGGAGAGTTGGGAAGAGGAGATGATGATTAAATTTGGTGAGGGACCATTGGCTCAAGAGTATAAAGGCCGTTCTCTCTCTACTCCTCCAGTTACCGGTGCTTCACCTCTAAGCTATTTTCTAAAAATATTGGCCAAAAGTGGAGAACTTTCAAATCAGAACATATTGTTGGTTCACAACACCTCCTCTACAGTTGACGATTTTATAGAGGCTTCGGAGGCTATAAAAAATTTATATTGGGCACTCTCTCCGAGGTCTAATTTGTTTATACACAATATTCTACCTCCAGTAATAAGAATGATGGAGGAGGGTCTCAATTTGGTTTTGGGAACCGACTCCCTCTCCTCTAACAGCTCTCTCTCTATGGTAGAGGAGATTAAGACAATCCAAGACTATTTTCCATCTATCCCCTTAGAGAGGATAGTTGAATGGTGCACTATAAATGGGGCTCGATTTTTGGGCAAAGAGAGGCTATTGGGCTCTATTGAACCGGGCAAGAGCCCCGGTATTGTGTTAATCGATAAGATTGATTGGGAGAGGATGCACCTTACTCCCGAAAGTCAATCGAGACGCATTATTTAATTATTATAATTGAGTAGAATGAGTATACTTTTTAGAGAGATTGTTTTTGGCCCTATTGTAAGTAGAAGATTGGGAGTGTCGTTGGGGATAAATCTTCTTCCACTCAACGGCAAGTTGTGTAACTTTGATTGTATCTATTGTGAATGTGGATATAATAGAGATAGGAGGGGGGATGGTAGATTGGCTACCAAAGAGGAGGTTTTATCTTCACTTGAAGAGAGGTTAAAAGAGCATGACCTCTCTATTGGAGAGGTTGACTCTATAACCTTTTCGGGCAATGGAGAGCCTACTATGCACCCTCAATTTGGAGAGATTGTAGAGGGGACCCTAAAGTTGAGAGATCTGTTTGCATCAAAGGCTAAAGTGTCGGTACTTACCAACGGCTCTCGAATAGGGGTGGAGGAGGTGGCAGAGGCACTTTTAAAGGTGGATAATGCCATTATTAAGATAGATTCTCCCTATAGAGAGAGTATAGAGATTTTAAACCGTCCTCAATATAGATTCTCTTTAGAGAGGATGGAGCGGGAGCTTGAGCGCTTTAAAGGACTCTTTGTGCTGCAAACCCTCTTTGTTGAAGGTGAGGTAGATGGAGAGGAGTTTTCCAATGCCTCCAAACAGGAGGTAGTAGAGTGGTACTCTCTTATAGATAGGGTAAGGCCGCGTGAAATTATGATCTATACAATAGATAGGGAGACTCCGGCCAAAGGATTAAGAAAGATCTCAATAGAGAGGTTGGAAGAGATTGCAACCCCACTAAGGGATAGAGGCTATAAAGTTACAGTTAGTGGATAATATTAGAGAGTTGGTTGTATGAGACTACTTTTACAGAGAGTAAAAAAAGCCTCTGTGGTATCGGATAATCTGCAGAGAGAAGAGATTGGAGAGGGACTCCTTGTTTTTGTAGCTTTTAAGGAGGGAGACACCAATAAAGAGTTGGAATATGGGGTGAAGAAGGTTTTAAATATTAGACTCTTTGACGATGAGGAGGGAGTTATGAACCACTCTCTGTTGGAGAGAGGCGGAGAGCTTCTGTTGGTAAGCCAATTTACCCTATACGGCTCTGCTAAGAGGGGGAATAGACCCTCCTATATTGCAGCGGCCCCGGCAGCTGTAGCTATACCACTCTACAATAAGTTTCACGCTCTTCTCTCTAAGGGGTTGGGAAGAGAAGTTGCTTCGGGGGTTTTTGGCGCCGATATGAAGGTCTCATTGGTAAATGATGGGCCGGTAACTATATGGATTGATACAGATATTTAAAATGGAATTGGAGATAAATATTAAAGAGCAGTTGGATTTGGCACAAAGGAGAGCTTTGCAGTTAGAAGGGGAGCAACAGCTCTACGGAAAGCTTCTCTCTTTTATTGATTTAACCTCACTTGGCTCTACCGATACGGTAGAGAAGATAGCAGAGCTTACCCGTAGGGTAAATGATATGGAGGTAGAAGTTCCATCGCTCCCCTCCGTTGCAGCTATATGTGTCTATCCAAATTTTGTAGCTACAGTCAAATCTGAACTTAAGTGCAGTAGTGTAAAAATTGCATCTGTTAGTGGAGCTTTTCCCTCTTCACAAAGTTTTTTGAAGATAAAGAGGGAGGAGGCCAAAATGGCTATAGAGAGTGGAGCAGAGGAGTTGGACATTGTGCTTCCACTCCATCTATTTTTTGCAGAGGAGTATGGAGCTCTTTTAGAGGAGATTTTGGCCATTAGGGAGGTTGCGGGCAACTCTACTCTAAAGGTGATAATTGAAAGTGGACTCCTCAATGGGGGTGGCCAAGTGGAGAGAGCCGCAGCTCTTGCTATTGAGGGGGGGGCAGATTTTGTAAAAACCTCTACCGGTAAAGTTGAACCGGCCGCTACCCCATTGGGAGCTCTCTCTATCTGTAATGTTATTGCCCGCCACTACCAAAAGAGTGGAGAGAAAATTGGGTTTAAAGCTGCAGGTGGTATCTCTACACCTCAAGAAGCACTCCTCTACTACTCTATTGTAGAGACTATTTTGGGCAAAGAGTGGATTGATAACTCTCTTTTTAGGATAGGTGCGAGTCGTTTGGCCAATAATTTGATAGCCTCCTATGATAGTAGAGTAAAAAAATATTTTTAATTTTTAATTTAATAGATTTATGAGAAAAATTTTTCTTTCACTTCTTATTTTTTTTACCGTTGGTGCTATCTCTGCACAAGAGTATAGTAGTGCAATCGGTTTGAGAATTGGAAGTTCCATTGGTGCCAGTTATAAACAGTTCCTCAATACTACGCACGCTATAGAGGGTATTGTAGATTTAGATATAATAGGGAGCGAAAATATGAAGGTAAAGGCTTCTGCACTATATCAATTCCATTTTCCTACAGGGGCCGATCGCCTCTCTTGGTATTTTGGACCGGGTGCTTCGGCCGGTATATTTGTTGGTGAGAAATCGGGTTTTGTTATGAGTATAGATGGTGTTTTGGGCATTGAGTACAAGTTTTATGAGGTTCCTATTGCACTCTCTTTTGATTGGAACCCTAAGGTTCAGATAATCTCCGATGCCGGCTTTATACCGCAAAATTTTGGATTGACTGTTAGATTTACACTTTAATTTTTTTATTATGATAAAGAGTTACATTAATGAAAATAGAGAGCGTTTCCTTGAGGAGCTCTTTGAACTTTTAAGAATCCCTTCGGTGAGTTCTTCTCCCGATCACAAGGCCGATATGGAGCGGGGAGCAGAGAAATTTAAAGAGTTTCTCCTTGCAGCAGGATGCGATAGTGCAACTATATATCCAACTAAAGGGCACCCGGTGGTTTATGCAGAGAAGATTATAGATAAATCTCTTCCCACTATTTTGGTGTATGCCCACTATGATGTTCAGCCGGCAGTTCCTCTTGAGCTATGGACAACTCCCCCTTTTGAACCCGAAGTTAGAGATGGAGCTATCTATGCAAGAGGTGCCAACGACGATAAAGGCCAGGGGTTTATGCATGTAAAAGCATTTGAGTATCTGATGAAAACCAATACTTTAAAGTGCAATGTGAAGTTTCTTATAGATGGAGAAGAGGAGATTGGTTCGCCAAGTCTTGGAGAGTGGGCAGAGGCAAATAGAGAGCTGTTGGCCTGCGATGAAATTTTAGTTTCCGATACCACTATGATTGATGAGAAAATTCCCTCTATCAATGTTGGTATGAGAGGGTTGGCCTATATGCAGGTAGAGGTTACCGGCCCCAATAAAGATCTTCACTCCGGCCACTACGGTGGTGCTATAGCCAATCCAATCAATGCTTTGGCTGGAATGATCGACAAGTTGATAGACTCTAAAGGGAGGATCACTATAAAGGGGTTCTATGACGATGTTGTAGAGCTTAGCAGCGAGGAGCGGGAGATGTTGGCCCGTGCCCCATACAACGAAGAGGAGTACAAGGCCTTTTTAGATATAGATGAGGTGACCGGCGAAGAGGGATATAGCACAATGGAGCGTACCGGTATTAGGCCCTGTTTGGATGTAAATGGTATCTGGGGCGGATATACAGGTGAAGGTGCCAAAACAGTATTGCCCTCTAAGGCCTATGCTAAAATATCTATGCGTATTGTGCCCAATCAGGAGCATAGAAAGATTGCACAACTCTTTGAAGAGCACTTCCTCTCTTTGGCCCCCAAAGGTGTTAAAGTTAAGGTTACGCCACATCATGGTGGAGAGGGTTTCCTTTGTCCTATCTCCTCTAAATTATATCGCTCTGCAGCTGCTGCTCTTAAAGAGGTTTATGGCGAAGAGCCTGTGCCCAGTAGAGGAGGAGGAAGTATTCCGGTATTGGCCGAACTACAGAAGATATTAAAAGCTAACCCACTACTGTTGGGCTTTGGCTTAGAGAGAGATGTTATTCACTCGCCCAATGAGAGTTTTCTTTTGAGCCAGTTTGAAAAGGGGATAGAGTCTATTATTCTATTCTATAACAACTACTGCCAATAGATATAATGGCAAACACAATTGAGGTAGCTATTCAGGGTGTTGCCGGCTCTTTTCACGAGATGGCAGCTATTGATTTTTTTAAAGGTAGCCAACTTTCTATTATAGAGTGTGGTACCTTTGAAGATCTATTTTCTCTTCTCGAAAGAGGAGGGTGCCACTATGGTGTGGTGGCGGTAGAAAATTCAGTAGCGGGGATTTTGTCTCACAACTTTTTTATGTTAAATGAGTACTCCCTTGAGGTGGTAGGAGAATATTACCTTAAGATAGAGCAAAATTTAATAGCTCTCCCGGGAACAACACTCGAAGAGATTAAGGAGATTAAGTCGCACCCTATAGCACTCCGACAGTGTCACCTCTTCTTGAACAAAATGAGAGAAAGAGGTCTTTTGGTTACCGAAAGCGCAGATACCGCCTCCTCTGTTAAGGAGCTCTCTCTCAGTAGAGAGAGAGGGGTGGCTGCAGTTGCTGGAGAGTTGGCCGCTACCCTTTATGGGATGGATATTATTCAAAGAGGAATAGAGAGCAACAAGAGGAATTTTACCCGCTTTATTATTGTTAAAGCTAAAAATAGAAAGGGTAAAGAGCTCTCTCTTCTCCCTAAAAGAGGAGAGAAAAATAAAGCCTCTATCTCTTTTATCTTAACCAATGAGCCGGGAATGCTCTTTAGGGTTCTTCAAATCTTCTCTGCATACAATTTAAATATGACTATGATACAATCTCTTCCATATTTGGGTAGAGAGTGGGAGTATCGGTTTTTTGCAGATTTTGTCTTCGACGATGTAAAGCTTTGCCGTAAAGCTATATCGAGTGTAAAGAGGGTTACAGGAGCTGTTTGGGTCTCTGGAATCTATAGTAGGGGCGACTCCCCCTATTGAGTAGACCCTCCTCTTTTAAAAATGTTGGGAGCTTCACCGCAAGGCGAAGCTCCCAATTTTTCTCCATCCTATCTCTAAACCCTTTAACTTTAAAGAGTGTAGAGAACCCATATTTTAGTTGGTGCGCCCGGGGTACTCTTTAAGGGCTGCCTCTATACACTCCATTGCATTTTTAAGATCCTCTACATTTAAGACATAGGCTATTCTAACCTCATCTTTACCCTTACCGGGTGTTGCATAGAAGCCGGCAGCCGGTGCAACCATAACAGTCTGGTTATTGTAGCTAAACTCCTCAAGTAGCCATTGTGCAAATTTATCGCTATCGTCTATAGGAAGCTTAGCTGTTGTGTAGAAGGCCCCCATAGGGGTAGGAGTTACCACTCCATCCATCTTCCTAAGTGCATCAATCAAGAGATCTCTCCTGCTTATATATTCGCTCTTAACAGCGTCGAAGTAGGATTGGGGCGTATCTAAAGCCCCTTCAGAGGCAACCTGCCCTAAAGCGGGGGAACAGAGGCGCGCTTGAGCATACCTTAAAACGGCAGAGAGTACTCTCTTATTTTTTGTTACTATTGCTCCAATTCTTACCCCACACATACTATATCTTTTTGAGACTGAGTCTAAAAGAATCACATTCTCCTCTAACCCTTTCATATGCATTGCAGAGAAGTGAGGCTCGTTGGTGTAGCAGAACTCTCTGTAAACTTCGTCGGAGTAGATGTATAGGTTATGTGCTTTTGCAAGATTGCCCAGCTCAATAAGGGACTCTTTGGAGTAGAGTGTGCCGGTAGGATTGCCGGGATTGCAGATAATAATCCCTTTGGTCTTGGGAGTGATCAGCTTCTCAAACTCCTCTATAGAGGGTAGGGCAAAGCCACTCTCTACAGTAGTGGATATAGGCTTCAAAACAACATCGTTTTGAAGTGCAAAAGAGTTGTAGTTTGTATAGAAAGGCTCAATTACAATTACCTCATCTTCGGGATTGCAGGTAACGGCCAAGGCTATCTGTACCGCTTCGCTACCTCCATTGGTAATGATAATTTCATTGTGATCGACATCTATATCTATAGCTTGATAATATTTTGCAAGTTTTTTACGATAACTCTCTATTCCGGCGGAGTGGGGATAGGGAATATAGGTGTCGTTAAAGTTCTTAACAGCATTAAGAGCCTCTTTTGGAGAGTCTATATCGGGCTGTCCAATATTTAGATGATAAACTTTTATACCCCGTCTCTTTGCCTCTTCGGCGTAGGGTACCAATTTTCTAATGGGAGAAGCCGGAATATTCTCACCTTTTCTTGAGAGTGTCAACATAATTAATCACCTTTTTGCTAAAAATAAATCTTATCGAAGATGATGCAATATTATCAAAATAAATGATAGTTTCAAAAAAAAAAGCGTTGGATAACCGACCTTTTAAAACTAATATTTGGTAAGCTCATATAGAAAGCGCTCTATAGAGGGTTGTGCTTTTGAAACCGATATAGGTAGATTATTGGTGATTATGGCAAAGTAGAGGAGCCCCCCCTTTTTGCGTTCTACAAAACCGGCATAACAGCGACAGTTTGAGAGTGTACCGCTCTTGGCATGAACTCTTGATCTGACACTCATGGGGTATTGTGCCAACACCTTTTTTAAAGTGCCCTGCTCCCCAGCTACAGGGAGAGAGTGAAAAAAGATCTCAAATATTTCACTCTTCTCTATTGCTCTGAAGTAGTTGCAGAAAAATCGCGAAGAGGCTAAATTTAAACGGGAGAGACCGCTCCCATCCTCTTGTTTGTATCCTTCAAAGGTTAGACCCATCTTTGTAAGTTCTCTTTTTACAGCAGCTTTTGAACTGCCATAGGAGTCGTCATTTTTAACAATCTTCCCTATTGCTCTAAAGAGAGTTTCGGCAAAGAAATTATTACTATTTCTATTGGTAACCTCTACAATTTGGTGGAGTGGGGGGGAGAGAGTTTCGGCTATTGGAGTCAGCTCCTCCTCTTTTGGGCCATTGAAGTGGTTTGCATCCAATATCTGAGACTCCACTAAGATACCATTGGCATTTAGGAACTCCATAAAGTGATATGCACAACTGAGATGTGGAAATTTATTTGCAACAGTAATTGTTCTATGTGAGGGATGCAAGGGGACTCTTCCTCTAATTTGGGCAGTTTTGGTGAGGGGAGAGAGATAGTAGAAATAGTTGAGGGAACTATTTGCTCTGCCACTATTTAGTTGGTTCTGATACTCCATTCCGGGAATATATGGGTAGAACTGCTCAATTTTTACACTATCCCCCTCATTGGTACCAGGTATAAGTCTAATTTGTTGTCTGTTCTCTACAAATGAGAGTGCATCTGCACCCGCTCCATAGGAGGTCCCCAATTGACTCCAACTCCAACTTCTTGGTGTTGAGGGTGTAGAGAAAAACCTATTGTCGGCAACTATATGGCCTTCAACTCTCTTTATTCCGGCTCTCTCGATAGCCTCTTTCCACTCTTTGAAGATTATCTCTATTGGGGTGGCAATACTCTCTTTAGAGCCAAGTGTTGGGTCGGCTCCTCCAACTATGTAGAGATCGCCTTGTAAGATACTATCTATAACAGTACCACTATATTTTATCTTTGTAGAGAATTGAAAATTGGGTCCCAAAAGAGCGAGCGCTACGCCGGTGGTTACTGTTTTCATTGTAGAGGCGGTGTTGAGCCTCATATCGGGGTTCCATGAGGCTACACTTCTCCCCTTTGAGTCCATTACTAAAATTGAAATGGCCGAAGATGTAAAATTGGGCTCTTTTTGAAGCTCTTTTATATATTTGGCTATATTATTCTGCGACAGCAGCTGATAGGGAAGAAGTAGAAAGAGTAGTAGGAGGAGTGTAAGGGGAAATTTTAGATTTCGATAGATAAATAGTCTCATTTTGTTATATTGTGTAAAGATGGTGTAGAGTAAATGTATAAAAAATTATTTCATTGGAGGAGAAAAGTTAACTTTGTACCAATAAATTGATTATTTATAATGTAAAATGGGAGTTGAAGAGAGTCAAGAGTCGTTAAAATATGCAAAACGGGGGGTCTCCTCCTCTAAGAGCGATGTTCATAATGCTATTAAAAATATAGATAAGGGACTTTTCCCAAAAGCATTTTGTAAAATAGTTCCCGATTTTTTAACTGGAGATTCCAATTACTGTTTGGTTATGCATGCCGACGGGGCTGGAACAAAATCGGCACTTGCTTATAGCTATTGGCGTGAAACTGGAGATTTAGATATCTGGAGGGGGATTGCTCAAGATGCTATTGTTATGAATTTAGACGATCTGCTCTGTGTTGGGGTAACCGATAATATTTTACTCTCTTCAACCATAGGGAGAGATAAAAATTTAATTCCTGGCGAGGTAATCTCCACAATTATTGAGGGCTCCGAAACTTTTATAGATAAGATGCGGGAGTTTGGTCTCTCTCTCTACTCTACAGGGGGTGAAACTGCCGATGTTGGAGATTTGGTACAGACTATTATTGTTGACAGCACTGTTTGTGCCAGGATTAAAAGGAGTGAAGTTATTGACAATAGTAATATTGCTGCCGGCGATTTGGTAGTGGGGCTCGCCTCTTCGGGGCAAGCTATCTATGAGGATCTATATAATAGTGGTATTGGGAGCAACGGCTTAACATTTGCCCGTCATGAACTGTTTAATAGTGAGGTGGGCAAGAGATACCCCGAAAGTTTTAGCCCCAATATTCCCAAAGAGGTGGTATATACAGGAAGTAAAGGG
>Ga0265293_10003210_pt1 | contig 30795 bp, 27 predicted proteins | sample Munlanlewell138R_FD_192505 | JGI IMG/M metagenome (GOLD analysis project Ga0265293, IMG submission 192505) | Leachate microbial communities from a municipal landfill in Southern Ontario, Canada - Leachate well 138R | ecosystem: Engineered > Solid waste > Landfill > Unclassified | place: Canada... | reverse complement strand
CAGGAAATAGAGATGTTTGAAAAAGGAGAGATTGTAGTAACAAGTGATGAAATAGCGAGACTTACAGATGAGCAATTGATTGACCAATTACCAAGAATTAGAGTTTTTGCCAGAATGAAACCTGAAGATAAACTTCGTCTTGTAAGGCTATATAAACAGGCTGGATCTGTTGTTGCTGTTACAGGAGACGGAGTTAATGATTCACTTGCTTTATCTGAAGCAAATATAGGAGTTGCTATGGGTAAATCAGGTACAGATGTAGCAAAAGAAGCGGCAGATATTATTATTACAGATGACAATCTTTCTACAATTGTAAAAGCGGTTGAACAAGGAAGAGTTATTTTTGCGAATATTACTCGTGTTGTTGTGTACTTAGTCTCTTCAAATGTTGCAGAGTTTGTAACGGTATTTATTGGAATCATGATAGGCCTTCCTGTTCCTCTCACTGCAACACAGATACTTTGGATTAATTTAGTTTCTGATGGGCTTCCTGCAATGGCTTTAGCTACGGATATACGTCATAAAAATGTGTTGGGTCAAAAACCCAGGGATCCAGATGAGCAAATTATTAACAAAAAAAGAGCGATGTATATGGCTAAGATTGCAATTCCTTTTTCAATAATTATATTAATACTTTTTTCTCTTCTTCTTCAGTTCCTCCCTCTTGAGGATGCCCGACTGGTACTCTTTACAATATTTGTAGTTGGAGAGCTAATTATTGTATTTATTGTAAGAGGTGGATTAAGACCTGTTAATAAACTCCTTATTTTATCTATATTAATTTCTCTTGCATTACAGATTATTATTCTTTCTAATCCGTTTTTACGTTCAATCTTTTCTTAGGAATTGAGTAGATTTTCTAATTTTATATACTGTTGTTTGGGATCACTATGTGAGAATAAAAAGCTTGTAGTTGTAAATCTTGTCGCTCCAGCATCTTTTGCCAAAGGGAGTGTTGTATCTGTTATGCCTCCATCTACCTCGATTGGTTTTTTTGTCTCTTCTCTTATTCTCTTTATTTTCTCAAGTCTCTCTGGAAGGAAAGCAGGACCAGAAAACCCCACCTGATGAGAAGTATATACAAGTACACAATCAAGAGAAGATAAAGGGACTTTTATATCAGAAATTTCTGTTGGGCCATCTAGTGCAAGACCTGCTTCTCCGAACTGTTTTGTATATGAAACAAACTTTTGTTGATCCTCCATCATCTCTATATGCCCTAAAAATCGCGTAAACCCTGCTTTTGCAAAAGGCTCAACATACTCGATTGGATTGCGAACCATCATATGTAACTCTAATTGGAGATTTGTGGCATAAGGAGTAAACGGAGAAGGTTCTAAAAAAGTCTTATTATTTACAAAGACACCATCAATAATGTCAATATGGACAGTTTGAGCAAATGTTTGTGCAAGTTGTAGTTTTTTTTCAATCTCGTCCCAGGATTGCTCTAAAATACCCGGGAGAATTTCTGCTTTGTCTATCATACCTGCTCTATTGCGGAGATCTTGTTTATTCTTCTTGCGTGAGACTCTTTTCCGTCAAAAGAAGTAGTTAAAAACGTTTTTACGAGTTCTTGTGCAGTTTCTTCATCTGTATAATCAGAAGCAAGAGCAAGTACATTAATATCATCATGTTCTCTTGCGGATTGTATTTGTTCTGCTTTCATTCCAAGTCCACTACGTATCCCTTTTACTTTATTAGCAGTAACACACACTCCAACTCCAGATCCACAAATGACTATTCCTTTTGAACCTTCATTTTTGAGTACTTCAGTGGCTGCTTTTAAGGCTACATCTGGGTAATCATCTGTTTCTATGAGTTCTTTTGAACCAACTTCAATTACTTCATATTGATTTTCTTCTAGATATTTTTTGAGTTGTTGTTTAAGCTCAAACCCTCTGTGGTCTGCTCCAAGAATTACTTTCATATTAGACAACGTTGACAGTATTGTATATATCAAGCTTCTCTTTTACGACAGGAATAATTGCATCTTTTGCAGCTTTTAGATAAGGGACAGGAGAGATCTCATCTGGATGTTGTGCAAGATACTCTCTCAGAGCTGTTGAATACGCATTTCTGATCTCAGTAGAGATATGTACATTATTAAATCCAAGTTGGACAATTTGCCTTAAATCTTCATTTGCAATTCCCGATCCTCCATGGAGAACAAAAACAAGCTTTGGAGGGAGAGCTGCAGTAAGTTTTTCTATAAGGTCAAAACGGATTTTAGGTTTATTTGCAGCAATCCCGTGTAGATTGCCTATTGCAGGAGCGAATCTATCAATACCAGTTTCACGTACATATTCAACTGCCTGCTCTACTTTTGTATAACTATCTTCAGGGATCTCAATTTCCTCTTTATAAATTTTTGAAGACTCTGTTGCTAGATATCCAAGCTCTCCTTCTACTTCTACTTCAGGTCGAGTACTTTTTACGTATTCTACTACTTTTTTTGTCTCTGCCATATTTTCTTCAAATGGTTTTTTAGAGACATCTATATGAATAGAATCATATCCTGCATCACACGCTGCTTTTGCTGTTTCAAAACTTCGTGAATGGTCAGCGTTCAAAAAAATTGGAATGTCGTATGTTTTTCTATAACTTTTAACAAGATCAACTGCTTGAGTTAACCCTATAAATTCTCGTTCTCCTTCAGATGTACCTACAACGACAGGAGCCCTCATTGCGACTGCTCCTTCGAGGATCCCTTTCAATTGAGAAAGACTTGAAAAATTAAAATGTGGTACTGCCCAGTGTTCGTTTTTTGCTTTGAGATGGAGTTCAGAAAGTGTCATTGTTCAGTATTATTCAAATAAAGATGCTTTAAAGGTATCATGTTTTTCCAGTAATCGCAATAACTCTTCTTGAGAGAGAAGTCCACCCTGTGCCCCTGTTTGTTGCATTACCATATGAGCGTTCATACTTCCCCACACCATTGCTTCTTTTACTGGTTTTCCATGAGAAAGTGCAGAAAGAAATCCTGATGCATATGCATCTCCTGCCCCAGTTTTTTCAGTAGCTTTTTCTTCTGAGAAAGGTTTGCAGTGATAGATCTGCGAGCCATCAAATCCATATGCTCCATTTCGCCCATCTGTGATAGAAACAATTTTTGGTCCTAGTTTTGACAATCCCACAATGATTGATCGTATGTCTGTATGTGCCGTTCCAAAATGATCAAGTATCTCTGAGGCCTCATCTTTGTTTATGAGTATATATTCAGAAGTATGTAGAACTGAGAAGAAAGTATCATTAATATCATTTAACTGTCGTGAACCAGGAGAAAAAATGATAGGAGTTTGTGAGTATAAAGCGTAATTTAAGACTTTTTTATATGATTCTTCCCATTCATCTCCAACAGAACTCAAGAATATTCTGTCAAACTTCTGGTCTTCTGGAGCACTAAAACCGTGTTCTCTTATCAGGTGATGAGAAAATATAATGCGGTCATCGTATAAGTCGAGAATAAATGAGATATCACTAGTTTCACCGTCCTTTTCTGCAATAACTTGTATATTCTCTTTTTTTAAAAGTTCTTCGATTTCATGGGAGTATGTATCATTTCCAAGATATGTATAAAATGTCGTACTGTGTCCTAATCGTGAAAGTCCAATCGACACATTCATCCCATTTCCTCCTCTTGTTTGTTTTGTGATTTGAATAGGAATTTTATCTCCAAGATGAAATGTAACAGTCTTGTTGCTGATAGAAGCATGATCTCCAGGTAAAATTTCTGTGAAGAAGTCTGTTACAGATGAACCAACAACCAGAATATCCATATTCTTATTGTATGCATAGAATGACAAAAATAGAAAGAGGGGTAAGGTTTTCGGCTTTTTATTTTAGCCTGTATTGTGTATAATCCAGACAAGAATTCCCAATTCGACAATATGGCAGTATTTAGAAAAATTGTGTTAATTATTTTGCTCGTCCTTATCACGATCGGTGATTGGGTGATCTCTGCTTGGGAGAAAATAGTTAATCTTCCTTCATATTTTAAAACTCTCGTTTTTAGAAAGAAAAAAATAAAGAAATCAAAAACTTTATATACTACCCGATCTTTTCCTTGGATATCTGATGTTTCAAATAGTGCTATAGTAATTGCTGTTCACTTCTTTGCTGTGATCCTTAGCGGACTTTCTCTGCTTGGTGCAGGAGCAGCATCGATTGTCATGTTTATTCCCAAGAAAATCGTTTCAATATTTAAAAAGCCTCCACGTAGAAAAGGGCGTCCTGCAAAAAAACCAATCTATAAACCAACCTTTTTATATAAGCTTAAATTTTTTGTGCTTGGGGCATTCATGTCCTGTATTTTTATTTTTATCCCCTTACTGAGCTTTGTTTTTATTTCAGAACTTCCTGACCCATCAAATCTTTCCATTACGTTTGTTCCAAAAACAACAAAAATATATGACAGAAATAATGTGTTGCTCTATGAAATATATGCAAACCAGAACAGAACAATTGTTCCTTTACAGACAATTCCTGAAGATCTGAAAGAAGCAACTATAGCTATTGAGGATAAAGATTTTTATGAACATCCAGGGTTTGATTTAAGAGGAATTATTCGTGCGTTAGTTTCAAATGTGCGGACAGATAATAGACAGGGAGGATCTACGATTACTCAACAGTTAATAAAATCTGTTTTTCTTACTCCAGAACCAACAATTAAAAGAAAAGTAAAAGAAGTTGTTCTTGCATTATGGGCAGAGAAAAAATACACAAAAGATCAAATTTTAGAGATGTATTTTAACTATGTTCCTTATGGAGGTACAGCGTGGGGAGTTGAGTCTGCAAGTGAGATATATTTTGGTAAAAAAGTGTCAGATCTGACACTCGCAGAGAGTGCTTTTCTTGCAGGGCTTCCTCGTGCTCCAAGCATCTACTCCCCTTTTTCAGGAGAGGGGAATTTATGGAAAAATAGACAGAAAGATGTGTTAGCAGCGATGGTACGTGATGGTTATATCACGCAAAATCAGGCAAATGAGGCGTTTAAGCAAGAGTTAACGTTCATCAGTCCAAAAGTACCAATTAAGGCCCCTCATTTTGTAATGTACGTCAAAGATTTACTTGTTCAACAGTATGGAATTACAGAAGTTGAAAGAGGAGGATTACAAGTTAAGACAACACTTGACTATTCTCTGCAACGGGATATTGAGTCTACTGTGGCAGAACAGGTAGAACAAAATGCATATCTAAATGTCCAGAATGGAGCCGCTGTTGTTACTGATCCAAGGAATGGAGACATTCTTGCTATGGTAGGAAGCAAAGATTATTTTGATACAGAGCATGATGGGAATGTAAATGTTGCTACTTCTTTGAGACAACCTGGTTCTACTATAAAAATTGTTACATACGCACTTGCGCTTGAGAACGGATTCACAGAAGCAACAATGGTTGATGATTCTCCACTTACAATTGCCTCTTCAGATGGTGGCCCTTCCTATACACCAGTCAATTATGATGGGAGATATCATGGGAAACAGACGATAAGAGCTGCATTTGCAAACTCATACAATATACCTGCTGTGCGAGTAGCACAACGTTTAGGTGTAGATAAAATAATATCTTTTGGAAAAAGTATGGGAATTACTACTTGGAATGATCCAAATAGATTCGGACTTTCAATTACATTAGGAGGGGGAGAGACAAAAATGACAGATCTTGCAACAGTATTCGGAACTATTGCAAATGGAGGCAAAAGAGAGGATCTTAATCCAATTATTTCTGTAACTGATGCGTATGGAAAGTCTGTATATACAAAAAAAGTATCTGGCCAACAAGTAGTGTCTGAGGCAACTGCATTTATTATCTCGGATATTTTAGCAGATAATGATGCTCGTACTGCTGCTTTTGGGCCAAACTCTCCTCTCCATATTCCTGGTAAAAGAGTTTCGGTAAAAACAGGAACAACGGATAATAAAAGAGATAACTGGACAGTAGGATTTACTGATAAGTTTGTGGTAGCTACGTGGGTCGGTAATAATGATAATACTCCCATGAGTCAAGAATTAACTTCTGGTATTTCTGGAGCTGCTCCTATGTGGAATACAATTATGACGAAGTTACTTGAAAACGAAACTCAACCTCCTGTTCAGATACCGCTATCAGTTGTAGCCAAGAATTGTTACGGGAAAACTACATATTTTGTACGAGGCACAGAGAACTCACTAAACTGTAGATTCACTCCTCATAGAGTTTCTCCAGAAATAGGAGCCTAATCATTGCGTATATCGAGCAAAATCGTGTATAACAAGAGTATGGCTGCCCTTTCCTCTCTAGCAAGTAAAAAGATAAAAAAGAAAACAGTTTTAATGAGGATTGACTGTGATGTAGATATTAAAAAAGGAGTAATTCTTGATGACACAAGACTTTTATCTTCCATTTCCTCATTAAAAATGCTTCTAAAAAATAAATGTAAAATAATTCTTGTAGGACACGTAGGAAGGCCAGATGGGCATGACCTTGCGTGTACCCTTCTTCCCATTGCTAAATGGTATGCTCGTTATTTAAACACATCTTTACAAGAATATATGTCTCCATTTGGTGGATGGGAAATTGGAAAGCACGTTCTATTGTATGAGAATATTAGATTTTTTATGGAAGAAGAGCAGAACGATGCGGCGTTTGCAAAAAGTCTTACAGAGAATGCAGATGTTTTTGTAAATGAAGCCTTTGCTGTCTCTCATCGTGCTCATGCCTCTACAGTTGGTGTTACAAAATATCTTCCTTCATATGCAGGACTCCATTTTATAAGAGAAGTAAAAGAATTTGAAAATATCTTAGACAACCCGAAACGTCCCCTTGTTGTAATTATAGGTGGTGCAAAAATTGACACAAAACTTCCCTTAGTAGAAAAAATGAGCCAAGTTGCAGATTATGTACTCGTTGGAGGAGAGGTTGCTGATCATACAAAAGAACTTATTAAAGTGCAGCAGGATAATAGTAAAAATAAGCGGTCTATGGTGCTGGTAGCAGACTTGGTGGAATCAGGCTTAGATATAACTCGTAAAAGTGCAGAGAATTTTGTAGAAGTTATTGAGAAAGCAAAAACAATTGTCTGGAACGGACCTGTGGGGCAAACAGGTAAGAACCCTGTAACTGAGCAAGGAACTCATATCCTTGCTCATGCTGTAGCGAATAATCATGCGTATTCAATTATTGGGGGGGGAGATACTCTGTCCTATTTGCGTCAACACAGAATACTGGATAAATATAACTTTGTTTCTGTTGGAGGAGGCGCAATGTTAGAGTTTTTATCTGGTGAGAAGCTTCCTGCGATGGAAGCGTTGAAAAAGTAAGGAAATCTAATTATTTAGATTGTAAGATATTCAGTACTTGTTTGATTGCTTCATCTTTATTCAATTCATAGGTATTCACTACCAAATCATAATATTTTTTATCCCAATATACCCAGGTTTGATCATTATCTGCATATAATCTTCTCCATTTTTTTAAGTTTTCTTCTTCACGCAATTTAATCTCTTTTTTTGCTTCTTCTCCTGAGATTCCTTTTCTATTAATTAATCTATCTACACGCACCTCTGTTTTATCTTTTCCATTTTTATCTTCACATACAACGAGTATTTTAAAAACTCCTTCAACTCCTTGCGCATCAAATCCTGCAAGATGACTTTGGATGACTTGATTATTTTCTGTTTTGAGCTTTTGTTTAATCATTTCTTCATACTCTAAATCAACAGAATCATCTCTGTCTGCATCATTTCCTTTTTTTTCATCAAAATACTTTTCAAAGAGTGCCCCTCCTTCTAGAAGACTCCATCCAAGTTTGGTGGCAATTCCTCTTGCAAGAGTTGTGGTGCCTGAAGCGATACGTCCAGAAACAGTAATATTTCGAATATTTCCCATGTGAGATAAGGTATGTTTAAGCAGAGGTAGACGCAGATGCGTGTGTTTTACCTATAAGCAACGTCTCTTCAACTAATCTATTTGCATACCCAAACTCATTATCATACCAAGCGATCACTTTAACCATAGTACCTCCAACAACTTGGGTAAGGGATAGATCTGCTATGGAAGAGTGTGGATTGCCAATAATATCGCTACTTACAATTGGATCGTATGTTGCGGTAAATATTCCTCTGAATCTCTCTTCTCCAGCAGCTTTTTCAAGCACACTATTTACTTCTTCCACAGTTGTCTCTCTTTTTACAAGGAAAGTAAAATCAGATAATGAACCTACAGGTACTGGGACACGAATTGCTAGTCCATTGAATATTCCTTTTAAATCAGGAATTGCCATTGCAGCTGCTTTTGTTGCTCCTGTAGAGGTCGGAATTATATTTGCTGCTGCAGCACGTGCTCTTCTGTAATCTTTGTGTCCTCCATCTTGGATTCTTTGATCAGATGTATATCCATGGATAGTTGTCATCATCGCTTTCTCTATTCCGAATGCTTGATGCATAATATGTGCTACCGGAGTAATACAGTTTGTTGTACATGAAGCATTGCTTACAACATTCTCAACTTCAGCACTATCCTTGTGAAGGTTAACTCCTAGTACATATGTTGGGCCACCGCCTCCCTCGTCTTTAAAAGGAGCTGAGAGAATTACGGCTTTTGCACCCGCTTGGATATGTTTTTGAAGATCTTCAGTTTTTGTAAATGCTCCAGTAGATTCAATTACTATATCTACATCTAAATCTTTCCAAGGGAGTTTTGTAGGATCTTTTTGTGAATAAACAGGTATTTGGGCACCATTTACTTTTAGAGACCCTATTATATCGGTGTCTGGGTTTTCTTGCTTTGTTGCAGAGATATCTGCAGGAAGTGGTCCATACTGGCTATCATATTTTAGAAGGTACATCCATCCCTCTATATCTGTGCTTGAACCTGCATTTATTGCAACAACTTGAAGATCTGAGGGAAATCGTTCAATGATTATTCTATGAGCTACTCTGCCAATACGACCATATCCATTGATAGCAACTTTGACCATATATTTACGGTAATATACTTTTGAAAAAATTGCAACTACCTGATGAAATACTTACAATTAAGTTATGAAAAAAAAGCCTACGAATAGCTACAAAAACAAAAATATAATAAATAAAGGAGTTGTTATAGCAAGTATAATGAGTGTTTGTTCCTTTATATTAGTAGCAAAGATTGCAGTAAATATAGATGTACTTCAGCCAATTGATACTCATATAAGCCTCCTGATATACCAATTAAGAAATCCATTCTTAACACAGATAATGATATTTTTCTCTCTTCTTGGAAACGAGATTCTCTTCTTACTTCTTTGTGTGATAGTGTTTCTGCTTATCTGGAAAAAGTATTATAGAAATGCCTTCTTGATTCTTATAACCATTTTTGCAGGATCTATAATTAATCTTGTAATCAAGGAAACAATTCTTCGCGATAGACCCAACGTCTCTCCTCTTTTCCATGAGTTATTTCATAGTTTTCCTTCATTTCATGCTATGAACGCGTTTATTTTCTACTCACTAATTTTTTTATTGGCATATAAAATGAGTAGAAACAAGGCATATATTCTCCTAATCTTTTGTACAAGTAGTGTTATTATTTTTCTAGTTGGGTTAAGCAGGTTATATTTAGGGGTACATTACCTATCTGATGTAATTGGGGGATATTTAGCCGGACTCGGTTTAGTAAGTGGGGTCTATGTGATCGATAAAATTCTGCGTAATGCAGGCAAGAAGAAAAAATAGTCTACTTGTGATAGCGACTTAGATTTGGTAATATACACGATATATGTCAGAACGTTTAACAAAACACAAAAAAAAGAAGGGGATTAGAAAACATGGATTTCTTACTCGAAGTTCTTCAGCTTCTGGAAGGAAAGTCCTAAAAAAACAGAGATTAAAAGGTCGTCACTCCGCATAATGCTTACAAAACAGCAAAGGTATTCGTTTAGAAATGGTGCGCCAAAAAAATCTACCGCATGCCCTTTTTTTGTGCTTCGGTATGAGCCTGCAGAAGAATTCTCGTATGCAGTAGTGGTGAGTAAAAAAGTCAGCACAAAGGCAGTAGACAGAAATAGAATTAAAAGAATGTTTCGTAAAGCACTAGGAAATATTGTTAATGATCAAGAAGTTGATTACTCTATTGTCTTCTATGTACGTAAAAACTGCGTAGATGTTCCGTTTGAAATGCTTGAAAAAACAATAGAGCAAATGCTAAAAAAAGAAGGTATAATAACAAAATGATGAATTTTTTCGACACTCTTTTTACGATTCCTCTAACCAATATCCTCATTGCGTTTTATCAATTATTATCAGCTTTACACGTACCGTATGCAGTTGGATTTGCTGTCATTCTCATGACTGCATTTATTCGTTTGCTTCTCTTCCCGCTTATGTCTGCTCAGATAAAATCTGCTAGAAAAATGCAGGACATTGCTCCTAAGATTAATGATGCAAAAGAAAAACATAAAAAAGATAAAGCTCGTCAGCAGCAGGAGATGATGAAAATATATAAAGAGCATAATATTAATCCTGCTTCTGGTTGTTTACCTGTCCTTATCCAATTCCCTATTTTAATCGCTCTTTATCATGGTCTTACAAAGATTGTTTCTTTAAATACCCCTGATGCTATAGCAAAATTGAATGAAACACTTTATTTCCCATTTCTCCATTTGGATAAAGCATGGGACCCTACATTTTTTGGGATCTCTCTTGCCCAAAGCCCAGCTCATCTTATGAAGACGCTTCCATTTATTGTTATTGCTCCTATCCTTACTGCAGTTTTACAGTTTTTACTGTCTAAAATGATGCTCCCTGCAGTACAACCAAAAGCAAAGAAAGAGGATTTCCAGACAGCGATTCAAACTCAATCTATGTATATCTTTCCTCTTATGATCGGATATTTTTCATATACATTACCGTTTGGGCTTTCTTTGTACTGGAATACGTTTACACTTTTTGGTATACTTCAGCAGTATTTACTTGTGGGCTTTGGAGGACTAACTCCTTGGGTTACAAAATTAAAGAACAATGGAAAATAACGCAATTGTACAACAAGCTGTCCAGGATTTACTCACTAAAGTGGGAATTGAGTCTACAGTGTCTGTATCTGAGGATGAAAATGGGTATCAGGTTGCAGTTGATACACAAGAGAATGCCCTCTTAATTGGAAAACACGGAAATACCCTCTCAGCTCTTGAGTATGTGTTGGGTCAAATAGTTGCTGAAAAACAAGGTGAATATAAAAGAGTAATTGTAGAAGTAGGGGGATATCGTGAGGAAAGAGAAGAATATCTCCAGGATCTTGCAAATAGACTAAAAGAAGAAGTAATTGAGACAGGAGCTGAAAAAACAATTAGAGGATTAAAACCTTGGGAAAGAAGACTTATTCACATGTTGCTTAGTGAAGACGAGAGTGTTGTAACAGAATCAAGTGGTGAAGACCGTGATAGAGTACTCGTTATAAAAAAGAAGTGATTGTTGCAGTTCAACGACTCCTGCTCTTTTCTATTGTTTTTTTCAATATCTCTCAACTCGGAAAACATTTCTGGCCGTATTTTGCCTACGTATCTGGGATAAGAGTTGATTACTTGTCTCCTACTTTATATTTCACAGATATTTTAATTTTCCTCCTTTTTTTAACTACGCTTCCTTTTATTTTTTTTTCTTTTCGTACTCTTTACCGTCCCCCTTTTTCAATTCTTATTGTTATTTTTTTTCTATCAGTATCCATAATTATTTCAAAATATGATATGTCAGCTCTCTATGGAGCTATAAAGGTATTAGAGATGATTTTTCTGGGGTACTTGGTATCTAGACGTTTTTTTGAAAAGGACTTGTGTTTTGTGGAATTTTTATTGTCTGGTGCAGTGGTTATAGAGGGAATTCTTATAATATTACAGATGATGTCTCAATCATCTGTAGGAGGTGTCTGGTATTTACTTGGGGAGAGAACCTTTACAGTTGGGAACATAGGCATATCTACAGTCACTATTTTTGGGGAAGAACTGTTAAGAGCGTATGGATCATTTCCTCATCCTAATGTTACGGCATGTTTTTTTCTAGTAAGTATTTTGTTTTTAATATCTTCTCTTTCTCATATAACTGGAAGTTGGAAAAGAAGATGGCTACAAGTAGTTTTAGTCATAGCGACTCTTAGTTTACTTAGCACATTCTCACGTATTGTTATCTTTTTACTTCTTGTGAGTATTGCATACTTGTTTCTTAAAAAAGTCATTTCAAAAAAGGTTGCTTTGCTATTAGGAGGATCAGTTTTATTTTTTGTTCTTATCTTTTTCCAAAGATTTGGTGTCTCTGCTTTGTTTTCCGAAGATATTATGTGGAGGATAAATCTATTAAAGATTGCGTGGGAAATAATTCAACAACATTTCATATTTGGCGTAGGATTGCATAATTATTTTTATTATCAGATAGATTATCAACGGAGTATTACTCCTGTTTTACTCCAGCCTCCTCATAATATTTATGTGTTATTCCTTCTGCAAGTAGGGTTTTTAGGATTTATTGCAGTATTATATTTTATCATTAAAACGATGCGTCGTGCTCTTTATGCCGCACGACTACACCCTCTTTCATTAAGAGGGACAGCCTCATTATTGTTTTTAAGTTTCCTTTTGATTGGTGTGGCTGATCATTATTTAGTTACTCTTCAACAAGGGATGATTTTAACTGCAATTATCACGGGTATGGTATGGATTCCTAAGGAGCAGGGGTAGGTGATGCTTGAGGAGCAGGACATGTTACACAATATTTGTCTCCAGTAGGATCTGTAAGAATAACCTCTTCTTTCTCCTCAACATTTTCTGTTTGCCCTTCTGCGGCAATTCCTCCTGTTGTTTTATCGATAAATACTTTTTGTTTTACTGTTGATGAACTTTTTCCTGGCAAGTGATCCTTAAGAAAGTACTCAAAATGTGTTGGACATCTGTCTGGAGAACCTTCTGGGGGAGGAACATTTCCTGTTATTGTGCAAACATTCATGCCAATGACACTCTCAGGCTTTTGTAATGGTTCTTTTGGTTTCCCATCTACTAAGTGGGTCATGATTTTATTCCAAATAGGAGCAGCTCCAGAAACTCCGGAAGTAACTCCTCGCATTGGAGTATTATCATTATTTCCTACCCATACAGTTACTACATAAGAAGGAGTATATCCTATTGTCCAGTTATCTCTATAGTCATTTGTAGTACCTGTTTTTACTGAGACAGGATAGTCTTTAATTCGTAGTAATGAGTTAGACCCAAAAGCAGCAGATCGTGCATTATTATCTTGTAAAATATGGGAGATAATAAAAGCTACTCCTTCAGGAATAGCTTTTATACCCAAAATAGGACTACTCGGTTCTTTATATTCTTCAAGGACCTTTCCTGTTTTATCTGTAACTTTTAGTATTGGTTGGAGTGGGATTCTATACCCTGAGTTTGCAAATACACCAAATGCTTCCGACATCTCAAGCATAGTTACTTCTCCTCCTCCCAAGGTTAAAGAGAGGCCGTATCTTTCAGGTTCTTTAAATGAGTTGATTCCCATTGCAGATGCTGTTGCAATCATTGCATCAAGCCCATTCATCTTTAACATTTTCACTGCAGGAATGTTATATGAATTTGCAAGAGCAGTCCTCATAGTCGTGACGCCATGGAATCTGCCATCATAGTTAACAGGACAGTATGCTTTGCCCCCTGGATTAGGAAAACATTTCTTTTCGTCAATAATAGGAGTTGATGCTGTATATCCTTTTATGAGTCCAGTAGCATAGTTAATAGGTTTAATAGAGGATCCTGGTTGTCTTTTTGCTAATGTCACGTTTACATTCCCATCATCTTCTGTATTAAAATAATCTTTACTTCCAACCATAGCCAGTATTTCTCCAGTTTTAGGGTCAGTGACTACAGTTGCTCCGTTAGATACATTACTAGTCTCAAGCTTTGCTACTTCTGAAGCCACTGTTTGTTGAGCAAAGTTCTGTAAATCCAGATCAAGTGAAGTAATTACTTGTAATCCCCCTTGCTCCACTTGTTTTATTCCATATTTTTCTTCAAGGAGTCCTTTTACATAAAACACAAAATGAGGAGCCTCAATTTTATCTACATGTTTTGAAAAGACAAGCTTTGTCGCCTTAGCCTCTCTCTCTTGTTCAGGAGTAATATATCCTTGTTCTCTTAAGAGTCTTAAAATCTCCTCTTTTCTTTGGGTAACATGATTAGTGCTTGAAATATATGGTGAATAGATACTTGGGGCTTCAGGTAATCCTGCAAGATAAGCTCCCTCAGCAAGATTTAACTCCCAAACAGGTTTATTAAAATACACAAAACTTGCTGATTGTACTCCCCACGCGGTCCCTCCATATGCAACCTGATTTAGATACATCTCAAGAATTTCATCCTTTGTATAAAGAGCTTCAACAACAAACGCAAGGATAATTTCTTTTACTTTTCTGGTTATTGTCTGTTCAGGAGTAAGGAGAGAGTTTTTTACAAGTTGTTGAGTAATGGTTGATCCTCCCTGGATTTCTTTTTTAAAGACAGTTGAATAAAAAGCTCTTGCAATACCCCTTAAATCGATTGCTCCATGATTGTAAAAGTCTTTATCTTCTGTAGCTATTGTGGCTTGTTGGATTACTTTAGGAATACGAGAAAGCTCAACAAAAGATTGATTGCGTGTACTGTAAATAGTATAAAGCAACTTTCCGTTTCTGTCGTAGAGCTTCGTTGATTGAGGATAATTATTTTGAGCAATTTTAGCTGCAGAAGGAATGTCTTTTAATACAAAAAAATAAGCTGCGACTAAGAACGAGATACACAAAAGCACAGCAAGTATTAAGAGAATTTTTCCTCGAAATATTTTTTTCAATATTTTCGGGAATCGTATATGGTGAGTTAATCTAGCCACATTTTTAAGAATACGCACTACTATACTCCTTGACTATCTATCATTTTAGACAAAATTTATTATATCATAAATATATGACTGTCACTGACTATCTCAATTTCTTGCAAAACATTCTTTTCTCATTTCCTTTTACCATATTAGACATATCATTTATCATCTGTTTAATAATTTTTATGGCTTCTGAAAAACAGAGAGAGATTGTAAAAGCTTTGCTTATTCTTGCCTCAGTCTGTCTCTCTTGGGTAATTGTTTTGTATGTATACCAATTCCCTTCTCAGTTAGTTCAATCTTTTTTTAAAACTCCAAAAGGAATAGCCGATGGAGTTAGTTCTCTACTCCTTCTTTTTGGAGTTGGTGGGATCTTTGCATTGGGATATAAGCTTTTATTACTGAATGCTGATCAAGATTTGTTAAAGAAAAAAATTCCAGTCGTTAATAGCCTTATCGGTGCTATTACATTTGTAGTTATTGTCTCAATTACAGTGACTCTTGTTCTCTGTTTGCCAGTAACTTCATTTATAAAGAATATGGTTAATCAAAGTATTTTCCTTTCATCTTTAACATCAGTTTCTCAATCATGGGAAGCTGTTCAACAAAAAATAATAGGAAAAGAAAATGTTTCTACTCTGAACTTTATTACTCTTACTCCCAACAACAATTCTCACATACCAATTTCTCGGGGTTCATATTATGTTCCTGATATCACAGCAAGTATAGAGGTTATTAATCAGATAAATAAAATAAGAGAATCACAAGACGTTCATCAATTAAAAAAAAGCGAGCAAGCGTCTCAAGTTTCAAGTCTTCTTGCTTTGCGAATGGCTACCAAACAGAGGCTGTCTAGAACTACTATTGAAGGATCTACTCCATTTGATGTATTAGAACAATTCCAGACAACCTATACTCATGGGTATTTTATGGCAAGCAAAGCAGAAAGTACGAAAATTGCTGTACAAGGGCTTAATCAAATACCTACATACTCCTCACAACTTTTATCTCCTAATTATTCTACAATTGGGGTAGGTACAGTTTATTTAAAGGAATATGGATATATTATTACTATCTTACTCCTCAATTAATTTTTCTCTTTGAAAGACACGTGTATATCTACGTCTTTTGTAATAAGTTGAGAAGAAGAAAACTTCTTCTGAGCAATAGAGCCAGTTTTTAAATCATGAGCAGTAAATGTATTAGGGAACTCAAGCGAGAGTTCAAATGGATATGCAGATGTTCCTGGCTGTTTTTGATATGTCATATCGTATTCAAATGATTCTGTTGGCAAGGAGATGTCTCTTGAGTATTGAAGAGATATAGAGTCTTTTTTTCCAGCTTCTACAGTATAAATAAAGCCAAATATAGTCTTATCTTTATACTCTTCTGTTATAAGTTCTGTATCTTTTGGAAGAGAAAATGAGGGGGATTCGTATAATCGGGAAGAAGTAATTGCTGGTGTCGTAGGTGTGTTTTTCCCATTAATTACTAATGATCTAAATGAGCTATCTTCAGGCGCTATGAATTGTATGAAGACTTTGTATGGTTCATCACCTTTTGTATTATCAAGAGTAAGTGTTGCAATGGTAGTAATAGCGCTCGATGACATTTTCTGAATAAGAGAGACTGAACGAGATATTTGTATATTTGCTTTATTTACTCCAATGTTTGCTTCATTTACTGAGAAATAATCATATAGAGTATTTTTATCTGATGTTCCTGTTGTTTCTATGGTTCCTCCATATTTTTGGACAGTAAATATCTCTTGTAAGAGCGGATCTTTAAAAGCAAATAAAATGTGTTTTTCTTCAATAAGCTTTGGTAACGCTGTTGCAATTTTAAATACGGTTTGAGTATTTTCAAGTTTAAATACTATTTGAGCAAACACCTCAGATAAAATGCCTTTTTTTTGTGAATTACCAGGAGTAAAAGTATCTTGAATGGTTGATTGAATAAAGTCAAAACCGTTTTTTTCATCAATTGTTTTGTTATAGGTAGGTAAATGAAGTGGGCCTGTTATCTCAATTATTTTTTTTAGAACATCATAGTCTATTGCAATTACTCCATCAACAACATGTCCTCCCCCCTCCTTATATAATAGTGCTGCTGTTGTTGCTGTCTCCTGGAAATCTAAAGAAAAATTACTGTCTCTTAAATATAAATGAGGCTGTAAATATCTTCTTACTACAAAAGGGGGTTCAACGTGTGTTTTTATCTGCCCATCGATATCATATACATCTTGAATAGTGAAATCTTCTACTTGTCCGTTGTGTACTCTTAGCTCTCCTACTGATCCAATAAAGCCCCCTGTTGGACGAAGTTCTCCATTGTTTTGGAAAAGAATAAGATAAGTTTTTTCTTTTGTGTATCCAAGTACCTCAGGAAGCACATCTGCTGTTGCAAGGAGATTACTGGTAGATGGATCAGTAAATGAGTTAATATATGGCAAATGCATAGAGTGAGGTGATGACTGAGCAATAAAATAAAGGTATGAGAGTGTTGCGATTGAAGTGAGAAGCGAATCTTCAGTCATTTTTTTATTTTGTATCGCGTCTAATTGACTAAATTGGTCTGCGGCAAGAGAGGTAAGAGTTACTCCAGACATGAACATTTGATAAGTATCAGAAATATGGGGGAGTGGCAATTTTTGAAGTATTTCAAAACCGAGTGACACAACTGGTTGTGCTGTCTCAAAACTTTCTTTTGCAATCGCAAATTTTTTTCCTGCTTGTTCAAACTCCCCGTGTTGGAAAGAAGCAACTGCTTGTTTTGCAAAAAGTATTCCTGCACCTGTAATCATAATATTTAAAATTAAAAACAAAAGAATAGAGCACATAAAAATAGTAATTGTAGTAGGAAATGAAAAATGACGGGAAGGAGCACGTTTTATTTTCTTTTTCCGTTTCTTTTTGGATTTTTGGGTTATTGTTTGAGGGTATGAAGTCTGTCTAATACCTTTCTCAAATCCTTCGAGCACATCGTCAATATACGAAGATTTTAAATTCGTTTTCTTTTGTATGTTCTTTTCTAGTTGTGCATGGCCGGGGAGGAGAGAAAATTCTTGGGGGAATGAACCTGACACAATTTGCAGATCTGAATCAAGCCTTTTTAATATATGTATTGCAGAAATAATTGTCTGTGGATGTTCATAGAAAAAGAAAAAGATTCTTTCTCGTTTTTCTTTTGAGAAAAGTAAGTACTGAAGTCCTTTGCCGCTATCCTCTAAAGAAATTGGGAAAATAGAGACGAGTTCACTCCCAACAAACTCTGCTGTTTTTTGTGTTTTTGCAGTGTATATTACATGTGAAATATATGATGATTCTGGTGGGATAGTTGTTCCAAACACGTCTCCAACGAATGCATATGAAATAAAGGGGAGATCTTTTGTCTGTTCAACGACATCGAGGTATTCTAAATATTGTGAGACAGGAATAACAATAATGGTGCGAGGACTATCTTTCTCAAGTTTAGGTAAAAGTTGTGTGAGTGTTTTTTTATCATCAGGACTAGAAAGAAAAAAAACTGCATAGTTCAGTTTGTCTGATAAATTTTTTATTGTTCCTATTGCAGTTGTATATACCTGATACAGATCTTCAGATGCTTCATATGTATGTGGGTTGTTTAATATGATTAATTTAAAGTCTTTTATTACAGCCGAGACAAAATGGTAAGTTACATATGGAATACTTCCTGAAATAAGAAAAAGAGGTTTTGTTGACTGTGTGTCATCAGACACTTGAAAGGCAGACATACTTCTATTGTAGAGAAATGTTTTTAATACGTCTAGAAATTACTTTGATAAATAATCATCTAATGCTTTGTTTACTAACATATCTGCTTTTTTATTTTGTGTTCTTGGAACAGAAGTATAGGTGATAAGGGGTCCAATCTTTCTTTCCAGTTGTTTTATTAACCCAAAGTATGTTTTCAAATTCTCATTTTTTATTTTATATATCCCTGAGAGTTGTCTTGCTACAAGCTCTGAATCAAGTATTACCTGAACTGTTTTTGGATTGGTGTTTTTCTCTATCCACTCTAGTGCTTTTAATACTCCTGTATATTCTGCAACATTATTAGTTGTCTCTCCAATATATCCACACTCTTCATACATATGTTCAGAGTTTTTATTACTCACCACAAATCCATATGCAGCAGGACCCGGGTTTCCACGGGATCCTCCGTCTGAATGAACAATGATAATTTGGTCATTATTAGTCATACATTTAAGTACGGATTCTAGTATTTTTCAGAATCCAAATTGAAAACATTTCAGTTCAATAATATCAAATTTAGAACAAAAAGTGTAAAAACAATTTTAGGTCGAAAATTATTTGAATCTAAACCAGAAAAGCCTTTCTAATCAAGATATTCGCGCTTTGCGTGTAAAAACATGAACCATTGTTCAAAAAATGAGAAAAGACCTTTAAACGGTGCTTCAATTAAAAGATCAAGTAAGACAAGGAAAATATTTACATGAGATACTCCTTCTGTAATATATCTTCCTACACGAGCGATAGGGAGAAAAAGAAAATCTATAATTGGAGTTAGAATTGTTTGCTTTCTAACAACAGTAAATGTATGAGCAGTTTGATAGATTCTATAAATAAGAAAACAGACAATAGTCAAAAAGAAAATAAAAATAATTTGACTAATAATATTAAAATGCATTTTATTTAACCCCCATATGACGAGTCCAAAACTCGCAAAAAATGCAACTATCCACAAAACTGAGAAAACTGGGTATAAAATAGATTTTTTCTTTTTAGATATTCTATTGAGAGAGATCGTCCGGGTAAGTTTGGGTTCTGGAGCAAAAAGCAAAGTTTGAATTTGCTTTACAATTACTTGCGTATTATCCTCACCTGGAGTTCTTATAAACAGAGATGCTGTAGCAAGGAGAACAGGAGGAATGACTATATTTAAAATAATATTTGTCCACATAATCTCTCCATACACAATACTTTCAAAAGTTCCCTCTATAGAGAGAGCAACTACTGTTTTTGTAAGTACCAAGAAAATAAGACTCCGTATAATTGCCCTCGTCACTTTTGAACGAATAGTAGTGTATTTCTCCTGACATACAGTAATAATCTCTGATCGTAATCTCTCTTCATCGTTTACTAATGACTGAATATTCTGTGAGTTTCTCAGGAGGACCTCTTCTAATATCAAAAATGAAGGAGTGTTTCGTTTAATAAAAGAAAAGATTTTGTGTCGTAGTGGATATTTAAGTTGCTTTTGAATTTCACCATATCCCTGAGTAAAATTTTGGGCTATCGAATCGATAGAATCAAAAGTTGGTTTCCCAAAATATTGAATAAACAAATGGTAATGAATAAGCGCAATGTCATCTTTTGCAAAAGCTCGTCTTGTAGCAATAAAAACTTGTACGTCTCTTGTTGCTACGGGGTCATCCTCTAAGGCGATACTATCTTTCATAACATGGAACATAAAGTTTGCCATAGTCTCTCCTTTTATATTTGGGCTGAGAGAGTAGGTGAGGTGGGAAGAAATAAGATGGTACATAAGAGTGTTGATCATGTTCTCATCTATTTTATGAAGTGTCAGAATCTTATTCCTGAGAGTCAGATACAGGTCTATAATCTGTTGTACTTCATTTACTCTTTGTTCATTAAAACTCCCATCAGGAAAATATCTTGCCCAAATAAGTTCACGAAGTAGAGGGCTTGCAATTGTTTTGCCATTTCCCCCATAAAAATGTCTTCTTTTTAAAATTCTCTCTATGGCTGCGCGCAAAACAACTTCATCATCACGATAATCCATTGCATTCCTTAATTTCTCATACCATGATGCTAGTTCAGAAACGATAGGGTTAACTCTCAGTCCTTCTGAAGAAGATTGAGATGCTTCAGATTGTCCAAAGACAGAAATTACATAAGAAGAGAGAGTATTAAGAGCTGCCATAATACAGTAGTTATTATAGGCGTAACCATGTCTTGATACAAGTAAATAACAAGTTTCATTGTAACAACTCCGTATTTTTGCTAGAATCCGGATATATGGACAAGACATATAATCATCAAACAGTAGAAGAAACCATTTACAAAAAGTGGGAGCAAAATGAATATTTTAAGCCAGAAATTAATCCTGAAGGATCTCCATATGCCATCGTTCTTCCTCCCCCCAATGCTAATGGATCGTTGCATTTTGGACATGCAATGATGGTTTTAGAAGATATTCTTATTCGTTATAAAAGAATGCAAGGGTTTGCTGCTTTATGGGTTCCTGGAGCAGATCATGCTGGGTTTGAAACTCAGTTTGTGTTTGAAAAGAAATTAGCTGAGAAAGGTAAATCAAGATTTGATTATGACAGGGAAACTCTTTATCAGATGATCTGGGATTATGTCCAAGAAAATAAAGGCGGAATGGAGGCTCAGTTAAGAAAACTTGGATTCTCTCTTGACTGGAGTAGAGCAAAGTTCACATTAGATGAAGCAATAATAAAAGTTGTGTATGCTACTTTTAAGAAAATGTATGAAGAGGGTTTAATTTATAGAGCAGAAAGACTAGTGAATTATTGTACATTTGATGGAACATCATTCTCAGACCTTGAAGTAGTATATGAGGAGAGGAAAAGCCCTCTTTATTATATAAAATATGGACCTTTGGTTCTTGCTACAACTCGTCCTGAAACTAAATTTGGTGACACAGCAGTAGCAGTACATCCAGATGATCCAAGATATACCCAATATATTGGGAAAACAATAGATATAGAGACTGTACTTGGTCCAGCAAAAATATCTGTCATAGCAGATGAAATGGTGGATCCTCAGTTTGGTACAGGTGTTGTCAAAATTACTCCAGCGCATGATTTTAATGATTTTGAAGTAGCACAAAGACACAACCTCCCTTTAAAACAAGTAATTGGGTATGACGGAAAAATGAATAGCTATGCAGGTAAATTTGAAGGAATGTATGCAAAACAAGCCCGTAAAGCAATAGTTGAAGAAATGCAGAAAAAAGGACTTATTGAGAAAATAGATGATGACTATGTTCACAGAGTAGGCCTTTGTTATAAATGTAAAAATATTATAGAGCCTCTTCCTCGAGAGCAGTGGTTTGTGAAAGTGAAGCCACTTACTCAAAAAGCTCTTGCCGCAATAGAAAAAAAGGAAATTCAGATTCATCCTGCAGGTTTTGAAGTCCATTACCGTCAATGGCTCGAGAACTTAAGAGACTGGAATATCTCTCGACAGATAGTCTGGGGAATACAAATTCCTGCCTGGCGTAATATTCACACTGGAAAGTGGGTAGTTACTGATGGGCAGGCTCCTGAAGGAGGAGAGTGGGAGCAAGACACAGATACATTTGACACGTGGTTTTCTTCTGGACAATGGCCATTTGCAACATTACTTGCACAAAGTGATATTCCAAGCCTTACATTTCCTATACCAAGTGATGAACTCGACAATTTTCCAGATTATAAAAAGTTTTACCCAAATGCAGTGATGGAGACAGGATATGATATTTTACGCGCATGGGTCTCACGTATGGTGATGTTAGGTTTTTATGTGACAGGACAAAAACCTTTTTCAGACATTGTATTACATGGTCTTGTGAATGATCCTCTCGGTAAAAAAATGAGTAAATCGAAAGGGAATGTAGTAAATCCTTTAGAGGTCGTATCTGAATATGGAGCAGATGCTGTGCGTTTTGCGTTAGTGTATGGTACTGCATTGGGACATGATCAAGCACTCTCTTACCCAAAGCTAGATGCAATGCGCAAATTTACAAATAAGTTATGGAATATGGGAAGATTTATTGAGATGAAAAAAGATCCTGAATTTAAACTATCGGGATCTCCTTCTTCTTTTGAAGATCTTAAAAAAATAGCTACTCATGAGAGTGATAAAAACATGATAAAGAAAATGGAAGATCTTTCCTTAGATATTACTCGTCTTCTCGATTCCTATGATTTTAACCATGCATCTCAAAATTTATATGAGTTTGCGTGGCATGAGTTTGCAGATAAATATATTGAAGATGTTAAAAACAGAGTAGATGAGACTTCGTTTATCGTTATGAGTTCTCTGTTCCATATTCTTTTAAAGCTACTTCATCCCTTTATGCCTTTTGTGACAGAAGAGATACATACACAACTTGAGTTAGGGAAAGAGATGCTGATTATTTCAGAGTGGCCAACTCGTTAATAATTACCGCAGATTCCCCGATATATTACCGCACTATTTTACCGTAACGCTTTTGGCAAGGTTTCGAGGTTTGTCTACATCGTTACCGAGTTCAGTTGCAAGATAGTATCCAAGCAGTTGCGCAACTACAACATTGGGAATTATTGTTGCATCACCGCAGTTTTTTACCGGTATAAACACGTCATATACATCATTTGGTTTACTCGATACTCCTATTACTAAAGCACCACGAGCTTTTACTTCATGTGCAGAGGAAAGAGTGTCTTCATATGTCTCATCAACAGGGTGATACACAATAACAGGAGTGTTTTTCTCAATCAACGCCATGACTCCATGTTTTAATTCTCCTCCTGCAAACCCTTCTGCATGAATATATGAAACTTCTTTAATTTTTAGCGCTGATTCAAGGGCAGTAGGATAGGATGCCCCTCTACCGAGAACATACATATGACTCGATTTTTTAATTTTCTTTGCAAGAGTGTGGATTGTATGTTTTTGTTTCAATAATGACTCTATTTCTTGTATTGCATTCTTTATATATTTTTCACCTACAGAATCGGTGCCAGCTAAGTTGTGGGCAAGTAAATAGAGATATGCTATTTTTGCGGTAAAGGATTTTGTAGCAAGTACACATTTTTCAGGCCCTGCATTCAGGAGAAGTTGGAAATCTGACATTCTGTATAATGTTGAGCCAAGAACATTTGTTAGTGCCATAATTTTAGATTTTTTCTCCTGAACTATTTTTAAACTAGAGATAATATCAATCGTCTCTCCGCTTTGTGACAGAGCAACTACAAGACTTTTAGGAGTAAGAAAGTCTGTAAGATATGTAAACTCAGATCCAACACTCGCATTAATATGGTATTTTGCTATTTTTGAAAAAAGGTATGTTCCTGCAAGTGCTGCATAATATGCGGTCCCGCATGCAATAAAGTATGTCCCGTACGCTTGTTTTATAAGATGAGTAGCTTTTTTTATTTGTCCTTTTTGGGTGAGAAGGATATTCTTGATTACTTTCGGTTGTTCATACATCTCCTTCATCATATAGTGAGGAAAATCTCCAAGCATACCCGCATCTTGTGGTGTGGTAAGAGTAAATGTTTTTAATTTTTTTTCTTTGCCTGAAGAATCAAAAAGAGTGTAGTTGTTTTTTGTGAGGTAAAGTGTTTCATTGTCTTCTAAGTAATAAACTTTTTTTGTATAAGGGAGAGTAGATGCAGAATCTGAAGTGAGAAAAGACTCTTTATTACCAACTGCAAAAATAAGAGGAGAGCCATTTTTAATTGCTACAAATTCATTGGTTTCAGGCCTATATACAATAATTGCATTGAGTCCTTCTAACTCTCCAAATACATTTTTGACAATAGTTGCAAACTGGACTTTGTCATTTTCCTCTATTTTTTCTTCTAGATAATGAGCAAGTATTTCAGAATCGGTCTCTGAAGTAAAAGTGTGTTTTCGCTTCAGTTTGTGCTTAAGTTTTGCATAATTTTCTACGATGCCATTGTGAACAAGTACAAGCTTTTTATTACAGTCTGTATGAGGGTGTGAATTTTGTTTTGTAACCCCTCCATGCGTTGCCCAGCGAGTATGTCCTATCCCCACAGAAGACTCAATCATTGGAAGAGTTGTGTCTCCAATTTTTCCTATTTGTTTTTCAATATACAAAGTTCCGTCATTTTTCTTAAATAAAACTCCCCACGAGTCATATCCACGGTACTCAAGTGATTTTAAACCCTCTAAAAGTATCTTACCCGCATTTTTGCGGTATCCAATATAACCAAAAATTCCACACATATAGATATTAGAATTATTATTACTTACTAGAGTAATGCAACAGATACATCTTTGCAGTAAAAATGCACCTAGTAGAATAATCTAATTAGGGGTATAGGAGACTACGTATATTAGATTTTGGATAAAGCCTCTCAGCTGTATTTTGTACTAATATTTTAGGATGGTAATACACCCTGAAGGTTTCCGCAAATTCTCTCTAAGATAAAACTTAGAGGTCCGATCTCTTACTTTTAACAAGTAAGACCTTCTCCTCGTTTCCCGTAGCAGGTACTCTTGCTAGGGGCTACACGCCTGTAAAAATGTTCAACCTATACCACTTCATTTATACCTATATTCAATTTATTTGTCAAATTAAGGGTAAAGATGTATCATATACCTATTAAATTATGTATGAAAAAAAATAATTACCGCAGATTCCCCGATAGATTACCGCAAATTTTAGGAATTGGCTCATTAGTGTTGTCTGTCTCTTTTACATTTGCTCTAGGAGTACTTCTTTTTAATCTATTTACTGTATATAAACAAGAAGTGGTGTATAAAGATTCAGCACACAAAAATTTAGTGTATTGGCAAGATATTGTGGAAAAACACCCACATTTTCCTATTGCATATTATGAAGTAGCGTTATACTCAGCTCAACTAGAGAATAAAGAGAAAGCTATAGAGTCATTACAAAAAGCTCTTTTAATTGATCCAAATTTTTTTCAGGCTGAGATTTTTGCAAAAGAGTTAGAAAAGAGATAACTGAAAAAGTTTTATTCTTCTGTCTTTTCTTCAGATGGGGTAGAAGATTCTGACTTTTCTGTTTCGGTTGTTCCTTCAGTTGTCGAATCTCCACTTGCTGCCGCAGCTTCTGCTTCTTCTTGAGCTTCTTGTTCTAACGCCTCTTCAGAGACGAGTTCATCAATTCTAAAAATCGCTTGCTCTGGTTCATTTAATATTGTGACTCCTTGAGGCGCTTTAAGAGATTGAACTGTTAACTGATCTCCAACTGCGGCTAAAGATGTAATATCAACTGAGATAGATTCTGGTAAATCTGAAGGAAGTGCTTCTATCTCAACTTCATTCAACAGCTGAAGTAACATCCCTGCTTTTTCTGCGACTGCAGCAGCTTCTCCTTCAGGAACAAGAGGTACATGTGCAGTAATTTTCTCTTTCAGGTTAACAATAAAGAAATCAGCATGAATTGGATCACGTGTTAACGTGTGAATTGCTGTATTATGAATAAGAACAGGATAAGTTTTCCCTTCTAACTCAAGATCAACAAGCCCTGTTGATCCTACTTTTGAGAAAACTGTCATGAAATCTTTAAAAGGGAGTTGTACAGATGTTGAGGTGATATTTTTACCGTACACATTTGCAGGTAAAATTCCTTCTCTTCGAAGTTTTTTAAGTTGCTTTCCAAAAACAGAACGTTTTTCTACAGAAAGTTTTTCTCTTTGTGCCATAATACAATGCATTGTACAAGATACTGAGAAAAAAAACAAGCAAACCTCTGGTTCGTTTGACAAAACAAAGCGAGGGTGAGTATAATTGAGTGTGATTGTTGCCGCGGGGTAGTGTACGGCTGCACGCGAGGCTCATAATCTTGCAGACAAGGTTCAACTCCTTGCCCCGCAACTACAGAATACCTGTTAAATCACCTCATAATCTAAATACTTGTTTCCACTTCTTCCAATTTGGGTATTGTTGAGATTTCTGTGAATCTGGTGTTGGTAACGGTGGAGAAACAAATACAGGATACTCATTTTCTCTTACCAATCCAAGTTTTGATCGAGCTTCTCTCTCTACAAAAGAGTCACTTTTTACTTCAGACAATTTTTGTTGTAAAAATGCATGCCTCTGTTTTTCTTTCTTTAAATTATTTTGGAGATCTTGAACAGTCCCCTCATTTTCAATAAGACCGTAGATGGATACCACAGTATTTCTTATTAAAATAACAAGGATAAATATAATTACTATTGTAATGATAGTTCTGAGATTCATATTGACAAAACGAGCTAGGGTTGATATTATAGGTTGATCTATGTCAAATCAAATAAAACTTCGGGATGCTCATGGAAAATTTCAAGAATTTCTCAAAGGAAAAAATAAAGCATCAGCTACCATATTAGCATATGGAAAGGATATTGACCAACTCGTTTCATTTCTTGAAGAGCTCGAAAAACAGCATATTCATGAAGTAAAAGAAAGTGATATTCAAGCATTTCTGACAAAACTGCAAGATAATGGGTATACTCCAAAATCTCTTTCACGTAAGTTGAACTCAACTCGTACTTTCTATCGTTTCTTAAAAATAAACGAATATATTACAGATGATCCGTCTTTATTAGTTCAGCATCCAAAATATGAACTAAATCCTCCACGTGTTTTAAGCCCTTTAGAATATCGTGCATTACGAGATACTGCCTCATCAGATCCTCGTATTTATGCGATTATTGAAGTATTACTTCAAACTGGAATTAGAATTGGGGAACTTGCTAATTTACGCATGGAAGATGTAAAAGATTCAGTCTTGTATATTCGAGCTCACGAAGGACATGAATCTCGAGAAGTTCCTTTAAATAAAAGAGCAAAAGATGCGCTTAAAAGGTATTTAGAAGTAAGAACAAAAACAGAAGATGACCATCTATTCGTAACTAAAACTGGAAAACCCTTTTTAGTACGTAATATTAGAGATGCTGTAGAAAGACATTTTAGAAAAGCAGGAATTGAAAATGCAAAAATTAATGATTTGAGGCATACATTTGTTTCCCATCATCTCAAGCAAGGAGTTTCTATTGTGTTTTTATCCAAAGTATTAGGACACAAAAGATTATCTTCAACAGAAAGATACCTACAATATATTAAAGATAGTAAAAAAGGTGAAAGTACAGTCCTCCAAGAACTCTAATAATTTCTTTCTTTTCTCACCCATTTATAGCTATAGTATTGCAATTTTGTGTAGAGTTGGTGCATCATAGAAGTATGGATCAACAATCTCCAACTACTTTTCAACCACCTAACTCATCATTTCCTCCAAATAGTGATATCCAGACATTTTTGTCGTGGAGTGCTCCAGGAAGACCGTTTTCAAAAAAAGGAAGACAATTTTACGCAACAGTTATTCTATTGATGATGCTCATTGAAATTATTTTATTTCTTTTCTCCTGGTATGAATTGATGGTTGTGGTATTAGCCCTAGTCTTTTTAGCCATTGTTTTATATACAATTCCTCCAAAAGATTTTCATTATAAAATCACTTCTGAAGGAATTAGAGTAGAAGATAATTTTTATATTTGGTCAGAACTATATGATTTCTATTTTAAAACAGTGGATAATGTAGATACTTTAGTCGTGAGAAGTGGAGTTATTCTTCCTGGTGAGTTAAAACTTACACTTGGTTCTCTTTCAAGAGAACACGTGAGAAGAATATTAGTTAATTATTTACCATACAGAGAGTATGTGAAACCTACATTTGTAGAAAGTAGTGCAGACTGGCTTTCCAGAAACTTCCCTCTTGATGGTAAGTAGAGTGCCCTCGGCGAGAATCGAACTCACATCTCAGGATCCGGAATCCTACAGTCTATCCGTTAGCCTACGAGGGCAAAACGCGCGGAGGGTACAGGATTCGAACCTGTGGAGGGATTGCTCCCTCGAGTTTTCGAAACTCGTGCAATTGGCCTCTATGCGAACCCTCCACCTATAATTTTATGTGCTCCCGGCGAGAATCGAACTCACATCAGAGGATCCGCAATCCCCCATTCTATCCGTTGAACTACAGGAGCAGTAATTGTATGAAGTATTGTAGTTTATTTTATACGGTAAATCAAACAATTAGTGTTGTATAATTGAGTCTGAAATGAATGGAAAAACAGAACAGTCTGCAGGTGGAATTGTAATAAAAAAAGAAAATGGTGAAATTTTCATCCTTTTAGTAAAGCATGCAAAATACCATGAATGGGGATTTCCTAAAGGGCATATAGGGGATAAAAAAGCAGATGAATCAAAAGAAGAAGCTGCATTAAGAGAAGTGAAGGAAGAAACAGGCATTGAAGCGGAGATATTATCGCAAGGAGCAAAAGAAGAGTATGTTTATACTCTAAATGGAGAGAAAAGACAAAAGACAGTCTATTATTATTTAATGCGGTATAAAAGCGGTAATTTTGCGGAGAAAGATCATGAAATGGAAGATGTAAAATGGGTCTCTCTAGCTCAAGTTGAGGGAATACTTACTCACAAAGATGCAAAGAAAATGTTCGGTAATCTATTGTCTGAAATCAATAAATTATCTGCGGGAATAAAAGATAATAATCATAAATGAGAAAATGGAGGAGTCGGATAGTGGACTATTCCACACGCTTGGAAAGCGTGCAAGCGCAAGCTTACGCGGGTTCGAATCCCGCCTCCTCCGCACAAAATGCTATTTTGCAAACATTTTTTTGCCAGGGACTTTTTCTTGAGCTGCATTATAGAAAACCATAAATCTATCTTCATACGTAAGCCCCTGTGCAATGCTGCCAATCATAAATCCTTGTATCATATCTGACTGTAGAAAAGCTTTTTCTGTTGTTTGGAAGAAAATGAACAACCCAGCAAAAATAAGCCAGTGGTGACAATGGAGAAATGTATTTCTTAATCTAATTTTTATTTCTGGAGTAATATGGAATCTCCAGACTCTTTTCTGTGGGAGTCTTCTATTTAAAGGTGAATTTGGATGGGATGTAAGGCTGAATAGGGAAAACCCAAGAGCCCCACCAAGCATAGTTTCTAGCATAGGAATATATTCAGAGAATGTACATGTATGATTGTACGAGAACTAAGTTAATTGTGTCAAGTTTAGCCTTCCTTCAAAAATATGATTATTTATGCTAGAATTAACTTCTAATGGCTGGAGAGCTCGGCTGGTTCGTAGCACCGCATTCATAACGCGGCGGTCGCGGGTTCGATCCCCGCTCCAGCTACACTCCATTTTTTATTTTCCTACTATGTTACATAATGATTTTTCTCAAAAAAAAATAATGATACTCGGATTTGGTGTAGAAGGGAGGTCTGCAATAAGATTTCTCTTATCAAAAAATGCCCAGCTTACGGTATATGATACAAAATCTGAGGTGGAATTTGATATACAGGAGATAAATGATCTTAAACAGAAAGGAGTCCAGTTTATGTTTGAATCTTTGCCTGATCTTAATACGTATGATCTAATTGTTAGGTCTCCTGGATTTCCATTTACACATCCTCAACTCATAAATGTTCCAAAAGATAAAATAACCTCAGTTACAAAGTTATTCTTTGATTTATGTCCTGCACAGATAATTGGAGTAACGGGTACAAAAGGGAAAGGGACAACATCATCTCTTATTTACGAAATACTTAAAGAAAGTGGAAAAGATGTGTATCTCGGAGGTAATATCGGGACTCCTGCATTGGATTTCTTAGATAAACTTAGTATGGGAAGTATAGTTGTTCTTGAACTTTCTAGTTTTCAACTGATTGATCTTCATAAGAGTCCACATATTGGAGTCATGCTCATGGTGACTTCTGAGCATCTAGATTATCACAAAGATGTATATGAATATGTAGACGCGAAACGTAATCTTATACGTTTTCAGACAGAAAATGATTATGCTGTGTTAAATAAAGACTATCCAGCAAGCAGTGAGTCAGATATTCATACAGATGGTAAATTATTTTTTGTGAGTAGAGAAGGTGAAGTGGATCAAGGATGTTTTATAAAAGAAGATACAGTTGTTATAAGACAAAATGGGAAGGATACAGAGATTATAAAAACAAAAGACCTTTTACTTCCAGGGAAACATAACTGGGAAAATGTGTGCGCAGCAACTATGGTCACAACATTAGCTGGAGTACAGAAAAAAGATATTGTAACAGTATTAAAATCTTTTAAAGGGCTTGAACATAGATTGGAGTTAGTAAGGACAGTAAAAGGAGTGAAGTATTATGATGATTCTTTCTCGACAACTCCAGAAACAGCAGAA
>Ga0265293_10003209_pt1 | contig 30797 bp, 28 predicted proteins | sample Munlanlewell138R_FD_192505 | JGI IMG/M metagenome (GOLD analysis project Ga0265293, IMG submission 192505) | Leachate microbial communities from a municipal landfill in Southern Ontario, Canada - Leachate well 138R | ecosystem: Engineered > Solid waste > Landfill > Unclassified | place: Canada... | reverse complement strand
AGCACGAATTTCCTTGCAGGGGAAATGGACAATAATGGCTATCATATCCATTGTCTATGGAATTGTTAACTATGCAGCAGCACTTTTTGCACCATTTAATTTAATTATTGAATTTCCATTATCATATGGATTTACGATATGTGGCTTACATATAGCACGTAGTAAAGATATCAATGTTGGCACATTATTTGCTGGATTTAAGATTTTTGTGCAGACTTTTCTGGCAGGTTTATTGATGTTTATCTTTACTATGCTCTGGTCATTATTACTTATAATTCCTGGCATAATGGCTACCTATAGTTACAGAATGACATACTATATTTTGGCAGATAATCCAGATATAAGTGCTATGGATGCTATAACTAAGAGCAAGCAAATGATGAAAGGTAATAAAGCAGAACTGTTTTTGCTTGATCTATCTTTTATTGGTTGGTATATATTGGGTGCTATTCCATTAGGTATTGGGCTTTTGTGGGTGGTTCCGTATCACTTAACAGCAACAGCACACTTTTATAACAGGTTGAAATGAGAACAGGTATTTTCCAGAAATAGAGTGGCCGTACCAGATATTAATCTTGATGGATTACGCGAGGTCATTCATGCGGAAGAATAGAACATATAAACGTCTTCGCACTAATTATTAATCAAAATGAGGCTATCATGAACATACTCTTAACAATCATTGGTTTCATTGCCTTACTTTCGCCAATAATCGCTTTAATTGCATTTATTATATTACGGTGGGATAATGCCACTACCTCTCTTGATAAATACATAAAAAAGAAGTAAAGAGGTATTTTATATTTTATTCAATAGGATAAAATATTTCCAGTTTCTCATCGAATAAACTTTGCATATCCCATAACCACTTGCAGCATTAATGCTGATAACTGCTTGATTTGAACGCAGCTAAGATTAATTATCAAAGGCATTACCCAAAATAAAAGCAAGTTGGCATACTTTTATCTTGACAATAATGTATGATTATGTTATGTTTGTTTAAAGAATCAATATATACTTAAAACGTATTATTGATATTTTAATAAAGATGAAAGGGTTTTTTGATGAATAACGAAGAAAAGAAACTGTGGGAGCTTTACAAAAAGACAGGTCGTCCAGAGCTGCAAGAAGAAATAGTTATCCGCTATTTACGGCTGGTTCATTATATAGCAAATAGGCTTGTGATTTATGCTTCAAAAAGCCTTGATAAAGATGATTTATACAGTGCAGGAGTAATAGGCTTATTGGAGGCTATTGAACGCTTTGATCACACTAAAGGAGTCGAATTTAAGACTTATGCAGGCTTTCGTATTAGAGGAGCGATAATAGATGAAATCAGACGTTTTGATTGGGTGCCGCGTTCTGTCAGGCAAAAAGCGAAAAAGATAGACTCAGCAATACATTATCTATTTTCAACAACCAATCAAATGCCAAGCGATGATGAAATAGCCAAAGAGCTTGATATCAGCTTGGAAGAATATTATCAAATTACAGACAATTTGGGTCCTATGTTTCTGTATTCTCTTGATTCTGAAGAGGCAAATCAGAATCCCAGCTATAGTACGTCAGAAAGTGAAATGGTTGATAATCAATTCGAAGATTATGAATCTGAAAAGTTAAAACAAGAGATGAAAACTAAGCTAATGAAGGGTATCCAAAGCCTGCCAGAAAAAGAAAGAATCGTTATTTCGCTCTACTATTATGAACAGCTTAATTTGAAAGAAATTGGTGTAATAATAGGTGTTACTGAGTCCAGAGTCTCACAAATACATTCGTCAGCAATAGTAAAGCTGAGAAATATGATTGAACTTATAAATTAATTGAGGGGAAATATGAAAAGAAGTATAATTTTATTTAGTATTATTTTAATGACTTTTAACCTATTTGCACAAGCACGTCTCTTGAACTATAACGTTAGTAGCTATGGAGATATAGCAAGAGTTAGGCTTGAATTAAACCAAAAAGCAAGTATTAGTATATATAAAGACCCGCAAAATCAAAAGATTCTGATTAGTTTATTCAATACACAAAACGCTAATGGCAAGGCAAAAGTATATAATAACCCTGTGGTTAGTAATATCAATGTCAATAGCTCTGGTGGTCAGTTAAACATCATTATAAATACAAGCAAAAGCTTTGCTGAAGTGCGTGAAAGCTATCAAAGTGGCACAAATTATACAATTATATTTGATATATTTAATAATTCAAACCCCTCTACTGTCAAAGATTATCTATCATATGTAAATTATTATAAGGCTCAAGGTAATACTTTTGCAGCAAAACAATACCTCGATAAAGCAAAAGAAATCGACCCAAAAGTACATGTCGATCTTAAAATGCCTGATCAGCCTGTTGTTGCAGCTAAACCAACAAAAACTCAAGCCAAGCCAGCAGCAAAACCAGCTGCAAAAACAAAAGAAACAACTAAGAAAGAACCTGTTAAAGAAACACCTAAACCTGTAGCAGAGCCAAAAATAGAGGCTGAGACTATCAAACCTGAAGTGACAGCAACTACAATTACAATGAAAAATAAGATGCGTTATCCATTGACAAGACCCGACCTTATGCCAGCAAAGCCTAAAAAAGAAATTGAAGTTGTCGAACCCATAATAACAGAGCCTGTTGTTGAAAAAGAGATTATTGAAGAATTGCCACAAGCAGTTGTAGAGGTAGAAATACCTGTTGAGGAGCCAGTAAAACCACAGATAGTTGTACAAGAGCTCGATCCAACTGGCAAGCATGATAAACTTTTTTTAGAGCTATTTCAGTCAATAGAAACTGATTCTGTCAAACAGGAGTTCATAGTTGGTTGGCTTGCATATGAAATAGGTGCAGATAGCAAAGCTATTGATTATTTGTGCACAATCCCAACACATTCAAGTTATAAAAGCCAAGCAAATAAAATACTTTATGATATTTATCAAAGAAATGGCAACGATTTAGAAGCAAAAAGACTGTATGCGGAGCTCTCAGCAGATTCTCTAAACGTTCAGCAAATTGACTTTTTAGATACGCCAATCAAATTGTGGTTAGGCTTATTATTCTCAAGTATTTTACTTGTTATTGGCATCGTATTGACAATATTTATACTGCAAAGCAGGTACAAAAAACAAAATACAAAAATCACAGACGAAGAATTGGCTGTTCACAAGAAAAACCTTAAAACTGCCTATGAGAGCAAATCACCCACAACCAGTACAGAAGAAGAGATTGATTTGCCAAGTGTACCTGAATTAAGCGAAATAGTAACAGACTACGATGATCCTCAGTATATTGCAGAAGAGCTTAGCCCAGAAGAAGAAAACGAATTAGAAGAAGACGAGGGCAACTATATCAATATCGTACAAACTGACAAAAAAGTGATTAAAGCCACAGTAGACTCTGGTGATGATAGCTTTGCAGATGAGGAATATAAAAAGAAAATGATTTTGAAGCTTTATAACGATGGATGGGAAATTGAAGAAATAGCAAAAGAGCTTCAATTATCTCAGCGTGAAATCGAATTTATTATCAAAATGGATGAATAAGACGATCTATACTTATGAGCAATAAAAATACTAAAATACAAATAGAGCAAAAGCATTTAAGCCTATTACAATCATATTTAAAACCAGGCACAGTATTGCCTGTCAGTATAGAAAAGCAAATTTCGACAAATTATTATGCTGTAAAAATTAGAAACATAACTGTTAAAGCATATTCTACTATTGATTTGCGTGCTAAAGATGTCTTTGTACGCGTGGTCGAAACAAGTCCACTTCCAAAGCTGCAATTGCTCTTTTATGAAAAGAATGATTTTATATCAAAACTTAGCGGGCAAGATCTAAGCTTATCTTATGCAGACTTCTTGCTTTTAGAAAAAGCGTATCCATATCTGCCAAAAAACTGTTCGCTAACTGAGGCAAATGAGCTATATAACTTGTTAAAATTTCTTATCATCAAAGAAAACTTTAAATTAATACCATTACAAAAAACATTCAAATCTCAGTTGAGTTCTGAACAACTAATTATGATATATTCAGCAGTCCAAAAAAATAACCTGGAGAGCAATACTCAAAAGCGCTGGAGAAAAGTAATACGCCATGCAGAATCGCCAGAAATAGAGGCACTTTTAAATAAGTTTAATAAAAGTTGTACATATAATGATTGTCAGTTAGAACGATGGCAAGTACAATTCTTTGATAAAGAGATAATCTTGCCAGTTGAAACCTGTCAAAATAGTGAGGGATTGGAAAGATTTAGTAGCTGTATTATCACTAACAATTATGGTATAATAGAAATAAATGCACACAAAAAACAGATTTGGGAGATATTTGTTGATTTTGAAAATCAAATCTTTCAGCGCAGCTTTGCATCAAAGTTTGAAGGGCTTAAGTATAAGAGTATCACGCAAAACATTAATATTAATCTCGGAATTTCAAGTATGTTTCCGATAGACAATGAGCTGAGCGTTTTTGACACAATAATTACAAACTAAGAAGGATGATATGAATAATCACGAAGAATCACATGAAAATCAAGACGAAGACGATGTTTTTGATTTTTTTGCAAATATTATTGAGATAATAATCACTGAAGATAGCGAGTTATAAATGAAAAAAATAAAGCCCCGTACAAAGGGCCCAATTCTATTAAAAATAGCAAAGCTTTTTGAAAACTTTGATCAAGATAATCAGGATGTACAATTTTTAAAGCTTTTCCGTACACTTAGAAATGTCATTAAGTTTTCATCATCAAGTATTTTTTTTCTGCATCAAGACAAACAAAAACTTGAGCTTTTAGCAAGCTATGGCAATGATACAGATATGATTGAGACTATAGAATTCGAGCTTGGTAAAGGGCTTTCAGCATGGCTTGTGAAAGAAGAACGAAGTATTTTGCTCAATGATATCAAAAGAACCCGAAGTGGAGAAACACAGAAAAAAGTGAGATCTTTTATGAGTATTCCATTAAAGATAGAAAATAATCTTTATGGAGTGATAAACTTTGGCCATCATAAAGCTAATGCTTTTACCAAATCATCTATGTCGTTTATGCAAGTTATTGCACCATTTATCGCTGCTTTATTGTCACAAAACCATTATATAAATACTTTAAAAAGTAAGAATAGAGAAATCCTGGAAATCAATAAGATGCTCAAAGATACGCAAGATGAACTTTTGAAATTGCAAAATAAAGCAATTGTCTCGGCAACCGTCGGTAGCCTAAACCACGAAATCAATAATCCTCTGATGATTATTTCGGGTAATCTTCAGCTTTTATCCGTCACTGAAAAAGATGAAGAGAAACTACAAAGGTTAAAGGCTGCAGGAGATCAAATTACACGCATAAGCGATATTTTATCAAAACTTCGAGAAATAGAATCGCCTCTCTTTGAAAAATATATAAAAGGCGGGGATTATGATAAAATATTAAAGATTGACAGTAATAAAGAGAAATGAAAATGTATACAAAAGAAGAACAAAACTTGATGGCAGAAGCTAAAGAAGCTGCCAAACACGCTTATTCGCCATATTCAAAATTCAAAGTAGGTGCAGCATTGATTACTCAAAAAGGCAATATTTATAAAGGTGCTAATGTGGAAAATGCGTCTTATTCTCTTTGCATATGTGCAGAAAGAAATGCTGCCACACAAGCAGTTTTTCATAATGACCTCGATTTAAAAACCATTGCCATTTATGTTGATAGTGATATTAGTTTTCCTCCATGTGGTGCATGTAGACAGTTTTTATCTGAGTTCTCTAATGATTTGCAAGTTATATTTTTCAATGATAAAGAAAGTAAAAAAGTTTCACTTTCTGAACTCTTACCATATTCATTCAAACTGTTTTATTAGTAAGAAAGAATAATTATATGGAGTCCAATTTATCTGATACGTGTATGGTATGCCCGCATCTTTGTGATGTTGATCGAACAACAAGCTTGGGAAAATGTCGTGCAACAAAGCAAATAAAAATAGCCTCATATCAATTGCATCGCGGCGAAGAGCCTGTATTAAGCGGAACTCAAGGAAGTGGGACAATATTCTTTTCACACTGCAACCTCAAATGTGTGTATTGCCAAAATTATGATATCAGTGAATGGGGAAATGGGCATTATTATAGCAATGAGCAAGTTGCTGAAATAATGATGCTTTTGCAAAATAATGGTGCACATAATATCAATTTGGTATCACCAACTCACTATTCTCTGCAGATCAAAGAGGCTATAAAGCTTGCTAAAGCAAAAGGTTTGAATATTCCAATAGTCTGGAATTCAAATGCTTATGAGAATGTAGAGATTTTGCAAGAACTTGATGGATTGGTTGATATTTACCTAACAGATTTTAAATATTGGAATGATAATAATGCAGCAAAGTATTCATCAGCACCAGATTATGCATATCACGCCAAAAAGGCAATCTTAGAAATGTATAGACAAGTTGGAGATTTGCAGATAGACAATGATACAAACCTTGCTCGTAAAGGCTTGATGATCAGACTTCTGATTTTGCCAGAGAATATCAATGGGATTGAGTCAATCCTTAATTGGATTTCAGAAGATATTGGCAATATGACATATCTCAGTATTATGTCGCAGTATTTTCCGACTCATCGTGCCGATGAGTTTCCAGAAATAAATAGAGTAATAACACACGAAGAATACAGTTTTGCTCTGCATGTGATGGAAGGACTGGGCTTTGAAAATGTATTTACTCAAAAGACAAGTAATTTGTCAGATTAAATAAGGAGATATTTTGTTAGATTTATTTACTCAAAGTAAGAATATTATATTGCAAGCTGGTGAGATGCTGAAAACAGCATTTTATCAAGAAAAAAACATTAGTACAAAATCAAATCAATATGATTTAGTTACAGATACAGACAAAGCTATTGAGGCTTTTTTAATAGAGAATTTGGGCAAAATCTGCCCTGATTCGCAATTCTTAGCCGAAGAAAGTGATTCTGTTTATAAAACAGCTGATAAATTGTGGGTTATTGACCCAATAGATGGAACGACAAACTTTGTGCATAAATTCCCTTTTACCTGCATATCAGTAGCTTTCAAGCTGAATGGTAAATTGGAATACGGCTTTGTATATAATCCAATAATGGGCGAATTTTTTACAGCACAACGCGGTAAAGGTGCATATTTAAATGGCAAGAGAATATATGTCAGCAAAGAAGATGACTTTGGTAAATCATTTTTGGCAACAGGCTTTGCATATGGCTTTGCAAGTGCAAAAATAGATAATATAGAGATTTTCCGAGATACCCTAAGCAAAGTTCATGCAGTTCGAAGAGCAGGTAGTGCTGCACTTGACTTGTGTTATGTTGCATTAGGTGTATTTGATGGATTTTGGGAATTTTCTCTCAAGGCTTGGGACGTATGTGCGGGTATCATTATTGTACAAGAAGCGGGAGGAAAAGTAACAAATCTAAATTTCGAAAAATGGGCTTTTTCTGATGATTTGATAATTGCAAGTAATGGCATATTACACAATCATTTTTTAGAGCATTTGGCAAGTAATATCAAAAAACAGATGGATTAAGAGAGTGAAAGAAGTTAAAAATAGTGTTAATATCGATATTAAGTCAGAATTTGGTTTTTTCTTAAATATTTATCAATTAAAGAATCTTTATCGGCAAGGCTGGCTTTATGCAGGTTTAGATAAGAATATATGTGAAAGTGTTGCAGAGCATTCATTTGCACTTGCAATTTTATGTTTAAAATATCAAAAAGATTATCCTGAAACTCTTGACACTAATAAAATGCTGATCATGGCTTTAATACATGATTTGCCTGAGGCTATTGTCGGAGATATTATTCCTGCAGAAAATGTTTTGCAAGGAGATAAATTAAGGCGAGAAGCTGTAAGCCTAACATATTTATTGAGGGATTATTATGATTCAGATTTTTTGTATAAATTATGGCTGGAATTTGAGTCAGGAAGTAGTCCAACTGGGCATTATGTCAAACAAATGGATAAGATAGAAATGTTGATGCAAGCATTAATCTATCAAAAAAGCCAAGATGTTGACTTGGATAGCTTTTTTATTACAAGCAAAAGACAAATGGAAAATCAGTTTTTTATCAATCTTTGGACTAAGCTTTTTGATGAGTATATGAAAGAAAGGCAATAATATGTCAATCACGACAAAAGGTGGCGATAAAGGGCAAACAAGCCTTTGGACAGGGGAACGTTTGGATAAAGATGATATCCGTGTTGAAGCTTATGGGACAATAGATGAGCTTGATGCTCATTTGGGAGAAGCAAAGCACTTTGTAAAAAATGAGAGAATTTTGGAAATAATCGAACATGTGCAAGCAGATTTGATGATCATAATGGGAGATCTGGCATCGATCAATAAAGCTGTGAATATTCAAGAAAAACATGTCGATATAGTATCTAATTTTGTGTATGAATTTGAAAAAAGTGTAGAGCTCAAAGGCTTTGTTTTTCCTGGAAATACTCTTCAGTCAGCAAAACTGGACGTGTGTCGAACTGTTGCTCGTCGTGCAGAACGCCGGATTATTAGTTTGCATAAGATATCAGAAATCAATCCATTTATAATACAATATATAAACAGGATTTCAGATTTATGCTTTATCATGGCACGTATGGAAGAAAAATTGGCAGGCGAGATAAAGTATAAGTAAGCCTTATTTTTTGCAATTGAGATTATCAAACTCAATTTTAAAATAAATATTGACAAGATATAGCGTTTTAAATTTATGTTAAATTAATAATAATAATGTGGAGGCTAAAATGGCTCATAAGATTAACAAAGAAGAATGCATCAATTGTGGTGCTTGCGAAGGTGTTTGCCCTACTCAAGCAATCAGCGAAGTTGATAACGCACGCTCTATAGATGCAGCAGCATGCATTGACTGTGGCTCATGTGTTGACGTATGCCCAGTTGATTGTATTGCAGGTCCCTGATAATTAATTGTTTTTGGGGTTGATCTTTATCAACCCCATACTTTTATACTTGATATATTCGTTTTATTTAAAAACTCTATGTGTGAAATCACAGATTAGCATTTTAGTGTATATATGAATATTAGACTTTTCTTGACAGCCCGTTATCTAAAAGGACGAAGCAAACATCTGCTTTCTCCATCAAATATCCTCTCGCTTTTAGGTATCTGTATCGGTGTGTTTTCTCTTCTTGTTGTATCTGCAGTAATGAATGGGTTTAGTGCAGATATGACAAAGCGTGTGATCGAAACAAAAGGAGAAATACGCTTTTCACGACACGATAAAAAGCCAATAGAAAACTACCAAGAAATAAGTAAACAAATAAAACAAACAAAAAATATAAAAGATATAAGCCCTGTTGTACATTGCGATTTGTTGTTGCGTAGAGGTAACTTCACTGTATTTTCACAATCAATCGGCATAAATTTTACCGAGCATGAAAAAGTAAGCTCACTTCTAAATCGGATGAAACTTGGCAAACCAAGTGAACAGAATCTTGAACAAAAAGGTATCATATTAGGCTCTGATTTAGCTTATCAACTATTTGCAACAATTGGAGATACCGTAGAGCTTATCTCCCCAGCAGGTGCTGTCATAAGTGCTTTTGGTTATCTGCCAAAGGTAGAAAAAGCAATAGTTGTAGGAATATTCTCTACTGGCTTGCCAGAATATGACCAAAGCCTCTCATATATATCTCTTAATAGTGCAATGAACCTTAAGAATCAAACTGGTGTAGACTTTTTTGAGACCACAACACGTAAAACCCATAAATCAGAGAATACCGCAAATACATTTAATAATAAAACAAAAATCTATTGTGACGAAAGTCAAGATGAAGAAAGTTTATTAATGGCAGAGCACTGGAGCGTGGTTGATCACTCTTTATTTCAAGCTATCAAAATTGAAAAAATAGCCATGTTTTTTGTCTTGTCTCTTATGCTCGTCCTCTCTGGTTTTAACATCATGAACAATAATATTCGTACGATTAGTGAAAGAAAATTCGATATTTCACTGTTAAAATCATTGGGAATTAGTGAGCGTAATATGTATATTGTGATCAGCAATATGGGTATCATTGTGGGACTGTGTGGCACGATTTTAGGAGAATTGCTGGCGGGGATTTTAATTATCAGTCAATACTATTTTAATTATATCAAAATACCTATTCCAGGCTTTCCATTTACCTCATTACCTGTGGAAGTACGAGGTATCGACTTTCTATTATTTGCCCTTATGGCATTGATAATCAGCTATTTAAGCTCGATAGTACCTGCAAAATATTCTATGAATTATAATATTATTCAAGTACTGCGAGAACAAGAATAAAATAGATTTACTTTAACAAAGGAGTTAAAATGAGCACAGTTAAAGAAAAACTGGAAGACTTGAAAAGACGTGAAGAAAAAGCCAAACAAATGGGCGGTGAAGCTCAAATTGAAGCACAACATAAAAAAGGAAAACTAACAGCACGCGAGAGAATTGATTTGCTTTTCGATGAAGGAACATTTCGTGAGATAGATATGTTTGTACGCCACCGTTGCAGCAATTTTGGCATGGAAAAAGTTGATATTGCAAGTGATGGAGTTGTAACAGGACATGGACTCGTTGATGGACGAGTTGTCTTTGCTTATGCACAAGATTTTACAGCACGTGCAGGATCTCTCGGAGAAATGCACGCACAGAAAATCTGCAAAGTAATGGATTTAGCATTGAAAGCTGGCAAACCAGTTGTTGGCCTTAATGACTCAGGAGGAGCACGAATCCAAGAAGGTATCGATGCATTGAATGGATATGGTAATATCTTTTTTAGAAATTCAAGAGCATCTGGCGTCATCCCTCAAATTTCTGCTATCATGGGACCATGTGCGGGTGGAGCGGTTTATTCTCCAGCAATGACAGACTTTGTCTTTATGGTAAAAAATAGTAGTTTTATGTTTATTACAGGTCCTGATGTGATTCGTGCAGTTACAGGAGAAGAAACAACACAGGAAGAGCTTGGCGGTGCAATGACTCACAATACAAGAAGTGGTAATGCACATTTTGCATGTGAAGATGATCCGCATTGCATAGAAGAAATAAAAATACTTTTGAGCTACTTGCCCTCATGCAATATGGAAGATGCACCAATTGTTCAATCAAACGACAGTAAGGATCGTATTTGTTATGATTTAGACAGCATAATACCCGATAACCCAAAATTTGGATATGATATTAAAGATGTTATTGTTTCTACTATGGATAAAGATAGTTTTTATGAGGTTCACGAGCATTACGCAGCCAATATCGTTGTTGGATTTGCAAGACTAAATGGCAGATCTGTTGGAATAATTGCCAATCAACCACTTGTCTTGGCAGGCTGTCTCGATATCAATGCATCTGATAAAGCAGCAAGATTTATCAGAACTTGTGATGCTTTTAATATCCCTCTTGTAAGCTTTGTTGATGTGCCAGGATATCTGCCAGGAACTGATCAAGAATGGGCAGGAATTATCAGGCATGGAGCAAAATTACTTTGGGTTTATTCTGAAGCAACTGTACCCAAAATGACTGTTGTAACTCGCAAAAATTATGGCGGCTCTTATATAGCCATGAGTTCAAGACACTTAGGTGCAGATATGGTACTTGCATGGCCCACCTCAGAAATTGCTGTGATGGGTGCTCAAGGTGCAGCAAATATCATTTATCGTAAAGATATCTCCGCAGCAGAGGATCAGCAAGCAAAGAGACTGGAAAAAATAAAAGAGTATGAAGATTTATTCTCAAATCCATATATTGCTGCAGAACGTGGATATGTTGATGCCGTAATAATGCCTTCAGATACACGCATTAGATTGATCGATGCACTCGAAGCAATGGCAGGTAAATCAGAGCTTGTGCCACCTAAAAAACACGGTAATGTACCTCTGTAAAGGAAGGAAATTATGACAAAAACCAAAGAAATGAAACAAAAAGCAGCTTTGGCAGGTGTGATGATGTATCTTGAAGAAGAACAAAAAGCACAAAAAGATAGCTTTCAATACCCCCAAGAGCCAAGTATTTGGGGACATTATGGCAAGCAAAGTATCATGACAAATCGTAGCATTATGCAAATGAAATATAGAAAGAGATAGGGGGCAAAATGTCTAATAAACATGGCGTTGTAGAAATGACTAAAATGAATTATGAAGCAGATAGAAAAAAAGCAAAGAATCCAATAAAAATACAAGACCTGAGCTTTCGCGATGGACACCAATCAATATACGCAACAAGAGGTAGAACCGAAGATATGCTGCCAATGGCTGAAATGATGGATGAGGTCGGCTTTTACTCAATGGAAATATGGGGCGGTGCAACTTTTGATACCATGACACGCTACCTCAATGAAGACCCTTGGGAAAGAATAAGAACACTTAAAAAACATATCAAAAAAACACCATTATCTATGCTCTTACGCGGACAAAACCTCGTTGGTTATCGAAACTATGCAGACGATGTAGTAAAGGCTTTTGTTGACCGTGCAATCGTCAATGGTATTGATATTTTTAGAGTGTTTGATGCACTCAATGACTTTAGAAATTTTGAAACTGCTGTAAAAGTTATAAAAGACAATAAAAAGCATTTTCAAGGTACAATTTGCTATTCTCTCACAGAACAGAGGATGGGCGGAAAAGTCTATAATATCGACTATTACCTTGAAAAAGCTAAACAACTCGATGAGATGGGTGCTGATAGTATTTGTATCAAAGATATGGCAGGTTTGGTCGCACCATACGATGCTTATGATCTGGTGAAAGCACTCAAAAAAATGACCAAAACACCTATTCATTTGCATACACATTTTACCTCAGGTATGGGCGATTTGGCTCTATTTAAGGCTATTGAAGCTGGTGTCGATATCATCGATACATGCATGGCACCATATGCTTATCGTACTTCGCATGCAGCTGTTGAACCATTAGTGATTTCTCTGTTGGGAACTAATCGCGATACAGGATTTGATATCAAATTGCTCAATAAAATTGACCAAGAAATGGAAAAAATTAGCCCAAAATATAAACACTTATTAGATACTTCAAAAACAGCTATTATCGATACAAATGTGATTATTCATCAGACACCAGGTGGCATGATTTCAAACTTGGTTAGCCAGCTTAAAGCTATGGGTGCAGAAGATAAACTTGATGATGTTTATGCACTTTTGCCAGATGTTAGAAAAGACTTGGGTATGGTGCCACTGGTAACTCCTACAAGCCAAATTGTTGGTATTCAAACAGTGAATAACGTGCTATTTGACCAAGAAAAAGGAGAATATTCACGCATTACAAATGAAGTAAAAGATCTTTGTTATGGATTATATGGCAAAACAACTTGCAAAATAAATAAAGATGTGCAAACAAAGGCTTTGAAAGAATATCCACGTGGCGAAAAAGCAATTAGCAATAGACCTGGCGATATATTGGAACCAGAAATGCCCGCAATTAAAGAAAAAGCAAAAGGTATTGCAAAAGATATCGATGATGAGCTGATTGTTGCATTATACCCGCTTACAGGCCTCCGTTTCTTGAAATGGAAGTATGGGCTGGAAGAAGTGCCAGAAGACGCAAAACCACGAACAATTGAGCAGATTAAAGCTGAAAATGAGATGATTCGCAAAGCTATTGCTGGCGAGTTGGTCGATAAACCCAAAAAAGATAAGCCTGAAAACTTACGTGAATTTGATGTATTTGTCGATGATGAATACTTTAAAGTTGAAATTGCTGTACCTGAAGACTCTATCGTAAAACCTGTTAAAAGCACACCAGTTGTAACAAGACCATCTGTAAACCCTGCTCCAAACCCTATTAAAAAGAGTGCTCCAGCACCTACTGCTTCAGCAAAATTAGCAGATGGGCAACAAGGTATTGTAGCTCCTATGCCAGGTATGATTGTGAGCTATGAAAAACAAGTAGGTGATAATGTCAAAGCAGGCGAAACAGTTGTAATACTTGAAGCTATGAAAATGAATAATAATCTGACAGCACCATGTGATGGAACAATCGATTCCATTCCATTTAATTCAGGAGACAATGTCGGCAAAAACGATGTGCTCTGTGTAATTGCTTGCAAATAATAACTTAATATATATTTCAGCCCACTTTTTAATAAGTGGGCTTTTTTTCATCAATAATTCTGAGCAAATGCTTCCTTTTCAAGCCAGTAGCTCTATTTAGCTCTGTCTTCAATTCTGAGACTTTTATTGAATCGATTTTTTTCAAAGCAATTTCTGCAGAATATCTAACCTCTTGGTAAGGATCGTCAAGGCAATCAATTAGAGCAGCAAAGGCAAGTTTAGAGGGTAGTTTTTGCAATGCGATAGCAGCCTCTCTTCTGACAGCAACAGACTCATCTTGCAGCATTTGAATTAAAAATGGAATAGCTTGCTGGTTTTTCAAATCACCGCATGCCCTGACAGCAAGATAATAGTTTGGGTTTTCTTGATTCATAAACGGCTCTATTAAATAAAATGCATCAGGACTACCTGTTAAGCCTATTAAGCTGATTAAAAAAGAAGTATTTTCTCCACTGTTTAATGCTTGCTCAAAGAATGGGTAAGCAATAGAGCCCATTCTTGGTAGAGTTTCCATCAATGTTAATTGCTCTCGAACCAAATCAGTATCTAATTGCTCCAACAGATATGGGATCGCCTCTTCTCCCATTTCAATTAATCTTTCTCGTGCTGGTTTAACAAGGTGAGATAAAGCTTCTGCTTGTGCTGAGGCTTGTAAAAACAAGAGTTCCAAATCATCGCTAAGCTCGATATCTGCAGGCTTTGCATCAGGTCGGGCGAGCTCTTTGGCTTCTTCTTTGGAAAGGCTCTCTTTATCAACACCAACTCCATAATATGAATGTATCCAAGATGAATTATTTGCACCATGAGGAGAACCATATTGATCTTTGCCATTAAGGTCTAAAAACAAACCAATATAGCCATAACTTCTTCGCAAATCGGAATATCCCATCGTATTAGTGTCTTTGGCTATATATCCGTCATCTCCTGAATAATCCATGAAAAAGCTGATCGCATTTGCATTTCCTCCACCTTGAGAAAGCCCATAGCATATATAATTGTCATTACCTTTGATATCAAGCAAACCGCCAAAAGCTAAATCATGACCGCAGCCTTGAGATACGCCATTTGACTTATAAAAATCATCACCTTCATAGTCGATGAGAGCACCAAAAGCCAAGTGTATTCCTGCACCTTGTGCGTATTGATAAGATATATACTGATCATGCCCTGAGCCATCTACCAATGCACCAAGAGCATACCAATATGCTGTTCCCTGTCCATAAATATCTGAGATATAAGTATCATTTCCATTTTTATCAACTAAGACGCCTGTACCACCAGAATAATATGGTCTGATACCCAAACCACAACCCTGTGATAAGCTTTCAAAATGGCTATCGTATCGAAGCCAGTCTTCACGGCTTTTCTTGACTATATATGTATCGCTTCCATTTATATCAACAAGTGCACCAAAGCCTTTTGTATAGCCAAAACCTTGCCCATATAAAGAACAGAAATATTGGTCATTACCTGATATATCGTACAAAATTCCGATGCCGAGTTTGCCTGCTCCCTGAACAACAGCCTCTGCATTATAATAATCATTTCCCTCAAAATCTATCAGTGCTCCAAGCCCTAAACATGCAGCACCTTGACTATTACTACCAGCAAGATAATAATCATCTCCAGTAAAATCTACAAACACCTGCAAGCCCATAAATACGCCGCCTTGAGAATAAGCACTTCCCTCATAGCGATCATTGCCATAATAATCCATTAATACCAAAAGCGGATTATTTTGAGTCTGTTTATAGATATTATGGCTCTGGTAATCAATAACAAAAAGAGCGTTATCAAGATTGTATTCTGTGGGAGGATTGATGCAAATTGTTCCTAATTCGGTATTTATCTCTATAATCTCTGATTTTGATTTATCTTCCAAATTAAAACTAATGATTTGATGAACTTCATTAATAATATCTTGTAAAATAAAAGCAGCATTTGCCATATGTTCAAACTTGACTTTTTCGATAAGTTTATACACACTGCGAGTTGTTTCATTCGCTTGTACTGTATAGTCTTTAAGCTTTTTTAAATCAAGATAATCTATTGGTTCTCTATCCTCATTATCTTCATTGATAAAGTACTCCTTGATAAGGTTGATATCATCTTGGTTTAGGCTTGAAAATGCCTGTCTAAATTCGTTTTCAACTGCCTTCATAGATAAGACATATTCAATAATATCTTGATGAGCTTTGCTCAACTTTTTTACTTGTTTTGCCTGCTTTTTATTTAAGATTAGCTTATCCTCACGAGATGATTCAACTGTTCCAACATCTATCATTTGCCAAGTGAACTGAAAAAGCTCTTTTAGGTTTAGATCTTGTATGAAAGCCTCATTTTGCCATAATTTATTTGCAATAGAATCAGATATTGTAAATGTATCTAATGGGTTTTGAAAAAGATTGTCAATATAAGACAACCTAAATGCGTCTTTTTGGTCACGGTAAAAGTTAAATGTAAGATCGTCTCTTGTCATATTAATCTGTTCTAATGCAGCATCTATTTCAGGACTAAGCATCATTTTTTGTACATCTTGTGCTGATAATGAAATAGTGATAATAAGGCTAAGCATTAAAAAAAGTCTTTTCATAATTTTATCTCTTTTCTCTATTTATAATATTGTAAAGTTCAACCATATCGACAGGCAATGCAATTCGCTCATATATCGGAAGATTTATATATCTATCCATATCAAATGTATCAAAAGTTCTATACATCATGATTAGCTTCTGTTTATTCTTCTGAATCATTTCCTTGTTTCTATCAATAACGGTGAAAACATCAACAGCATTGTTCATTGAAACTATCATATAGTCATAATTATTATTTTGAATCTCAGTCTCTAAACTTTGGCAACTGGCAAAGCTGACTTGAAGTCCAACATTGTGAAAAAAGTTGGAAAATATTTCTCTAAACTCTTTACTATCAACACAAGCAATGATCTTTTGATTATTAGGCTTTGTTAGTTGCAAAATATGCTTCTTAAAAGGCACTTTAAATGGCAACATGATGCTAAACTTTGAACCTTTTCCAAGTTCACTTTGACACGAAATACTTCCTTTACGCACTCTAATCATTTGCGTAGCAAGGGCAAGTCCCAATCCAGCTCCTTCAAACTCTCTATTTTCACTACTATCAATCTGATAGAAAGGCTCGAAGATATCTTTAACATATGATTGATCAAAGCCGATTCCTGTATCATTTACTGCAAAATGAAAGCAAAACATGTCCTCATTCTGTTCAATTGCTTGCTCTAAACTAACACTTATAAAACCGTGCTTAGTGAACTTTATTGCATTATCAATAAAATATAAAAGAATCTGTTTAAAGCTATTTGGGTCTCCTTCAACAAGGTCGGGACACGCATAATTCCACATAATAAAAACTTCTACATTATTTTCATAAGCACGATAAGCAACAGTTTTTACGCAGCTTACAATCACTTCATACAAAGAAAAAGAAATAAGATTTTTGTCTTCATGATCAGTAATTTTTGAATAGTCAAAAATGCGGTCGACAATAGTCACAAGTCTCGACGAAGAATCTAATAGCAAGTCAGTGTATTCCTTTTGTTCAGAGGTGAGTGTGGTGTTTTGTAAAAGTTGTGTTAGCCCAACAATTCCATTTATTGGAGTACGTATTTCGTGGCTCATAGTAGATAAAAATCGGTTTTTTGCATCATTCGCCAAATTTGCTTCATAAGCTAATGCCTTTTCTGTCTTAAAAAGCTCTTCGAGTTTGCTGTTTGCATTTTGCAATTCAACTTTAGATTTTAATATTTCCAATTTGGTCTTATTTTCTTCTGTAACATCAATCATGGAGAAAATCACTCTTTGAAACAGGTCTTCACAACCAGGAACAACACTCCATTTGTATTTTACATCAATTTTCTCTTTGTTTTTTTTCAAATGGGTGGTTTCATTCTCATATGTTAAGCTATGCTGATAAAAAGATTTGAGCATACTAACTACAAAGCTAAAGCTATTGGAATATGCTGTTTGAGTTATCATTTGCTTAAATTCATCTATTGTTTGCACCCCATAACTACTTAATGCTATGTGATTTACTTCATTTACTGTTAAAAGGTTTAGGCAATTTTGCACTTCTTGGGGATTACGCACAAAATATTCTTCAATATCATAGTCTATTGCCAAACGCAAAGAATTCAAATACACCACAATTAAGGAGATATCGCATTCCCAAAGCCCTACAGGTGCAGATTCAAAAAAGGTTAGATATTTATTCTTACTGTAAAGAAGATCTATTTCACTTCGTTTTCTCTTATCAATATCCCTTACAAAACCAATTGTTCCAATATATTTAGAATCTTTATAAAATGGATGTAATGTGATTTCTGCCCAAAACTTTTCATGATTGCTTTTAATAACTTCAAAATCAAATTTCAAAAGCTCATCAAATGCAATGACTTTGCCGCTAAGAACAACTCTTTTTAGATCTTTAATTAGCAAAAATGAGGCTTTGCTTAAAATCTTTTTTACTCCATATCTTAAATAAAAGTCAAAATCATATCCTGTTTTATCCAAAAAGCTTTTACTGATAAATGAAAAGTTGAAGTCTTTATCAAGCAAACAAATAATGTTTTCCGACAAGATAGTTATAAATTCCATAAGCTGTTGTGCAAATTGACTCTTTGGGGTAAATGTATCCTTGTCAATTAAATGCTCAAAAAATCTACCAATAAACTGTTCATCTTCTAACAAAAGAGTCTGCTTTTCATGATCCTTTTTCATATATCGCTCATCCAACAAAGCATAAAAAATTCTTAACTTCAAGTTTGTAAACAGCTTCTGCACCTAAATCGGGCCAGGCAACAAGCTCGCTTGACACAACACTGTTAGCATAGAAAGCACCAGCACCACCTACCGCTATCATATAATAAGCATTGTTTTTAGATAATGAATCACATACTTCTTGTGAACGATGACCCTTGCCAATCAGTATTTTTACGCCTCTTTCTAACAAGGCAGGGGTATATTTGTCCATACGTGTAGAAGTAGTTGGTCCAGCTGAGCCAATAGGCAAGCCATCTCGTGCTGGCGTCGGTCCACAATAATAGATTATTTGATTTTCAAGATCAAAAGGTAGCTGTGTGTTATTGTCCAAAGCCTCGATGATTCTTTTGTGAGCTGCATCCCGTGCTGTGTAAATTGTACCAGAAATAAGCACTTTATCTCCTTTTTTTAATGGCGATAATTGCTCTTTAGTAATTGGTGTTTTTATATAATAAGTTTTCATACATTTTTCTCAAATTAAAATAGTCTTATATCTATGAGCATGGCATTCAACATTTATTGCGACTGGCAACGACGCTATATGGCAAGGCAAAGTTTTGATAGAAACCTTAAGGCATGTAGATTTGCCGCCAAGCCCCATTGGTCCTATGCCTGTTTCATTGATTAACTTAAATAATTTATCCTCTAATTGTGCCAATATTGGATCATCATTTATATGATCAATCTCTGTTAACAAACTCTTTTTTGCTAAAAGGGCACAAGACTCAAAATTACCGCCAATGCCAATACCAACAATAATTGGTGGGCATGGATTACCTGCAATTTCTTTGATATGAGACAATACTAAATCAATAACGCCTTGTTCCCCATCTGCAGGCTTAAGCATTGCTAATTTACTCATATTTTCAGAACCGCCCCCTTTTGGCATCACTGTAATTTTTAAATCACTGCCATCTTTGAGTTCATAATGAATGATTGCTGGACAATTATCCTTTGTGTTAATCCTCTCATAAAGTGGAAAATCAACCATCGATTTACGCAAATACCCCTCTTGATAAGCTTGTTTGACTGCATCTTGCAAACACTGATTTAGGCTGCCATTAATAAAAGATATCTGCTGTCCAAGTTCGCAAAATATAACGGCAACACCCGTATCTTGGCATAATGGAAAAACCCCTTGTTCAGCAATTTGATAATTCTCTATCAGGGCTTGTAATACCTCTTTTGCTTTTTGTTCTGTTTCATTTTGAAATGCCTGCTTTAATGCATTTCTAACATCAGGATTCAAATTGTAATTAGCTTCTATAAAGGCTTCTTTTACTTTCTGTTGCACATATTTTAAATCAATCTCTCTCATTCAAAGCCTCTAAAAAATTGACTCTTTGGTAAGAGTAGTAAATGATTCAAGTGTTTTAAAGCCAACGAATGAATTACCATTTTTGTTTAATTCAGGAGACCAAACAGTTATAGCCAATTTTCCTGGCACAATAGCTACAATGCCGCCGCCAATACCGCTCTTACCAGGAATGCCTACACGCCATGCAAAATTACCTGCCTCATTATAAAGACCGCAAACCATCATCAATGAATTTATTTTCTTGTTTTGGCGAAATCCCAATAAAACTTCATCTTCAAGGCTTTTACCATTATTCGCCAAAAACAAGCATGCTCGACATAAATCTATACAAGACATCTCTATACTACATTGATGAAAATATGTATCCAAAACGTCCTGTACAGAGTTTTTCAGATTATTACTACTCTTGAGAAAGTTTGCAACTGCAGCATTTCGATAGCCAAATTCAGCTTCAGATGCTGCCATTTCCTCATTATAAATAATATTATTATTGCCAGATAGCTTTTTTATATAGTCAAGCAAGCTGTCTTTTGGATTATCATAGTGCTCACACACCATATCAGTAATAACCAAAGCACCAGCATTTATAAAAGGATTTCGCGGTATGCCATGATCCTTTTCAAGTTCAATAAGAGAGTTAAATTGGTTGCTGGAAGGCTCTTTTCCAACTCTTTTCCAGATTTTATTTCCCCAAGCATGAAAAATATTAGTCAAAGTAAAGACTTTCGATATACTTTGAATAGAGAAAGGTTCGTCTGCATCGCCGATTTTATACTCTTCGCCTGTTACTGTTTTGATAGCAATGCCGTATTTCTTGCTGTCTATGCGTGCTAATGGTGGAATATAGCTCGAGACTTTACCCTTACCAAAGCATTTTTGCGATTCAGTATAAATACTTTCCAATATCATATTATAGTCCATTTATTCAAATCTCCCAACTTTAAAAAATTCTTGTACAGTCTCATGTTTACACTCTTTAGCTTCGCTTAGCGTTCCATGAAAGACTAATTTACCTTTATGTAAAAACACAATTCTGTCAGCGATTCTGTGAATACTTGCAAGCTCATGAGTAACAACAACGATAGATATATTTAACAGCTTTTTTAAGTCTAAAATAAGCTCATCAAGCTGTGCTGATGTAATCGGATCCAATCCTGCAGATGGTTCGTCAAAAAAAAGAATTTCTGGGTCTAATGCAATTGCTCGTGCCAAAGCAGCCCTCTTTTTCATACCGCCAGATAGTTCAGATGGTAGCAGATAAAGAGCATGAGATAAATTAACCAAATCAAGCTTTTTTCTGATGACTCTCTGCACTATTGCAGGTGGAAGATTTGTATGCTGTTCGAGCGGTATTGAAAGGTTTTCATGAATATCAATCGAATTTAACAATGCACCATTCTGAAAAAGCATACCAACTCTTTTGAGTATTTTTGTAAAAGCGTCTTCTGGCATCTGTGTAACTTCTTCGCCAAATATCTTTACTGAACCAGAAAATGGCTCTGTTAAACGTATTATATTCTTCAATAATGTTGTTTTGCCTCCACCGCTGGAACCCAAAATTACAGTAACTTCTCCTTGATAAAAATCAAGAGAAATATCCTCCAAAATAGTTCTATCACCATATTTTGCAACTAAGTTTCGTACTTCAATTATTGGTTTTTGCACAATTACCTCATATTAAATAAAACAAGCTAAACAAAGCATCCATTACTATCACAGAAAAAATGGAAATTACAACTGATATAGTAGTAGCCTTACCTACACCCTCAGCACCTCCAGTTACTTGAAAACCATAATGGCTCCCAACAACTACAATTTGCCATGCAAAAACTATACTCTTTGCCATAGAGATAGCAATATCTTTTAGATCAATAATTTGCAAGCAAGCATTCAAAAATGACACCATACTTAAATCCAAATAGTATATACCAATCAACATTCCGCCAAAAACACCAACTAAAATAGAAAACAAAACAAGTAGAGGCATACAAACTGTAACGGCATGAAATTTTGGCACAACAATATAGCGTATGGGGTTCAAAGCCATCATTTTCAATGCATCAATCTCTTCTGTTACTTTCATAGTTGCGATTTCTGAGGCAATAGCTGAACCGCTTCTACCTGCTATTATTATTGCTGTTACCAATGGACCAAGCTCTCGTACCATACTGATAGCTATAAGGTTAGCTAAAAATATATTTGCTCCAAACTGTTTTAACTGCGAGGCTGATTGCAAAGAAATAATAAAACCAATAATAAATGATAAAAGAGTAACAATAGGCAAAGCATCAACACCTATTTGCACACCTTGCTGAATCAAGCTGCCTTTTCTCTGACCTTTTCTATTCCACAAAGCAATTATCGACCAATACAAGATATCTACCGCCAAGACAAGCATTTGAAATGATTCAGAGATAAACTTTAAAACAGCATCTCCGATCAATTCAAAAAATCCCATTTTGGCAGGCATTTCACTTATAGCTAAGGATTTTGACTCAAAAACAGACACTGTATCTTTAACTTGAGTATTCATATCTTTAAGAACTAATTCTTTGCCAGACATTATTATAAGCTCATCAAGCATAGCCACACCAGCACTATCAATATTATCTAAATCAAGCAAAGATATATAGTCTATCTTTTCAAAGTCTATTTCTTTCTGTAATTTCGCAAAAAGATCAGCAACTGTATCCTTATTAAGGCTACCGCTAATTTTCAAGCAATCACTGTCAATTATATAATCTGCCATAGTTTATCTTGATATAACCATTGTGAATCTAACAAATGACGTTCCATCAATCACCACATAGTCTTTAAGTTCCTTATTATAGCTCATATTTACTCGATATTCCAAAGATATATTCTTATAAAGAGGATAATTAAATGAATTCTCCCAATCATAGCTGATACTTGATTGATTTTCAATTGGTTTTAACAAGTCAAAGTTAGTTGTCCACGTAATCTTATCTTTTGATAAAGGCAAAGGTATTGGAATATTACCATAGAGAGAAGCCTCAAAACCCATCTGCCTGGACGACTTTAGCTCTTTATAAATATATAGATCGCCGATTTGACCATCTGAAATATAATAATCGCGATTAACATCGTGCCGCAAACCAAGTCCCAAACGAAAACTCAGGTTATTATTCACTCTAAAGTTAAACCCAGCACCTGTTTTACTAACAAATGGAAATAAAGGCGATTTGATCTGTAATTTGTTTGTATAACTTGATGTTGAATCACCGTCAACTGATACCTTAACGTATTTTTTCTCATCTTTATCAACCAAATATTCTTGCCACAAGTGTGTATTTATATCTTGTCTTGCGTATAGACCAAAAAACTTTATTATTGTAAAGACATAAGTATTCTTCCAGTCGACTTTATCCATAGAAAAGCTCATATCTACACCTGATGACTTGGATACTCCCTGCTCGATAAGTGTCTTTGAAGAAAAGTAATGTGGCTCAGAATCATATACCATCTTATAATCACCCTGCACATTAAAAAGAGATGAAACATCATACTTTTCTTTTTCAACATCATTTTTGTAGTTCATATTAGCATTAAAATGAAGGAGCAAATTGTTTTTCAAATTACTTTTTGCAAAAAGCTCATCTTGTAAAATCTTGCCTGAACCAAGCAGCTTTTTTGTTTCTACATCCACAACTGCTGTCATTTGCTCAAGTTCACCTTTTTTGACCTCAATTGTTGCAAAATCTGTGTATGTGTTAAATGGATAATTATTAAAAACAATTTTATAAAAACCACAAGGCAAAACCCATGTTTCCACTTTTTGACCAGTACCTTCCTTAACACCCACCCCAAATCCATAAGACTCTGTTGTTTCAAGGTTAAATAACTCATATCTTACATCCTGCCCATCACGGTTTTCATCTACTATATTGATTGCTAACCAACCCCATTCAGGCTTAACGACAGTCTTATAACGTGGTAAGATTTCAACAGTTTGCACTATTTTTTCATTATTTCCAATTCTTAATTGATACTTACCAGGCTCCAAATAAACATCAGTTCCCATTTGTTCATTTTGCAAATATTTTCCACTTAAAGTATAAATTGAAAAGGATGGCTCATAATCTGGATCAGTTTTTATTGGAACAAATAGAGAGCCTAAGCTGATAAAATCATCTTCCAGGTCTAAGATTTCTTCAAATTCATCTTTATCTGCTATTGCAATATCACTTTCAAATCCATCATAGTCCGAATCTTCCCCATTAATATTTGCAAACATTCTTAGTGATTTCTCGATAAAGTTATCTGTTTCATCCATAATCATGTCATTGATTGCTTGCACAAATAGTTCGATTCGATGGTCATATAGCTCAGTATTTTTATCAGCAACATGTCTAAGTACAAATTGATTATCTTTTGTATCTCTAAGGTATAGTTCGATACCCAAATGTGCTGCCCAACGCATCTGAAAATCCACAAACTCGATTGTATTTACTTTTATTACTACTTCATAATCTGCCTTTTGCTGAAAGTCTGTAAATACCTGTTTAAAAACATTATATCTTGTCAAGCGTCTTGTAATAATACTCGAAATATTGGTATTCAGTTTATCTGCCCACAAATTATTATAATCATATTCGATCATATTATCAGCACTTTTTACAATGATTTGCTTTTTATCATAGATGCGTGGTACCTCTGCATCGAGTACTCTCACCGCAAAGTCTAAAGGTTTTTTTTGCACCAAATTCTTGTTTTCTTTTACTGTTTTATATTCAAGAATATAGTATTTTTTCGCTTGAATAATGGTTGGTGTACATGCTGTCAGAAAGAGCATGCTTAAAAAAAAGAATAATAATATAAATTTAAAACTTTTCATCTTAGCCTCTTTTATGGATTTGCCTGTCTTCTTGAGCCAAAAGGCATCAATAAGCTTGGGTCATCAGCTATTTGTCTTGATAGCTCATTTAAGTTATCAAGTGTTTCTCGTAAAGATTCCACTGATGAGTTAATATCAGGTGCATTTTTTTGCACAAGAGCATCAATTCTGGACATTAGAATATTTGCTTTATTTGCTGTTTCACTCAGCTTTTCGCTAATTTGCAAAAACTCTTTTTCCAGCTTTTTGGTGTCAATATTTGCTAAATTACTTGAGGTTTGCTCCAAATTATCTACAATATTATTTATCTTACCACTTTGAACGATTGTATTTATCTGTTCTAATATTTGATTAGCCTGCATTAGTGACTGTGATAATTCGAACGTCAAGGTCTCAATATTGTTCATAGAGTTATTAATTGGTTGTTTTATTTCTTTTGAGATAGCACTCAAGTTTGCCAAAGTTTCTTGCAAGTTTTTCTGGTTTTCTTTATTAGTTATATCAATAATATTTTCCAGCACTCTATCAACTTTATCGGCGATGAGTTCTGCCTTATCGCCTATATTATCAAAAAGAGATTTACCTGCTTTTATATAAGCACCTGGCTGGATATTCTCTGCCTCATTTGTGCCGCCTGTTAGCTCTATTTGCTTAAGACCTGTAATACCAACTACCACAAGTGTTGCCTCTGTATCGCTTTTAATAGGCGTATCTTTCAAAACTGACAAATCAATAATCACGCTCGATATATCTTTTTTGTCAATTTGAATACCCTCAATACGACCTACCTTGATACCATTATACATTACGTGCCCGCCTATTTGCAAACCGCTTACTGATGTATTATCATATCTTATTCGATAATAATCCCTTTTTTCCATCATCTTATTGCCTGCAATAAGGATAATAAGAATTGTAAAAAAGACAAAGCCTATCAATAAAAAGACTCCTAAACGCACTTTTTGGGCTTTGCTAACCATAAACCCTCACTTTCATCAGATAATTTATTGACGATTCTTTACACACCATATCAAACCTCCATATTTTACAAGCAAAATCATAAGATGTAATATTATTTTTAACAATGTCTGCTTAATTGTCAAGAATAATTATCATTTTTGTTCGTTTACTAATAGTATTAATCCAAATAGATTTCAATAAATCTTCTAACTATTCACTTGATAATACTTTGCAAAAGCATTAGCAATGACATAATCTTCATTTTCAAGATCACAAATATAAGAAGAACATTCTATTATTCTCTTTTTTTGACTTATTATTCGTCCAAAAACCTTATATTTTTGATTAACCTTTGCAGGTTTTAGATATTTTACAGTCATCTCAGCTGTTACAGCTTCTCTATTTCCACCCAAAATAGCTTTTGCCATCACTTCATCCAATATTGTAGCTACAATACCTCCATGAATAATATCTGGATAACCCTCGTAATTAACTTTGGTTTCCCAAATACAAGTTGCTGTACCTTCTCCATAGTCAAATTCAAGCTTCATACCAATAGGATTATCTTTGCCGCATACAAAGCAATTATGATACTCAAGTTCCTGCATTTATTTCCTCCAAATCTTCCTCTGTCTTTATAATCGTATCAAAAAACTCAATACGCTCTATAAATCCGTCTTCATACTGTATTTCATCGTCAGGTGCTTCGATTTCAAACACAATATGACGTGTACAATATTCTGGCATATATAATGAATTAAATGGCATCAATTCTTTTTGGCTGCAATCCTCTGTTGCGATCATTCCTGTTTCTTTGCAAAAAACAGCCTCTTCTATTAAATCAGGTATAGCAAACTCATTATTCATCCCATAATAAGCATTATTTCTAAGCTGACGATACATAATACCAAGAATTGGTGCACATGCTGTAGAGCCATAACCAAACTTTTTGTCAAGTGCGTGCATTGGATCATCATAGCCAACCCATATTGCAGTTGTCAACTGTGTATTATAGCCTACAAACCATGCATCCACTGAATTTGTGGTCGTACCTGTTTTACCTGCTACATTTCCATTATAAAACCAACGTACACTATAGCCTGAGCCCTCATCAACGACTTTCTTCAATGCATAAGTCATTAAATAGGCTGTCTCCTCATCCAAAACACGTTCACTAACTGCATAATCGCGATAATATACTTTGCCCGTTTTATCTTTAATAGATACAATCGACCAGGTTTTTTTTAGATATCCACCTGAAGCAAACACATTAAAGGCTCTTGCCATTTCTAAAGGTGAAACTTCACTTGTGCCCAAAACTATTGAGTTATATGCTTTAAGATTGGATTCAATTCCACATAACTCTGCAAATGCTCTTACCGAATCAGGGCTTGCTAATTCCATTACACTGTATGCTGCAGCGAGATTAATTGACTTTTTGATAGCATTTAGCATTGTTACAGATGGTGAAAAACTATTATCATTATTACGCGGTATCCATGCTTCTGCATCACTTGTATCTGCTTCTATTGGCATATTTTTCAAAGGTGTTGCCAAATTAAATCCACTTCTCAACAAGTAACCGTAGAGCATAGGTTTAAAAGAAGATCCTGGCTGTCTCTTAATTTGAGTTGAGCGGTTCAAGCCTCTATGTAAAGCCTTTGGATTTCCTCCAAGCATTGCACGAACAGAACCATTATTAACATCCAAACTTATCAAACCAAGCTCTGCATCTTGCATACTTTTAGGATATTCTTTCCAATATGCTCTCATTGCATTGCCTGCAGCTCTTTGTACACGTGAGTCCAACGTGGTCTCAATGATAAATATGTCTGAACTCAAGTTTTTACCATAAGATTTTAATATTTGATTAGCTTGCAAACGAACATATTCCAAGAAAAACCCATTCGTTTTTTCTCTCATTGTAAGATTAATTTTTTTATCCAAAGCTTGCTCGTATTCTTTTTGAGTGATATATGAGTCTTCATACATATTTTTCAAAACAAGATTTCTGCGGGAAATTGCCTTATTAGGGTTCTTTATTGGATCATAAGCAGAAGGCGAATTTAGAATACCAACTAATAAAGCACTTTCCTCGATATTTAACTGATCAGGAGACTTTGAAAAATATTCTTCTGAAGCTGCCCATATACCATAAGCAGAATTGCCAAAATATACAATATTAAAATACATTAGCAAAATCTCTTCTTTCGAATACTTTGACTCCAGCTCACGCGCTATCTTAATTTCTGTAAACTTACGCGACAAAGTCTTCTCCTGAGTCAAATACAGATTTCGAGCAAGCTGCATGGTAATAGTGCTGCCGCCTTGCAAGTTACCTGTGATAGTTTTGGTTATAGCCCTACCCAAACCCTTCATTGAAACACCATCATGCTTAAAAAAGTCTTTATCTTCAGTTGCAATCAATGCATTGACCAAATGTTTTGAAATTTGCTTTATGTTACTAAGCTCTATGCGTGGCTTTTCACCATAATAGCCCAAAATACGTCCGTCAGCTGTAACAGCATAAGAACAATATTCAATATCAGACATTTCAGTATTAGCAAAAATATTCAAGCCTATCATTAAAATAATCAAAATTAGAATATATTTTTGCATGTTTACTCCTTTTACAATTATTGCAATTTAAATAAAAAGTAAAAATAGTCAAGTGATTTATTGCTATGAGTTCTTTTGAAAGCAAATTCTCATGGCTTTTATTATTAGAAACTACCCGTATTACACACTATGCGTCTGTAAAGAGATCGCCAATAATGATACTAAAGTTTACAATTAAATCGTATTTTCAATAAGCATAAAAAAATATGCTTGTCATTATCGACACTATAAAGCTGTTCATTTAAAAAAAAGACAGCCCTCTATATTAATACGCAGGACAAAATGGGGGTTTCAGATAATTAAATTTAGTTCATTTTACAAACATGCTTATAGAGCGGGTTTGGAGGCGATTATTTTTTTCATAAATTTATATTATCTCACATGCAGAGCTTTGATTTGACGAATTTACTCTTTTCTCTGGGCTTATGCCCAAAGCTACAGAATAATCAAAGGCTCGATACACAAGCAACTACGAGAGCCAGTCAGCAGATCAGTCAAACACTCTTTGTGGGGCGGACCCAGTACAGTTAAATCTTTTATTTTGTCGGTCAGGCATACATTCTATTTTCTAATTTTCATAAAAAAAACCACAGCAAATGCTGTGGTAAAAAGATTTTATAAAGATTTTGCTTACATACTTTTTGTAAGCACTATACGCCAAGTCTTATTATACACTTCAATAGTATCCCATTCAAGATGTATCGTGCTTTGTCCTTGACTAATTCTTAGAGGTTGCACGCTTTTTTCTTTTGAAATTATTTCATCCAACATAGGCAATCTTATATCTTCTTTGTAAAATATTTGATCTGACTTCATATTACGTCCGATTTTACTAAAATCATCGTAATAAACAACAGTTCCATCAAGCTGAATAATCCAAAGCTTATCAAACTCAGAAAAGTTCATTTTCTTTGTAATTGATTCTACGATTATATCAGGTCTCATAAATATCTCAAAAGCACCAAAATGCTTGCCTCTATTGAGAAACGGATATGCGATCATAAACATATTACGATTATCCATAGATTTAAACACATTAGAAAAATAAGGCTTAAAGTCTTTTGTCATAGGTCTCAAAAACTCATTTGAGTATATTGGCTTCTTTTCAAAATTCACATAATCAACAGGCTCAATAGCTAACATTTTTCCGCTTTTATCAGTATATATCACATTCGAATAAAGCTTGCTACTTTCTAAGATTGTATTTAGCATCGAACGAATACTGTCGATATTTTTCACATTTGGAGAATATCTTTCAGTCTGTTCATTCATAACGATATTAGCATTATCAAAAATCTTTTCCAGCTGCAATTTGATATTTTCAAGAGAGACACTTAATAAAGGCATTTCCAAAATCTGATCTTCATTAATTTTTGAAAATATTAACCACCAATTGAGGTTTTTCATCTTAACAAAAAGACCCTCTCTTTGAGCATTATTATAGTCATACAAAATTGCTCCGTTTTCATTTTGAAGAGCATAAGTCAGTTCATTACGCATAGTATCGCTATCTTCTTGGAGTGCGTCTGTAAATACTAAATCTTCATTTTGATGCAAAAAGTATTTCCCCTCTTCATTGATAGCAAACCACGTAAAGTTCTCTGGCAAAGAGAATACCTTATCAAGTTCTTTACTATATGTTTCAAGATCGAGAGTAAATCCTATCATGCCGATATTTTTATTTTTTACGACAATTGGTGTAGCATAAACCAGACTTTTCTTACCTGTTAATCGATTATATTCTGAATATGCTTCTACCTTCTTATCACTGACAATACAAGTTTGAAAATATTCTTTACCATGTAAACTTAAATTTGTAAAGCCATCTTGTGTAGTATAATAATCCCCTTTTGCATTAGCAAAAAAATATGTTGCTGGCAAAGATTTGCAAAGCGGTTCTAAATATTGCTGTATCACTTCCCATTTACCTTTTTGCACATCGGGTATATTTGATATTACCTCAATTGTTTCGAAAGTATTACTTAACTGCTTCTCAATATAAGTTGCTGACAAGCTTAAAGTGCTTGCAGCGTCAAGAGTTATAGGTTCAACAGGCACATATTGTGCGAATAAAACTGTGCTAAACCCAATGATTAGCACTAAGATTAATGTCCTCATACATCCTCCATTTTACTAATTCATATGTTACAAATATCAAAATCCAATTTCTTTGTCAAATGATTTTTATCTTTTTTCTT
>Ga0265293_10003207_pt1 | contig 30806 bp, 45 predicted proteins | sample Munlanlewell138R_FD_192505 | JGI IMG/M metagenome (GOLD analysis project Ga0265293, IMG submission 192505) | Leachate microbial communities from a municipal landfill in Southern Ontario, Canada - Leachate well 138R | ecosystem: Engineered > Solid waste > Landfill > Unclassified | place: Canada... | reverse complement strand
ACACCTTTCGTTGGATAGATAGGTTTGTATCACTTGTGCCACATCCGACTTTGACGATTGAGGTAGGTAAGTTCGATGCACAAAAAATGATGAACCCTGACATTAAGGGTGAGGAATACCAACAAGGTCAAACCTATGGCTATTATGATGTAAGGTATTATGTATTTGCCAGAGATAATTACACCTGCCAAGTATGCAAAAAGAAAGGTAAAATACTACAAACCCACCATATTATATATAAATCACATGGTGGAAGTGATAGGGCAGACAATCTAATCACAGTATGTACTGATTGCCATACCCATGAGAATCATCAGAAAGATGGTATTCTTTATAAGTGGATGATAAATAACAAGAAAGTACCTTCTTATAAAGAAACACCTTTTATGAATATAATTAGGCAAAGAGTTTTTAAGAAATATCCTAACGCTAATATAGTCTATGGTAGTTGGACTATGCCTAGAAGAAAAGAGTTATGTTTAGAAAAAACACATTATAATGACGCATTAGTTATAAGTGGTATAGAAAAAGATTTTATAAATAGTACAGGCATATTCAAAATTAAGCAGTTTAGAAAGAAAAAGCGTAGCCTACATGAAGCAACAGCAAGGAAAGGTAGAAAAGAGCCTAATAGAACCCAAAAGAGGAATAATAAAAACACTAAATATAGTAAAGGTTACCATCTCAATGACAAGGTGAAAGTATTTGATAAGGTGGGTTTTATATCAGGCTTTACAACTGGTGGTTGTTATGTAAAAGATATAGAAGATAATTATATAACAATTCCAAATAAAAATTATAAACAAGTTAGTTTTAAGAATTTAGAGCTTGTTAGCCACAATAATAACTGGCAATTCATCCCCCACCTATAGAGGATGGGGGGACTTCTTGCTAAAGAAAATTAAAAAATCATAAACTAGCAAAACCAATAAGTGAAGTATCATGGTCTGAATTTAGAAGGCAATTAGAATATAAAGCAGAATGGTATGGTAAAGAGATAATAATCGCACCATCTAAGGGAAAATAAGTCAAGAGGGGAGGCAGCCGCATTCCTCCCACGGCTAAAGCTGTGGGCTTCCTGCGGCGACTATCGTGAATAGAAAGATACTGCTTAACCCTAGCAAGTTTGCCTCCAAAAGAGCTGAACAGTTTGCAGAGAGGCTAAACGACCAGGCAAGTAAAATTAAAACACCCGCAGATCTTTTAGCGGAAATGTTTAAATCCATTAAGAATTTCTTTTTACATCTTGGAAAACCGACCATGAAAAAAAGAAAGATCTACGATGGGTCTCCACCTTGCTCGGCTGATATAAATGATACTTTTACGGAGGTGTATAACGACACTCGCCTCATGGCTGATGAGCAAGTCATGATCGGAGAGGCTTTTAGACAAAGTTTTAACTTTACCACCACAGAAAGAACAAGGCTTCGAAATAGAGTCAAGAAGATTAGTGAAATGGTTAGCGACTATATTGTCACTGCGACAAATACTATTTCAAGGTGTCTTGTGCTCCAGGATAGTTTTACGGATCATAGCAAGGCTAACATGTCTACAGTAGGCTCTCCGGCTAATCTTGACGTTAACAATGGCGTAGTGACTCTTGGTATTGTAGGAAATATAAATAGAAACGAAAATGCTGAAATTATTGACATTCGGACTAATCAACCAAACTCTATGCCAGGTAACTTCATGGTTGCTTATAAAAAAGACTCTGAGGTAAGTCAGGCTCAGTTTTTAGAAGGAAACGCCTCCCCCCAAGAGCAGTGGGATCTTTATTTTAACATTGACCCACATACTAGCACAAAAGCTATCCTTGACGGAGAGCCAAACACCTGGTATGAGCATCAACTAATTAATGTAGAGGAGGACTATAAAAAAGCAGGTTATCAAGGAAAATATCCTGATACTAAAGGCCTTGGATGGAAATGGAGTGATGGGTTACCAATATACGACGGCAAAAAAAATGAAAGTCTAGAGTTTACTATTATTATAAAACTTCCTGAACCGTCTATTATAAACTGGATTGATTTTCATCCTTACTTTCCAAACGAAAGTTGTTATCTAACTGTTAATGAAGTAGCGACTTCAATGAATAATGCTGGAGATTATGATACTTGCCTTTTAGACCCTGGAGACCGAAATATGAAACTAGGGAGTGGGTCTAACAATCTTCCTCCCGACGTAAAAGATAGGAATAAATTCATTGGTCACGGATCGTGGGTTTTTAATGCAAGGCTTGCCCAATATATAAAAATTAAAGTAACCGCTGATAAGCCTTACACTTGCAATATTGCTCACCTATACTGGGAAGTCGAATACGATGTCGAAACGACAACCAGTTATCTTTTTGGTTTGATTAAGTCTTCAGATACAGCGCACTACAAAAAAAGAATAGAAGGCCCTAAGTTCAGCAGGGACAAAGTGATAGGTTTTACCGGAGACGTTAATATTACCGGAGAATGGGCGCAAGCAGGCTCAGATGCAGCTGGTTTCCTGGGCGGGGTTATTGCTGGAGCCCTGGGTTTTATTGTTGATATCTTTGTTGACCAAAAGACAGAAGTTAAAAATGAAAAGATGAGTTCAGGCTTTGACATTTATCCTGACGGTTGGCGCTGGTGTGTAGGTATTAGGGGCATTGGTATCAGTAGCTACGACTATGCGACAAAAAGTACTTTTATTTCTAAAACCTTTAATCTCCATAAGCCCATAAAAGACATTAGCCTTTCTGTGTCTGAGATGGTTCCTGAAGAGTTTTATGCAAACGACCAAAAACTAAAAAACTCTTGGATAAAATATTATGTCTCAGTTGATGAAGGGAACACTTGGCATACAATCTCTCCTTTAGAAAGAACTCCTGTTTATGGGGAAAAGGATTTTCCAAATAAGATTGTTTCTGTTATCCAAGAAGACAGTGAAGGACAAATGCCAGGTAAAACTTATATTAAAACAGACAAGGAAGTAAAAACCGTAAAATTTATGGCGGATTTTCGAAGGCCAGAAGAGCTTAATGATTTAACTCCAGCCCTTTATGATTATAAACTACGTATTGTTCCAGGGTCTACCGGAGAGGAGGAAGACCTATGAGCCTAGCAAAAAGACAGCTCGTAGCACTTACTGAAGAAGCGCTGAAAGAGTTCTATCAAGCAGGATATATTCCTACTATAGAAGAGGTAGCGGTCAGGATTAATGAGAAGATTGGCGACAAGACCTTAGGGATGCCAAACGTAAAATATCGCCCGGCGCTCTCCAGAAGAAAAAGCAATCCAGAGGACTGGAACAGGACAGTAGATGAAATTTATACCGACCTTTTATTACTATACGAAGAAAGCCTGGCTCAGATCAATAAGATATTAATTGATTTTGACTTTTGTGAAGTAGAAAGGCGAAAAGTAGAACGACAGGCCGCTCAACTTGAGGACAGAATAAAAGAGCTTTTGCTTCTCAACAATAACGTGGACGGGTATCTTTATTCAGTGTTTGATGATTTAAAAACCCTAGAGAAAATTGATTTATCAAATACCTCCGCTTGGCTAGATTTAGGTCTCTCTGAGGTCTGCCTTCCTTACGCTAAAACTGGGAACACAAAACTAACAACGCTGCCGCCAGAGGGGAAGTTATTAAACGACGAAGGAGTTATTAGCTCGACAGATCTTTCAGGGTCTACTTTAGAGCACATTGTTGACGACAGTCTTAATACTTGCTGGAACCATAAAGTTATCACAGAGACTCCTGGTTTTGAGGTAAAGTACCAGCTGACTTTCAAGCTTGATGGGGAGCCTTGCACAAGAATTGCCATTAACCCTCATGTTACAGGGATGGTAAAAATTGAAGCCAGGTATTCAGAAGATGGAGAAACCTTTAGGTCTTTAGGGGCAAGTTACAATCAAGAATTGATCGCTTATGACTTTTCTGAGATGAGGCTTAAAGGGTTACAGATTATTATCTCAAAAACAACACACGATGAGATGGTTTCTTTAGGAAACAAAAACGGATATGTGTACTATTTTGGACTTAAGAACGTTAGTTTCTACAAAATTGGATTTGAGCAAACTGCCACACTACAATCTACCGCTCTTGCTGTTACAGATCGGCAAAGTCGCCCTGTAATTTTTGACAGGTTAAGTCTAGAAGTTGATGAGGTTGTCCCTGATGGGTGTGGTATCAATTATTATTTGGCGCTCAAGACAAAATTAGACGAAAATAATCCCAGTTGGATTCCTGACTGGCAGCCAATCACTCCTATTTATCGCGATAGCGCTGAAGCTCCAAAGTCAATTGATTTAAAATCTATTTCAAGTTATCATCCAAGCGCTGTGATGGTTCCTTCTAGCAATGTCTATGGAGGCGAGCCGATTAATGGCCTTAAGTTCTATACAATGGGAAGCATTCCCTTAGGACGGAATTTGATGGTAGAATCGTTTGAGATGTATAAGGGGATAAAACAGTTTAAGCGTGACAAATACAAAGCCTATTTTGATGCTACAGGGCCACTTTGGAGCGAGCGCAAAGAGCCACAGATTAGCGACTGGATTGAGATACCAAACTGTCCTCTTCCTGATATTAAAGATAAACCAGTAGTCTCCTCTAATTATCTTAACATTTCTTCCTCTTTGTCATTCTCGTCCCAGGATAGATATTGCGTTTTCCGGTTTGCTACCAGTGCTTATTTTAAACAGGCAGTTAGTTCTTTTAATTCAGTTATTCGTACCACTACTGCTGGATCTAAGATAAATTTAGTCATTTTTATAAACGGTAAGAAAATCGACCTGCAAAAATCGAAAGAAAGCACTTATGTCGTTGATAATACCGGAGTAGAGGGGCAATTTTCTTTTAACCAAGGATGGAATTCTGTCTTGATTTTAGCCTACAAAGACGACGACCTTTCTACGTCTCTTACTCTTGGAAGCTTTGCTAACACTCTTATGTCTTTAGAAGAAAAAAACATCAGAGCAGAAATGGATTCAATGATATTTGTTCCTCTGTTTGATTATTTATATAACGTCTACGAGAAAGAGACTGATAAGTATTCCATTTCAGAAGACAACAAAATTGTTATTGGAGAATTCCAAAAGAAACAAAACGCTCGATATGTTTTTTCCTACAGGTATAGGATTGACCAAGGTTATACAAATAAAATCTATTTTAAGGCTGAATTACAGCGAGGAGAAGACTCAGCGGTTAGTCCAAAACTAAAATACTATAAGATACGGGTGATTTAATGTACCGTCCTATTATTGTAAAACAACACATGGCCAAGAATAGTGGATTTAACTCTGAAAAGATGAATCTTTTTAGGAATCAATTATACTCTTCATTGAAAAGGATATTTGCTATTTTGGACAAACAAAAGCAAGCGATTGAAGAAGATATAGATATTTGTTTAGACAGCTCTAGCCCTTATTCTCCAAATAAATATCATCCGTATGAAAGCGACATTATCTTAAATCTCAACGGCAGCCTTAAAGATTTTATAGATATCCATGAAACGCACAATAAATGTGCTAGTCTTGATTTAAAAATAAAACAATTATTAAGGAGTCTTTGAGCTATGGAAATGATTAGCGAAAAAAAAGAAGTTCAGTTTAGAGGCCCGTCTTCGAGTGAGGAGTTCAATGAGTGGACAAGTGATATAAATTACGATTTGCTCCAAGTATTTGAAGCAGCTACAAAGCATGGCCAAGAGATTCCTGCTAACATGAGAATGCTTGTGATTGAAAATATCTTCTTGCAGCAAAAGATTAAGGAGCTTGAGGCCTCTCTTTCCGATCTTGAAAAAACAATAACCAATCTACCTTCCCAAAAAAAGATTTTAACTCATTCTTTTTCTTGTGATATCTCTCCAGATTCTGTAGATAATTATGAGGTTTTAGAGTATAAAAAGGAACATGGGGTACTAAGAGCGCCTAGCGCCCAAGAAATCTCAAAGCTTTATCTTGTCAATATAGACGGAGAAAATATGGTTCCTACCTCCCTAAAGTACAAAGTATATGAATCAACTTCTCCTATTAACATATCCGAGTTCGATATTTTGGCCTCCTCTTTAGAAGATCCTGAAATGCACAAAATAGTCGACGGAGACAAATCTACTTTTTGGCTTCGAAGATCAATACAGGATACCAATATCAATGAAGTTTATTTTTGTCTAGAGCTTGAGCTTCCGATGAACATCATAAACCACACCAGAGCTAATGTTTTATACATAGATCCAGTACCTCTTTCAGCTATCACACTGCTTGATATCCAGTATCGAACTCAAAACGATTGGCAAAGATTACCTTCTTATCCTACTACAGGATCGAACCCTACGGCTATTGTCAAGGTTGGCCGAGAATCTTTTTGTTTTCCCACTAGGGACATTGTTGGGATTAGGATTTATGGCAAACAACCTAATTGGTTTTTAGAACAAGCAAAAAGAACTTTTTATTATGGTTTTCGAAGTGTAGAAGTGAACTATGTTAGTTTTCAATCTGCAGAAGCAAGAGCCAAGATTAAATTTCAGATTCCAGATCAGGAACGACAGTTTATGACAGTTACTAAAGTAACTCCTTTATTTTCCCCTGGAAGCATTCAGCCACTAGATGACGCTGAAGCTGGCGAATGGGTTCTTGCCTACAAGATTGTTGCCTCTGGAGGGGAGTATAGCTTAGGAGAGCAGCTTCCGATCGGCACTAAGGAGCTATCAGTCGAAATTGGAGTTAACTTAGTAAATGACATCTCCCCTCTTCTTAGTGGCCTTGAAATTGAATATGAGTCTGCTTAATTTTTATGAGAGAGTTTAAGTGGCGGGGCTAAACTACAGAGAAAGAAGGTAAGCCCTTGTTAGATTACCTAGAAAGAATTTTAATTATTATGCAGGGGATTCTTATCCTTTTGGTTGGTCCATTAAATGCTCAGCTTGGATATGTTGCATTGGTATTAGTTATGGACCTAATTTTAGGAGTAATGGTAGCACGTAAGAACAATATTTTCCAAATGAAATATTTTAAAGCAAAAACAATAGAAAAGCTTATTGTTTATACAATATGGATCATCATTGGACACTCAGCTGACATCATGATTAACTTGCCGAACGTGATCCGGGGAGTTATTTTGTTTGTTATGTTTAGCCGAGAATTTGTTTCAGCGGCAAAACACACTGGGAAACTGGGCTATCAGGATCTCGCTGATGCGTTGAGTAAAAAGGTTGGCCCTCTTTTGGAGTCCAAGGATCTTAAAGGAGGGCAAAAAAAAGATGAACAAGAAGATTAAAATGCTGTTCTTCTTGTTATTGTCAGTCGTAGTAGTAGTTGTCACTTATTTTTTTGGTGCCTCTGCTAAAGTGATAGTTGGTCACACTTATATTGATATTGTTTTGGGTTTTGCGTTGCTTTTCTCACTCTCTGGGATGTCGGTATACAACAGTATAATACCAAGTATAGTTATTGGAGTAGTTTGGGGGGTGTTAGGCGGGGATATTTTAGTTATAAGTATTCCAACCTTAATGATATCTTCTTACTTTTACAAAAGAATGCTAAAAATAAGGCCACTTTCTCCCTTAAATGTCTATAAGGCGACTTTAGTTGGAACGACAGTTTATTTCCTTTTGTCTTATTGTTTTAAAGGTATGGCGTTTTCCACTCTTATTATAGAAGCTATTCTCGCTCTTGCTATTGTGAAAAGCACTGTAAACACTTTCAGAGAAGTAGGGCTAATTAATCATGAAGACCCTAGGCTAATCGCTCAGATTGAAAAAGACTATTTAAACATGACTTACCAACAAATCAATAGATTGTTTAATACTAATTTGCAACGGCCTCAAAAGCCAAAAAAATAAAAGGAGAATAAAAAATGGTTGAAATTTTAGGTTATGTCTATGCGGTGATCGTTGGTCTTGGTTTCTTTGCTGCTTTCTTTTTTGGAATTCCTGCTTTGGTAAGAAATGACAAGTTCGCCAAGCTCAAAAATTTATTTGCAATTGCCTCTGATCTTGTCTATGCAACTGAGCAAGAGTTTGGAATCCTAGAGAAGCTTGAGGGAGAAACTGACGAGGAATATCTAGCTCGAAAAGAAGCCTTCAATTGTGAGAAAAAAGAGGCTTGTCGGGAAGCTATTATAGAAGCTCTAACTGCTTATGGTCTTCCGGTTCCTGCCGAAAGTGTCATTGATAGCGCTATTGAGTATGGCGTAAAGGCAATGAATATTTTTCTTGGAAAAAAGTAGTTTGCGAAAGTCTCAGGGGCATTTCTAGCTTTTCCCTTCCACAATCTTTGCCAAAAATAATAGCAGAGGCCAGTGGGCTTGATTTCAAAACTGGGTGTATCTACACTCCCAAATTTGGATTTGAAGAATCTGCCGCCCTTGAGCTCTTTAAGTTCCCTAAAGGATGGGCAGTGGATGTTGGGGCAACTACAACTCAGGGATTTGCCGGGATCTCAAAGGATATTGTTAGTAACAAGAAACTTACAGTAGATATAGGGGCAGGCATCACAACTAAAGAGCAAATATATGTAGGATTGCATGCAAAGTTTTAGGGAGGTCTTTTGGCCTCCCTCTTTAAAAGGAGGTATATTATGCCAAAATTTTCTAGATCTTCTCGTGACAAATTGGCTGAGTGTCATGAAGACTTGCAGGTTTTATTTAATGAGGTTATTAGGTATTACGACTGTACTATTACTTGTGGGTATCGAAGCAAAGAAGAACAAAATAAAGCCTTTACCGAAGGAAAATCAAAGCTGAAATTCCCTAACTCCAAACATAACAAGAAGCCATCTATTGCAGTAGATGCGGTTCCGTATGAAAAAACAGGAGTTGATTGGGACTTAAAACAAGCTTTATTTTTTTCGGGATTTGTTAAAGGAATCGCTGACCGCTTATATAGTGAGGGAATTATAAAACACAAAGTAAAAGCTGGCGCAGATTGGAATATGAACTACGATATTAATGATGAAATTTTTATTGATTATTTCCATTTTGAATTAGTCTTGTAAAACTCTTGCCTGGATAATTTTTCTGTGCTATAATTAGAACGAATAAGAAATAAAACAAGGGGGAATACTAATGGGTTCTAATTGCATTTGTGATCTTTTATCAAGAGCCAGGGAAAAAGAGGGGAAGGGTCTTTCATTTTCATCAGAGATGGTAAGTATGGTTCGCTATGATAGTCAATATTTCTGCGTCTACAGGGTTACTCTCTGTAGTTCAATAGACTTTCATTTTAGCAGAGAGTATTGTTCACTCAAAGATAGCCCTCAAGAGGCTTTTGAAGACGCTAAAACAACAGCCGAACTTAATACTTTAAAGCTATTTTTGGAGGATTCTTGTAATAGGAGCACTATCGAAAAAGAAGCTCCTCCTGTGTCCGAAAGCGCACCGGAAAAACCGAAAGAGAAAGAAAAACCAAAAGAAGCAGAACCACAAAAAGAGGACTGGAACCCCAAAGATGTTGCGGAACTGAAGGCCCTAAGAGAGCTGCTTGATCTTACCCAAAGCAAATTAGGTCCTTATGTTAAAGAATGGTCGCGTGGCCTTTGGGATAGCGCCAAAGACATTACTCAGGAAAACATTAAGGCTTTTAACAAATTTATGACTAGAAAAGCAAGCGAAGTTAAGGGAGAAGACGTAGTCCGCGAGGCTGTAAGTAAAGCCCTCCAGGAAGGATAATAAAACATGAAGCAACTTCTTAAAAAAGGCGATTTTTATTATCATCGCGCCTTACGGATTATGCCGCCACCTCCGCAGTCTTACCTTGATTACGATGGCGTTCATTTCATTGAACAAGAGTGGTACTTAGAGATAATAGATTCATTTACTGACGAAGACTTATACAGCTATTTTTGCAAAAAGTTTAATCTTTCTCCAAGACATCCTGACGATATTAAGCAGTTCAAAAAAACTTTGGCTTATATGGCCGAAAGACACGGACTCGATCTGGTATTATTTACTATAGACTATGCCTCAGATATGGTTCACTTATGTAATGCCGAAGCTCCCAGATTGCCTTTTGACATTCAAAAATATATCCCTGAAGTTAGCGAACGATACAAGGAGAAGAAGGCTAGAGATAAACTGGAGGGTATTGATTTTGTCGTGTCGAGAAAATGATTGCAAACTTTATTCTATTGTAGAGGCGGGAGCAAACCTTCCGCCTCCTTATGGCTTTACGAGAAATATCAAGCTAAACTTAGACAACTTGGATTGGTTAAGAAAAAGATACAACAATACTGGTATTTATATTACAGCCTATCGAAGTAAAACAGGGGACTTTAGAAATGACGAGCTATATTCTGATTTATATTTTGACTTTGATAAAGAGGGAGACTTTGAAGCCGTAAGGGAAGATGCGCTTTTTACTTTAAGCTGGCTAAAAGGCTCTTTTGGAATTCCCTACGAAGTTCCTAATATTTATTTTTCTGGAAACAAAGGCGTGCATATTATTGTTGACGCAGAGTATCTTGGAATAAAACCAACAAAGGGTCTCAATAGACTGTTTAAACTTATTGCCTCAGATATAAAAGACTTACTTAAAAACAAGACTCTTGATACAGTAATTTACGATTGTGTGCGTTTATTTCGAGTAACCAATAGTATTCATCAAAAAACAAATCTTTACAAAATACCTCTTAGCTACGAAGATCTAAAATCTGCTAGTTATGAAGAAATTTTAGAAATGGCTCAAAAAGAAAGAGAAGAAATTGTAAAACCTATTACTGCCAACAATCTCAAAGCAAAGACCTTAATTACTTGTTACGTGACGAAGTTCACCCAGAAAGAGAGAGAGAGGGAAGAGAAGCTGAATAGAAGGCAAGGAAAACCAATCAAAATGGAAGGAAGCCCTCCCTGTATGGAGTATATTTTAAAGAAGGGCGCAGAAATGGCTGGTCGAAATGAAACTTGTATGGTTCTTGCCAGCTTTTTTCAGCAGTCTGGAATGGATGAAGCCTCAGCTTTGGATAAAGCTATAGAGTGGAACAATGAAGTTCTTTATGACCCGATGGAGATTGACGAAGTAGAAAGATGTGTCGCGCAAGTTTTTAGCAACAACTATACTTATGGCTGCTCTAAAATTAAAGAAGTTGCTCAGTGTGATAAGAAAAAATGCTCCTTATTTAAACCCTCGCCAGAAGAACCTGTGGTTGTCCACGAAGATGAAATAATCTACGTTGACGACATTGGATCTGAAGAAGATTCTGTGAGCGAGAATCACATTATATATAACGGATCTACTCTTCATGATTATGAGCTAGAAATGCTTGATATAATAAATGATGTAGAGCAGTTCAACTGGAACAGAGACAAGCTTGGCGGTTTTACCTTTGGCGATTCGGATCTTGATGAGGCGTTTAACGGCCTCCAGCCAGCCCTGTATCTTATTGCCGGACAGCCCAATATTGGAAAAAGCATGCTTTGCCTTAGGCTTGCGTGGAATGTTGCACTCTTAAACAAAGATAAGGTCTATGTTATTTACTTTGCGATTGACGATCCTGATATAGCTATCCTTCCGAGAATTGTTGCTATGGAAAAGGAAATCCCTATTAATGTGGTTAAAATTCCTAAGAAATATGAAGACGATAAGATCTTTATGGAAAAAAGAGGAGAGGGTCTGGTAAAGCTGAGAGATTCTGTATCGTCTTTTAAATTACTCGATAAAAAATATGGATATACTATTGAGGCTATAAAAAAAACTGTTCGAGAGCACCAAGCCAAAATAGAGGCTGCTGGGTCAGACAAGCAGATAGTTGTTTTTATCGATAACCTTTATGATGTAGAGGTTGAAGAGCCGATATCTGACACTCAGCTAAAGCTACAAAAAATTGCAAACGAGCTAGATGACTTATGTGAGATACAAAAGATTCCAGTTGTTTGCACAGGAGAATTAAAAAAGATTAATGGGCCTCGTCGTCCTATTATGGATGACTTAAGGGAGACGGTAAAGCTTCAGTTTGTAGCCTCTGCTATCATGCTTTGCTATAACGAAGTGCAGATTAAAGGTGAAAGATCTGAGGTCTATCATATGATCCCAGAAAAAGAGGAGAGACAACCGATTCTTGAGGTGCATGTGGCAAAAAACAAACTAGGAGAATATCATGGTAGGCTTTTTTACAATATGTATCCTGGTTGTTCCCTTTTAAAACCAACCCCTAAAGCGCTTGTTAAGCAATTAATAGCTCAAATAGATTAAAAAAATAGGAGGAGTTTTCTTGTCTGAAAAGCAGGTAACCTATATCCTCGATACCAATGTGCTTTTGCATTCACCAAATGCCCTAAATGCTTTTAAAAAATGTGATATCGTGATTCCTTTATGTGTGGTAGAGGAGCTCGACAGTCAAAAAAGAAGACAAGATGACGCCGGGAAGAATGCCCGAAACACTATTAAAACCATTGACAAAATACAAGAGTCCGGTAATTACAAAACGAAAAGCAATGCAAATGTTAGAATTGAAACTTTCGAATATGATATGATGGATATTGTAGACCTGGATCCTAGAAAATGTGACAACCAAATTATTAACGTGGCCGCTAAATTAAAAGCCCAAGGCGAGAGCGTTATTTTAATTAGCAACGACGCAGCCTGCCGAGTTAAAGCAAGATACTTTGGACTAGAGGCTCAGGTTTTTGAGAAAGACAGGATCAAAGTCGACCTCGACGAAGTCTACTCAGGACTTCAAGAGCTTCTTCTCCCAGGCCATGAGATTGATGGTTTTTATAGAGAAGGAGAGCTGCTCCACTATGATGGAGAAGGGCTTTATGAAAACCAATTTCTTCTCCTGAAAGACGAGTGTGACCCCAAGCATACAGCACTAGCAAAATATCAAGATAGTAAGGTTCTACCTCTGAAGTATAGCAAGATGAAACCGTGGGATATTACTCCTCGGAATATGGAACAGTTCTTCTTTCTGGAGGCTCTTATGGATCCTAAAATACAACTGGTTTCTGCCGTTGGAGCTGCCGGATGCGGGAAGAGCCTTTTGGCGACCGCTGCTGGTGGAGAACAAGTAGTGGAACAAAAACTATATCGGAGGCTGGTTTATTATAAGTCTGTTATCCCAATAGGTCCTGATCTCGGGGCTCTTCCTGGAGACGAGTCTGACAAACTGCGCCCTTTTATGGCCTCTGCTTATGATACCTTTGAGTATCTGATGGGAGATAATGAAAGGCTAGATGAGCTTATTAGCAAGAAACTAGTAGAGCTAAGCGCTCTTACTTATGCAAGAGGGCGCAGCCTGCCTGGATTGTTTATGATAGTGGACGAATGTGTAGCTGGAAACACCCACATAGCAACAGACTATGGAAAGCACAAAAAAAATAGCATTTCTCATTTATATTCAATGTACAAACAAGGTAAAAACTTGCCCCTAGTTTTAACTTACAACGAAAAGAATGATATCTTTGAATACAAAAAAATTGTTAATGTTAAGTGCAGGGGAGAAAGAGAAGTACTGGAGATAAAAGTCGGGGGGAGAAGAATCAGATGCACAGCCAACCATCCTTTCCTTACAGAAAGGTATGGGTGGTTGCGAGCCGATGAGCTACAAAAAGGATACCTTATTAAAGCCTACAAAGGAGAGAATCAAAAGATTCAGCTAGCTTTAAACGATGACCAACTACAAGTAGTTGTTGGGTCTTACTTGGGGGACGGTAGCTTCCAAGAGACTGCTATGAATCGCTACAGGTTAAATATTGTCCACTGTGAAGGTCAGAGGGAATATTGTGAAGCCAAGGCTGAACTCTTCAATTGCAAAGTCCGAGAAGTTAAAGAAAACGGGTATGCTAAAAAAAGCGCTTATTGCTTCTCGACAAAAGTTTTTGGCTTTGATGAAAAAATTCCTAAACAGAAAACATTTATTCCACAATGGATGCTTGACCAAATTGATGCCAGGGGATTAGCTATATGGTTCATGGATGACGGTTCCGCTACTAAAAAATCAAGAGCCTGCAAGTTTCATTCTGAGTGCTTTGATCGTGAGTCTTTAGAGAGAGCAGTGGAAATGTTAAAAACTAAGTTTAATTTAACAGCCTACATCAGAGAAACACACAGAAAAGATACTAATAAAAAATATTTATACATTCAATTTCGCAAAAAAGATTATCTGGAGCTATGTAAGATAATAGCTCCCTATATCCATGAAAACCTAGAATATAAAATCTGCCCTGAACTGAGATCCATAGAAAAGTATAAGTGGAATAATAGTTTTAAAAACTATGGGGTTCTTACAGTTGAAGACATAAAAATAACCAATCAGGAAGAAATGGTTTACGATATAGAAATAGAAGACAACCACAATTTTATAGTTGTTTCTAGTGGAAAAAGTTCGGGGTTTAGAGCCAGCGGACCAATTCTCCATAACTGCCAGAACATTTCTCCTCACGAAATAAAAACAATTATATCGAGGGCCGCCGAGGGAACAAAGGTCGTAATAATTGGAGACCCGTGGCAAGTAGATCACCGCTTTTTAGATTCACAGAACAATGGTCTTGTTTATGCAGTGGAGAGACTTAAGGGACAAAAACTTTTTGCCCATATTACTTTAAAAAAACCGGAGCGGTCGGCTCTTTCTGGACTCGCCGCGACTTTATTATAATGGTTTAGGGCCGAAATTTTCGGCCCACATTACCTTAAAAAAGAAATGTCGAATATAATATTAAGGGAGGGATAGCCGTGGAGAAATATAATACGAGAGAAATTATGGAGGAATTGATGAAAGGAAAATATTCTCCAAAATGTGGTCTTTCCAGGCAGCTTAGGAGAGATGTCGCTTGGAGGGAGGCTAAAGCTATTGCCAAGGCTTTAAAAACTTCTCGTGAAGAAAAAGGTCTTGGGATAAAGTATAGCGGGTCTGCCAAAGGGACCTTGATGACAGCAGAAGAGTATGCTCGAACGAAAGAGCAAAGAGATAAGGAGAGAAAAAATGAGGTTTGAGTGTGAGTGGTACGATCCTTGTCCGATATGTAGTAAATGCCGAGCAGTAGCTGATAATATTTATTATCGCTGTTTAAAATGTGTCTTTTCTGTTCAAAGGTGCAAACATTCCAGTTCCGATATTGAAAAAATAATCAAAAGAAAAAACTTTACTCTTAAACTTACTACTGAGGGAAAAGCAAGGTTAGGAGAATTAATTCATGAACAAAGAAGAGAGACTGGAGGGGCTTAGTAAAGAGGAAGAGCTTACCTCTTATATGAAAAAAAAGCTAAAATACTTTTGGGGTAATAACTATAGCGCGGTGCATACTTATTACCAAACATTTTACAGACCTAAGGAGGAATTGCTTAAAAAATGGCACGCTCAAATGAGAAGCTTACCGAGTGGGAAAAAATAGTCAAACAAGATTTCGAGACAACCAAGAGACTAAACACGAAGTATTGTCAATTGTGTGGTAGGGAGATTATAAACCATGCTGGTAGAACTCCTGACCAAAGGGAGTTTGAAGAGACGAACAAAATTCATTATGACTGCGCTGTTGCTTATGAAAGGAAGCGAGAAGAAAAAGCAAAGGAAGAAATCGCCAAAAGAATGAAGACGCAACAGGCTGCTCTTCGCGAAGAAGAGGCTAGGGAGAGAATTAAGGCCCAGAAAAAAGAATTAGGATCTGAGTAAAGAGAGGTTTTACTATGAGGATTAAAGGAAACTATCTTTTAGTTAAAGTTATAGAGGAAGAGAAGAAAAGCTCAGGGGGAGTTATCTTGCCGGACACCACCCAAAAAGATGGAACTCTAGGTGAAGTTGTTGAGGTGGGAGAGGGAACACTTTTCGAGTCTCATGTTATTAACGAAGAAGGTATGATAGTGCACAAGATGGTGAAGCAGCCTATTGATGAGGCTCTAAAACCAGGGGTAAAAGTGATCTATCCTAGGTGGGCAGGGTATGAGGTTGAGATTGATGAGGAAAAATATCTGATGGTGAGGGAACATGACATCCTAGCAACTGTTGAGTAGCGGAGGAGAAAAAGATGAATATACTAATCTTGGGTGGAGCAGGTAAAATAGGAAGCGCCCTTGCTGAATCTTTAACCAGCAGCAAACAATATAACGTTCGGGTCGTTGATAATTTAAGCAGCGGGAAAATGGATAATATTAGGCATCTTTGCAGTAGGCCAAACTTTGATTTTTTTCTTGGTCATGTTTGCGATCCTGCTTTTTTAGAAGTAGTAATGGCTGACCGTGATGTAATTATTAACTCCATTAAACCCATTTCTTACGAAACTGCTGTTTTTGACTTGGTGGTTGGGACACAAAATGTCCTAGAGCTTCTTGATGAGAGCCAACAGTATATTCATCTAAGCCCTTTCTCTCTTGAACCGCTTGACGTTATATCTGCAGCTGCCTTGAGTGCAGAAGTCATAGCTATTTCATACAATAAGCAATTTGGTCGTAATACTGTAGTTTTAAAATTGCCCACTTTCTCTTTACCAGGACTTACAACAAGTATCTGTTCTGTAGTTAAGAACAGATTGAATGGAGCTTGTGGAATTTTTGTTATAGATGAGGTGGCACAATTTGAAACTGACAATCCAACAAATTAAAGACTATATAAAGTGCCCTTCTTTTTATAACTTTAAACACATAGAAAAGATAAATGAAAGCCCTTTGTTATCTTCGGCCTTATCAGAAAAAATGCATACTGTTATTTATCATTTCTTCTTTAAGGTAATGGATGGCAAAGTTCCCGAGCTTGAATACCTCAGAAGTAAATGGGAGCATCTTTGGTTTGGGAAAAAAATTAACCCTATAAAGTATGTTACAACTCCTAGAAACGAGACTTGGGAAATTGGAATGAAAAGTGTTGTCCTACTTGACAATTTTTATAACTCAACTTATCTTAACCCAGGATTTCCTCTGGTTGTAAATCAAGGCTTTTCAGTACAAATTGGGGATCATTTAGTGACAGGAAAATTCGAAGTGGTACGAGAGATTATGGATGGGCCCAGAAGAATAATTGAAATACTGGCCTACAACACAAGTTCTCAAGCTCCTATACAATGGCTTGTTGATAACGATATTTATATTAGTGTGCTTTCTTATGCCTTCCGAGAAAAGTTTCAATCAAAAGAACAACGTGAGACCGTATATCACTTAAAAACAAACAAAACTTTTTTTACTTATCGAACCGAAGACCAGCTAAAAAAGTTGGCTTCAATAGTTAACAATGTTGCCGAAGGGATAAAAAAACAAATCTTTTATCCAAGGCATCTGTATATGTGTAATTCATGCAGTTACAAAGATACATGCAATTAGAGAGGAGTATAAAAATGAAAAAAACGGAAGAAATCTTAGAACAGATCAATGAATTAAAAACTCAACTACAGGAGACAGAAACCATAGATGTCATACCTGAAAAAGTAGAGGACGAGCAGCCAAAAGAAAGCGAACTTAAGCTGACTTGTTATATTCAAATTGCAAAACAACAAAATGGGTTGCCAGTCCTTGACGTTCAAGGAAACTTGGTAGACGCTATTGGGCTTTTGGAGTATGCTATGCGCTATGTTAAAAAAGAGGTTGACCTATTTATTGATAAACAAAGAAGCGACGCCTCTCAGGGTAAGGAGGAATAACGTTGAAAGTTCTTAGGATAATTGAAGATATTGGTGCTAAGTTTAAAATAATTAATAACGACGGATCAGAAAAAGAAGTGGATTTAGAAGAGGTAGTAGAGGAAGAGGAAGCTCATAATGAAGAAGAGAAAGAGGGAAGTAATTCTAGGAATTGATCCTGCCACTATAAGTACTGGATGGTCTATTTTAGAAAAAGAAGGAAAAGATATTGCTTTAAAAAGCTACGGACTGATTTGCGCTGAATCCTTACCTGTAGAGCAAAGACTTCTTAAGATTTATAACGAACTATCGCAAATCAATAGAGTATATAACCCAACTACTGTTGCTATGGAAGACCAGTTTCTCGGAGTAAATGTTAGCACCTTAAAAAAACTATCATGGGTTCGAGGAGTTATCTTGCTTCTTTTCCTGCAAGAGGGTCTTCCCGTGAAAGTACTAACCCCAAAAGAAATCAAACTTACTACAGCCGGTAAAGGAAGCGCCAATAAAGACATGGTAAGAATCGCGGTTTGTAAAAGGTTTGGGATCAAGGAAAAAATAAAGGATGACATTTCAGATGCCATAGCGATAGCTCTAACATGCGCTCTTCAGAAAGGAGCGGGATTCGATGATTGAGGTTTTTGTAGGAGACGCAGGAATTAGGTTTAACGATATTAAAGATATAGAATATGTTATTAAAAACAACTTAACAGAAGGTCTTTTGGAAATGTTTTTTGGCGTAATCGAAATGGAAGCAGAGGACTTGCTATTTTCTGAAGAAGAGCTAGACGAAGAAGATGGATTTAACTTCGGAGACTATGGAGGCAGCCAGGAGCTATGAGCGCTCCCTCTAATCCATACGAGGAAATTGATAGTTTAGTTCTAAAATATCAAGCAAGTCTAGTAGCAAAAGACCGAAACTGCCAAGAGGTAACGTTAAAACTTATTGAAATTTTTATGCCCCTTTTCAACAAATACCTAAAGATGATTAAAGAAGGCGTTATTAATTTTCAGGACTATGATTCAAGGTGTTTTGTTGGTTTATTTATTTCAGATCCCCGAATAAGAAAAAATCTTAAAAAGCGCTATCAGTCTAGACAGACCAGAAGTGAAGCATATAGAGCCTTAGGAACGATCTCCTATTTTTTTTCTCAGGTGGACGAGGAAGACTTAATCCACGAGTTTATTGTTATCTTACTTAAACTTGCTTTAAGGTATGAAGTAAGAAAGGGGTTTTGTGCTTATCTTATCGGTTATTTTCGTTACGAGGTAGCAAGAATGATTACTAAAACTACTAGCAACCCCTTAACCGGAGCAGTTGAACTAGACGATTCACTACTAAATATTGCCGAACAGGATTTTGACTCATATTTAGAGACCAACGACTTAGACACAAGCTGGATATATGGTTCCACCTGCACGGAGGCTTTTGTTGACTTGACTCCTCTTGAGAGAATGATTATTAAGCTTTTTTATATAGAGAAAATTACTGATATAAAAATTGCTGAAATGACTGGGTATCATCGCAATTGGATTGGAATCAGAAGGAGAAACGCTGTCAAACAGATTGAAAGTAAATTAAAAGAGTTCAATATGCTAAACAAATAAACAGGACAAGGCAGGAGATCAGATGAATATAATACTTGTATTTAGTGAAGATTGGGCAAAACATGTTGCTGTTGAATTATATGCTATTTTCAAAAACAATCCTCCACCTGTCAAGGTTTATTTAGTGTCTGATTTTCTTAGTAGTCAAGCATTAGATACATATTCAAAAGTACAAAAACACTTCGGGGAAGGGTATCGTTATGTCTATTTAAATGTGGAACAGTTATATAATACCCTTATTCCAAGCAAGGTAAATGTAGATAAAAGATTTACTAAGTACACTTTGTATCGCTTAATATTGCCCAAAGTAATAGAGGATGATAAGGTATTATACCTCGACACAGACACCATAGTAAATGGTGACATTACAGACTTTTATAACCTTGACCTAAAAGGCGATTTGGTGGCTGGAGTAATTGACAGCGGGATTTACTCTCCTCAGTACAAATATATGCTCTACAATATTGGATTAACTGAAAAAGATCCTTATATAAATGCCGGGGTAACGCTATTTAACTGGAAAGAGATCAGAAATTTAAATCTATGTGACATATGGCTAAGAGAAATAAATTCTAAGCTATATGGGTGTCATGATCAAGATGTTATTAATATGACTTGCAAAGGAAGGTTAAGGGTTGTTGATTTGGCCTATAACGTCTCTCTTTCTACTGGACTAAACATTAAGCCAGAAGATATTAAAATAATGCATTATGCGGGATCCAGAGAGACCAAGCCATGGACAGGAAGTACAAAGGCTCCTTTTTATCAGATCTGGAACAAATGGGCTAGCGAGTATAAAGAGGTGATTAAGTGATGCCCATACCTCGCACTTTGCACACCTGTTGGTTTGGACCTGCCCCCAAGCCGCCTCTTATAGAAAGATGTATGGCTAGCTGGAAAAGACATCTTCGCGGCTATGAATTTAAAGAGTGGAATGAAAACAATTTCGACCTTAATGCTCACCCATACGCAAAGAAGGCATACGATTCCAAAAAATTTGCTTTTTGCTCCGACTATGTTAGAGTGTGGGCCTTAAACAATGAAGGTGGCATCTATCTCGATTCGGACGTAGAAGTTGTTAAACCTTTAGATGGATTCTTGATGCACAGAGCGTTTACCGGATGCGAAACTGAAGACCTCTGGGTTACGGCTGTTATGGGCAGTGAGCCAAACCACCCTTGGGTAAAAATGATCCTCGACTATTATAATAGCGCACAATTCAATCCCAGCAAACTCGAAGCTAACACTAAACTAATAACAAACCTATCTTGGCCTTTATTTATAAGAAAAGACAGCGGAAGGATTTATTTAAAGCATGGTGTTGTTATTTTTCCCGTTAGTACCTTTTGTGGCTTTAACCATCAAAAGCTACAGCCAGTAATAACTCCAAACGCCTACGCTTATCACATGTTTGCTGGCAGCTGGCTTCCGGGAACAAGAAGCCAATATAGAATTAATGTTCAGTAAGAGGTAGATCTATGAAAACAATAAACTTTATTAACGTTGGAGGCCCGTATAAAAAAATATTAGATAGTATGATAGAACCAATTGTAGAGCATTTGCCAGAAGCCATAGTTACAAAAGACGCTATTCCAGGAGCCATCAATGTTACTTTTTTTGTTGAAGGGTATTTACACAGTGTGGCAGGTACTATGGTTTTTATCTCTCATGGTATAGCCGATAAAAAATACAGAAATGGCCCAACTGTCTCAAGGTTTGATTATGTCTGCGTCTCAGGATCTGCCTGGGAGCAAAAAATGCTAAGTGAGGGAATTCCACAAGAGAAGATATTAATTACTGGGTACACAAAAATGGATCCTATCTTTCAAGGAAGAGTTAAAAAAACCCTCTCTGAAAGAAAAAGAATACTTTGGGCTCCTACTCACAACAGTGTCCCTGGATTATCTAGTTATCCGTTTCTTGAAAAATTTTTCCCGAAAATAGAAAAAGACTTTGAGGTGACAGTCTCCCCTCATCCTGCCAATACAAAAGACAATCTACCAACACTACAAAAACTAGTAGACGCCGATATTGTTATCGCAGACTCTGGAAGTACCTTGTATGAAGCATGGGCTATAGGAAAGCAAGTAGTCTTTCCTAGCTGGTTAGTTAAAAAAGACCGGATTCCAGACAATACTTTTGAAAAAGAGATATTTACGTCTAAGCTAGGACTCCATGCCTCAAGCGAAGAGCATCTGGAAAAAATTATAAGATCTGCCCCCGCAAAACTCTCTGAAGAAGTTGTTTCTTTTATAGACAAAATATTTCCTCGAAACTTAAGAGGTAGTTCAGGCCTAGTGACAGCAGAGCAGTTAAGAAAGGTTGCTTTAAATTGAAGTATACAGTAATTTATTTAGCTGGTGGGATGGGTTCTAGGGCAAGGCTTGGGTATCCAAAACAGCTTTATCTTCTGGCAGGAAAGCCAGCAATGATCCACGCCTTAGAAATTTTTGACAGCATGCCAGAGGTAGGAAAGATTATTGTGGCTTCTATAGAGTCTAAAATTAAAGAGTTTAAAGAGTGTATTTATAAGTATGGACTTTCGAAAGCAGTCTGTGTCCCAGGAGGGGCTACTAGGCAAGAGTCAGTTTTGAAAGCACTACAGTACTGTGATTCAGAAAAAGTTATTATCCATGAGGCGGTCAGACCCTTTATTACAAAAGAACATATCAGATTTCTTATGGAGGAAGCCATAGGCCGTCCTGTAGTTGTCCCTTGCGTCTCAATACCTTTTACAGTGGCTAACAAAAAGAGATCTGAATACCCAGAAAGAGCTGACCTTGTAAACATCCAGCTCCCTCAGGTTTTTGATACTTTGGTACTAAAGGCAGCACATCGAGTATCTACTAACTTAAGTTTTACAGACGACTCATCTCTGGTTTTTCAGGCAACAGGCCACCGCCCACACTTTGTTGAAGGGCTTGAAGAAAATATAAAAATTACAACTCCTTTAGATATTAGTATAGCAGAAGCTATTTGCGAGACAGTTCGAGGTGTTAAAGATTGAAAGTTATTATAATAACCGGAGCTAGTCGTGGTATTGGATACTCCATAGCAAAAAAACTTGAGCCTCAATTTAAAATAATTAATTTTGCTAGAAGTAAGATTGAAGAGATTGAAACATATCAGACTGATATAACTTCTCCTTCTCAGATAGCCAGCTCGTTTAAAAAAGTAAAAGAGAAATATGGAGTGCCGATTGCTCTTATTAACTGTGCAGGATTTGTAGAACCTAAAGGGGTCTTAGAAATCACCGAAGAAGAATGGTATCAAACAGTGAATGTCAATCTCGGAGGAACTTTCTTTTGCACGCAGGAGTTTGTAAGATGTGCCAAAAATACTGGTGGTAAGATAATTAATATTGCCTCTACTGCTGGTATGCGACCTCAGCCGGGATGGAGCGCGTATGCCGCTGCTAAAGCAGGGGTGATTAACTTCTCACAATCAATGTCAGAAGAATTAAGACCTTATGGGATTGCTGTTTACTGTATCTCTCCTGGTAGGTGCGCCACAGACCTAAGAAGAAAACTTGCCCCGGATGAGGATCAAACAAAAATTATGCAGCCTGAAGAAGTAGCAGAATTCGTATTTTATTTAATTACCAAGGGAGAATTAATTGACGGACAAAACATCAGAGTAAGGGGTGTGTAGCATGAATATAATGATCGGGGCTCCGGTAAGAAACCGAGGATGGATTTTACCTAAGTATCTAAAACATATTTATAATATAGATTATCCGAAAGACAAAATCCAGCTATGTTTTATATTAAACGATTCCACAGATAGATCTGGAGAGATTTTGGACGACTTTCTTTGGAAGCATGGAAAAGAGTATGCTGGGATGACTATTGCTATTGAGCGCCTTGGCCAGGTAGAGGATAAAAGAACTAGCGAAGTTAGACAGAAGATTTATCATAGCCTTGCAGATCTAAGAAACCTTCTTCTCGAAAACGCTGTCGAAAAAAAAGTCGACTATTTATTAAGTGTAGACTCTGACATATTAGTACCCCCCAAAATTTTAAGCGATCTTTTAGCCAACAAAAAACCTATTGTTAGCGCTCAGATTTGGAACGACAGGACTAAAAATTATCCTAACATCATGATTAAACAAGGAGACCAAATTGTTCACTATTTAAATTTTCCCAAGAACAGTTTGTTCCCTTGCGACGTAACAGGCGCAGTCTATCTTATAAGAAAAGACGTTCTCTCCAGTGTTAGATATGAGTATCACAGACAAGGAGAAGACGTAGGTTTTTGTTTAAACGCTAAAGAAAAAGGCTTTAGCATCTGGGCAGACTCTCGTATTAAGTGCGAACATGTTATGCATAGAACTTTATAGTTTTATTTTAAGATACTCCCGGCACTCATCATCAAGTCTTTCAAAGACAATACATTTAACAAGAGGCAAGGTGTTTTTCATCGCAAGCCAATAGGGGCCTGGTTCACAGGCTCTGTAGATCTTGTCGTGCAAAGGAAACACAGCAGCGGCCCTTGTTGCAGTCATAAGGTTAATTTTGTTAATAATTTCGTAGGTTTTATCTGTACGTAGATTTCCATATTTAACCACTAGACTTACGAGATTATTCCACAAAGAAGAAATACATTCTGTTACATCGCTGTTAAAGTAGTCATGGACGTCTCCGCAAACAAGGCACTTAATAGTAATAGACCCAAGAGCAAATGCTGCTTTTGCTGTTGCCAAATCCTCAAAAATAGCGTACAATATAATCAACTCCTTGGAGGTGTAATTAATTGATTATTAGACAAAACATCGTTTCAAGTTATGTAGATAGCTTCTTGGTTGAAAAAGACAGCGCCTCTCGTGTTCGCTTTTTAAAGAAGCAAGGATATAATTACGTTCCCAATTTCTATCCATCCAGTATTGGACGCTGCATTAGAGAGGTTGTAATGAACATGCTCCAATACCCGTCACCTCCTAAGAGCGCTAAATTTCTGAAGATCTGCGACAATGGAAACGGAATGCATGAAAGATGGCAAAATTGGTTTATTGAGTCAGGAATCTTAGTTGCCAAAGAGTACCCGCTAAAGAGGCCCAAATATAGACTTTCAGGTAAAATAGATGCTATTATATTACTTGACAACTTAGTTTCGGAGATGATCGGAGAGCTTGCGGTTGTAGAGTTTAAAAGCGCCAACGAAAGAAACTTCAAAGAAATGGACACCAATAATATTCCTAAAGCAGAATACGTAGAACAGATACAACTATACTTGCATTTTTTATCTATTCCTTATGGGATTATTATTGTCGAAAATAAAAACACTCAAGATGTTTTAGAATTTTTTATTGAGTATAACGAAAAACAAAGCATGAAGCTGTTATCTAGAATAGAGTATATTAATAAATGTGTTAATGAAAAGAAGTTACCGTCAAGACCTTTTAGCTCCCCAAAATGCTATGAATGTAGGTTTTGCGACTACAAAGAGATATGCTGGAGCACATAAAGCGCTCCAGCTAAACAAGATTTCTTCCTTTTGGTATTAGTAGTTTGGATCTTGGAGACTCTTCTTTGTACCCGATTACCGTTCCGTACTTATCAACAATTGTTTTAAGTCTAGGAACAAAATCCCCTAAAGAGGTTATCTTTTCTACACTAGAAAGCTTCATAAATTGCCCAAGCCAGAAATCTAGCTCTTTATAAACCTTTTCATATCTTTCTTTTTCAGAAATAAGCATTGATTCTAATCTATCAACTTCTTGACTAAGTTCCTGATTTTTTTCTTTTAAGAGGTTGTTTTCTTTGACCAAACTAGAAACACGAAGCAGGTTAGTGTTTGGTTTGTTTTCCTTGAATAGATAAAGAGCATTTTCTAGCCAGGCAGTAAACTGTTCATTTGAAGCCTTAAGAGCGCCTTCTAGTTTAAATATCTTCTCTTGGAGATCATCAAGAGCCCCGTCAGCAATTTCTTCGGGCTCTTTTTTTGTAGTATTTTTTCTGAGTAAATAATAGTATCTGCTATTAACAGAGGCTTTTGTTCTTCCTAGAGCAGCTGCAAATCCTTCTTTATCCTCAGCGGCTTCCCAATTTTCTGTGATTAGTTCATCTTCTTCTTTAGTATATCTTTTTCTAGACATCATAAAGTCCCCTTTTTAATTATTGTATATTAAGTATACTGCTGGGAACTTTAAATGTCAATACCCAAAAATTTACTGGAAATTTCTTCTTTTGCAAGCTGCCCAAAGCTCTCTTGGTTTCTTTGCCGCATAGGTTCTACCTGTCTTGTTGCTTATGAGGCAATCGGAAACAACGCACCGCGCAAGTCGTTTTGTTTTTTTTGTACAGGCATCTTCGCTAATTATCTCCAAGACAACCCCTACAATGTAAAAACACACCTCCCTTACTGTTCTGTCTCTAACCAACCTAAGAGCAACTCTGCTTAAAGATTTGATAGTTAAAAAGCTTATAGGCCTCCCCCCTTTAGAAAAACCGCCTCATTGGGGCGGCTAATCTTACTTTCGAACTTTTCTCTTGCTTCTTGTGATACTTTCAGGTTTAGTTCCCCTGGTAATTATCTCTTTGGCTACCTTTGGGGGTATTTCAATACCATCATAAACCTGCCAGTAAGCGATCAGCAAAAATCTGTCGTCTTTTGTTAGGTTAGGAAGTCTTTCTACAAGCGCTCCTACATTAGATTTTACTTTTTTAGCGTTAGGTTTGCGTCTCATACTATTCATCCTCAGAGACGTCTGTGTATTTTTCTTTTAAAAGCTCTATCAGTTGCTTTCTGTATCTAACAAGCTGCTTATAACCTGTATCACCATGCTTTTCAACAATCTTTTCGATATTTAAATCGCCTGTAAGAATTTTCCTGATTTTTAAGAGATTGTTCTCAAAGTCTTCCAAAAACTCTAGAAGAGGCTCCGCAGCAAAGGATTCTTCGTTCTTTTCTTTAAAGATTAGAATGTCCATTAGCATTCTATTAATTTCTTTTACTCCCATCTCAGCCGCAAACTTCTCGTTATCTTTCATTATTTCTTTCTTTCTTTGACGGGAGAGGTCTTTCCTTTTGCCGAGAATCTTGCACACCAGGTCGTCAAAGTCTTCCTTAAAAAGTCTCGTCTTGGTCATATACCTCTTCTCCTTCTTTGATAGTGGAGCCAGCTTCCTTTGCTATATACTTTAACTCTCCTTTGGAGACCTTGAATCTATCAAGCTCTTTATTGCATTTAGTACAATAGTAAGCGTACTGAGAGTTTTTTACGGTGGCGCGTATTCCACTGGGATCACTAGGATTCCAGAATTGAGTTTCGGACTCTCTTCTTAAAGAAATTGTAACTTCCTCCCGGAACCAAGGGTTACCACAGTGAGGACATTCGATAAAGTTTTTGACGTGTGCGGGCATTAAATTACCTCCCCTCTATTTATTATATTCATCTTTGTTAAGGTTGGCCAGATGAACAAGTTCTAGCCATATATTGTAGTCTGCAACTAGGTATACACTGTCGTCGTTCTTAAAACCAAAAGCAACAACACCCGGCTTTGAGCCTCCTGCTTCCTTTTTTATTTTGTCTAACATTTCTTTTGTAATAGTAAACTGTTTTTCTCCCCTGGAGGTTAGCTTACGCTCTTTGCACTCTACTAAAAACTCCTCCATATTAACATCTCCAGGAGCAAACCAGAGAGCGCCTGAATTAATTACTTGTTGGGATTTTTTTGCCATAGCTTGATCATATAACTTCCCAACCTTTCGCTGAAAAGACATCCCTTCTTTCTTAGAATTTTTTACTCGACCTATTTTTTTCTTTTTTTCCCTAAAGAGGCTATACGATCGACAACGGTAACACTTATCATTATTTATACAGACACTATATTTCCCACATTTTTCTATTTTTATACCTCCTCCTGGATGTTAGACGGGTAGAGAGTAACTACACGATCCCCGTACATTACGGCAGTAAAAAGAGGATTAATTTTGTATAAAGCTCCGGTTTTAAGATCTTTCTTAACTATTTTTGTTTCATTTTTAACATATCTTCTAATAAAATTCTTCGCGGCATTTCCGTTCATGGTTTTAGGGACGAGTTTGTATTTTTTAAGACGCCTTACGGCGTGTGTGCGGACAATCATTAAGGGCCTGTTCCTAAAGGATTCATTTTTGATTCCAGTTTTGTGGTGCCATAACTAATCATTAAAAGATTTCTTTTTTCTTGGAGTAAAGACACCACATTTTTCATAAAGATCTTAACCCTTTCCGCCTTTTGTCTCTCTACTAAATACCCTTCCCCATCAACCTTTACTCTGGAGTAATTTTTCGCTTTCTCGTCGCTCATGCCGCCCCCTCTGCCTTTTCCTGGAGACTCTTTTCCTTGTAGGAAATAAACACTAGTCCTTGTCTGATATGCTGAGCTTGCGATGTCATAGATGTCTTCGGCCTCGCTTAAGTCAAAAAAGATTTCGTTTAGGACTTTATCCATTGCAGAGACAATCATTTGTAGTTGGCTGCTATTTTCAATCGACTGAGGAATAGAGATTTCTTTTATTGCATTTCTATAGTACTTCATTCTCTCTTCCCATTCTTGTTCAGTGTACAAACAATCCCCCTCCTGTTACTAAGATTTTTTTTATTTCTAGATGTATCTCTTTAGGTGATTTAATTGCGTCAATTATTTCATAACCAAAATACCTTCCTTCTTTCCTATAATTATCTCTCACTGTTTCTTGAAAGGTCAGATCTTTTTCGTAGACGTCGTGGTTTCTCCTCCTTTCTCTAGCTGTTTTTGCTGGAAGATCGAGTACGATTCCCATGTCAGGAACAGTCATTTGTGACGTGAGACTAGCCACCCACTCTCTTGGGATCCCTGATGCCGTGGCATAAACAAGTTGTGTTAAAATATATCTATCAAGGATTACAATATCATAATGTTCCTTCCAGTTGTTTAAATCTTCTTGCATCATCATTTTATCAAGAGTATGAAGGAGTTCAAGACACTCTTTAGAATAAGTAGTTTCTCCATGGAAATGTCGGTAAATCTCTTTTCCGAAAGTCCCCTGCTTGTTCGGAAAATGAAATGAATAAACAGAATAACCTTGCTCTTCAAGAAATTTTACCAGCATTTCAACTTGAGTTGTTTTCCCTGCGGAATCAATACCTTCAATCGTGAGAATCATCTGCTCTCCCCAACCTCCCATAGGTTATTTAACTCTCTCCTGCCTGTGTCTTCAAAGTGCATAATCGCGAGGATATTCCAAACAGCTTGAGCCAAGTGGTCTTCTTCGTGTGGGGTTTTAGCCAATTCTTCCCAGCGCCAATCGTTCAGGTGCCTGATGGCCGAACTAATTAAAGAACTAAATGGAATACCAAGAGTCCAGTTATTCTCCCCCTTATTTTCCGCCCCTTTTTCATATACTTTGGCTACTCGCTTTAACCCAGACGGGGGAATCAAATCAAACCTCCCTTTTCCTTCAGAGGAGTTTCTTTTGGCTCCTGAAGAAAATACTTGAGGAGTCTCTGTGTTTTTAACAACATACTGATAAGTTTCTTCTATTTTAATCCCTCCTTTTAATCAAGCACGATCTAGTATTACCTCTAGCGCAATCTTAGACCAGGGTTCCAGGTTAAGCCCCCTGATTTTTTCCACCTCCATGAAGTCTATATTATTTATAACATTTTTTTCGGGAATAATGTTGGTATCTTCTTTTAAATATGCAACTACTAAAAACCCAAGGTGAACATTGTTTACTTCAGTAGAACTATCCGCAAACCATCCCACCTTATTTACAAAGAAAATATCTTTAGTCATATTTAGGCCAAGCTCTTCTTTTAGTTCTCTTTCTATTGCGTTGTTAATAACTTCTCCAAAGTCTTCTGGGGTGTAATCGTCTTTATTAATGTGACCCCCAATCCCGATTGAATACAAGTCGTGGAGCCTTTCCTCTCCTCCAGACCTTCCCCTTTTATAAGCAAGTATTTCTTGGTGAAAGCCAGACCCTGAACAGTCATGGCCTTCTATAATGTTTAACACAACAACATAAGGGATTATCTGGTGCCAAGAGGAGTCAGTTTCTACATCTCCTCTTCTTAAGAATCTGGCTTCCTGAGGGTTAAAAAGATCTCTTCTGGTAGTGAAGCCGTCCAGGTCGACATGGGGAACACAAAGAATCATTTCATCATTTTTGCTCATTGTTTAGCTCCTTTTTGTATAGAATAAGTTCTTGAGTTATAGACTCACCTATTATGATATTGGCCTCAGCTTCAGCCCTGGCTTCAATCTTAAGTCGCTCCGCCTTAATTTTTGCCGCTTCAAGAAGCACTTTCTCACGGTAAAGATAAATATTTCTTCCTATAAGCATACAACAGAGAAAACAAATAATTGCAATTAAACCAACTAAGACATCTTGCACCCAGGGTTTTAAAACTCTTTCGGTATTTTTGCCAAACCTATCAATAAGGGTTTTGTAGTTAAGTATCTCTTTCTCCCTCCCTTCGTTAGAGATCAAGTAGGCCAAGAATATTATTAATTCTACTCCAGGTAATTTTTCTATCGGTTTCAATTTGCCAACAATCATTTTTCAAATAGCCCAAATAGCAATTTGAGAGTTTTTCTGTTTTTAAATCGAACAAGAGAAAGAAAGTATTTTCTATATCTATGATAATTATCGCTGAATACTTATCCCAATCGATCATTGCTGACCATACTTGAATAAAAGATATCGTTGCTGGCTCTAAAAATTCTATATCTACTGAAGGAGCAATAACGATAGAGACCTGTTTTTTGTATTTCAACCCATCCCTCCTCTTATATTATATCATATTTTATACCAAAGAACAAGCCAGCAAAACATCATGAACTACTTGACCTCTAAGGATATTATATTCTTCTTTTCCTTTGTTGCGAACCAGGTAAGATGGATGCCATGTTGGAACTACTGGTATTTCTCTTCCTAAAAGTTTTGCCGACATCTTGTGAATCTTGCCACGCATAGCTCCAATATTTGCGTTATTGTTTAAGATTGTATTAGCAGACTCCCTACCTAAACAAATTATAACTTTGGGTTGTATTAAGACAATTTCTTTAACTAAAAATCTATTAATACATAGTATGGATTCTTTTTTAGTTGGGGCAATATTTTTCCACGGACGACACTTAACTAAATTGCTAATGTAAATATTTTCCCTGTCTAGATTCGCCTCTATAAGAACTTTGTCTAATTCTTCACCTGCTTCTCCTACAAATGGTCTTCTTAGCCTAGTTTCTTCTTTGCCTGGATCTCGACCAATAAACATAATTTTTGATTGCAAGTTGCCTTCAAAAGGGACTGAGATTTTATAGTGTTCCCACAAAGAGCAGCTGGAACAAACTAGTATTTCTTCTTTTAATGCTAACAAACTTATTACCTCCTTAACCACATTTTATCACACAGTTGTGGCACCGTCCAGTCTCGCAGCACACTTTCCCAGGAAATTTCTTGGCAAGTAGCGCCACCTGTTTTTGTGAGTAAAATTTAAAGCCATTATGAGCATGATTAAAGGTGTAAATATCCACCCAGGATAGTTCTTCGATGTCTTTATCGGACATAATAGCAGCTCTTATTAAGACGTTCGAATAGGATTTCCTAAGTTCTTTTGCTAAGCCGTGGTCAACCCCTTGATCTAAAGAATCAACACTAATGTTAATAACCCTCATATACTGATGAAATTTGTGAACAAAATCTACTTGTTTTGTAATGGCTTTT
>Ga0265293_10003205_pt1 | contig 30829 bp, 6 predicted proteins | sample Munlanlewell138R_FD_192505 | JGI IMG/M metagenome (GOLD analysis project Ga0265293, IMG submission 192505) | Leachate microbial communities from a municipal landfill in Southern Ontario, Canada - Leachate well 138R | ecosystem: Engineered > Solid waste > Landfill > Unclassified | place: Canada... | reverse complement strand
ATGCTGGAATCATGAATCTTAACTGCCAAAAGTATAAACTGAAATACATAGGCATAGATGATAGCTAAGATACTATCATTAAGTTCATTATCAAAAGAGTGACTCGATATTTTGGGGGAATGCCAGTTTTGATGACAGGCATTCCCCCATTTTACGAGAGTCTGATTATGGACTGGTCGGTGTTTGCTATCTGAAATGCCGTCCCTACAGGACTCTATAACCTTGTGTAGCCGTAGGTTGCTATCTAAAATGCCGTCCCGATGGGACTCGGATTGGAAGATATTAATGCTGGAATCATGAATCTTAACTGCCAAAAGTATAAACTGAAATACATAGGCATAGATGACAGCTAAGATACTATCATTAAGTTCTTTATCAAAAGAGTGACTCGATATTTTGGGGGAATGCCAGTTTTGATGATCTGGCATTCTCTTTCCTGTAACAAAAATCAAGCTGCCATTTTGCTGATGATTTTGCTAAGATTATAGCTTCATTTATGTCGAAATGCTTTATCCTATGCTTGATGACCAGGACTCATTAAATCGGCTGCAAATACTCGACAATGAGCTGTATAGAGATACCATACCGCGGCAATCAGCTATTAACTTGCCATCAAATTTTCACCATAAAAATAGAGATTGCCAAAACTAAATAAATATCTTGACAAAATGTGTGACTATAAATATTGTCGCATATATTGGTGTTATATTTCATTTAGTTATTGTAACACTTAGATTAAGAGCATTAATCTATCGCTTGAATGATGAAATAGATTATTCATAAATAGCGTTGCTCTGAAAACCTCTTAGTATGAAGGAGAAGATATGCTTTGCTTAAACAGCCCTTGTGTCACATTGTCACAGGCCATAGATCAATATCTGGGCTGTGATACTATTTGCTTAAGCTTGTTAGACAAAAGCAAGCATATAATCTCCATTAAACTTCATTTATTTACAGGCATGGCACTCTTTTACCGCCTTCATACACACATGAATGCTAATAATCATCGCACATTATTACAGAAGAACTGTGTTTATGGATAAGCAGAGCTGCCAGCTTTCACCTAATCAATAATAGAATACCCGAGTATGGAAATCATAGTAATCATCTTTCCGGATGCTCACTGTGAACAAGCAAGTACGAGATATTCTTATTTGGTTAGACAGATATTAACATCAAGATCAAATGTGGTGTCTCACCTAAGCTCACCATCGTTTGCTTAGGTGAGATATACACCCACATGTATGTATTATTAACCACTAAAAAGTAGTACGTCCAAATAAAGGAGTATCCTGATATGAAGAAATTTACTATACTATTTCTGCTGCTCATGCTCATCGGAGTCGTAGCGGCGGATACATTCACCATTGGTGATGGAACCTCCACGCAGAATTATATCCCCAATTACGGGTGGTACGATTATAGCTGGAGCAAAACCATCTACACCGAAGCCGAGATGAGCACTGCCGGATTCACAGCCGGTGAGATGACAGGAATCGGCTATTACGTTGGAACTACACCCTCCAACTACACATTAGCGAATCAGCGGGTGTACATTCGCCACACCACGGCGAGCATGTATGAATCAGCTGACAACACCCTGCCGGATAACGCTGATTTTCAAAGCGTCTATATGGGCAGCGTCACCTACGACGGTAGCGGCTGGCACGACATATCGTTCAATACTCCCTTTGCATGGGATGGCAGCCAAAATATCGAAATTCTTTGGGAAAACTGGAGTGGAAGCTACGCAAGCGGCTATCCCGGTTTCCGCTACACGGCTACAACAAATAATACGGCAGCTTACGCAAGTGCCGACGGCTCGTTCCCAAGTACTTCTGCCGGCTCTCTCACTACAAATCGTCCAAACTTGAGGATCCATGGTCCCGCTACCACTCCCCCCAATGCAGTTGTACTTGTTTCTCCTGCTGATGGCGGAGAAGCATTTGCCAATGATATGCTAACCTGGGTTCCCGCACCGGATGGTGCCGGTCCCACAAGTTACGACGTGTATTTTGGAACCTCTGCTACTCCTCCTATGGTTAGCAGCGGACAAACTGCAATGTTCTATGACCCCGTCCTGACTGTCGGAACCACTTATTACTGGAACGTGGTAGGCCACAATAGTATTGGTGCCGCCCCCGCTTCACCCACTTGGAGCTTCACCGTAGTTTCAGGTGTCGTGATCGGAAATGGCACAGCCACCCAACGTTTTCCACTGGGAAGCTTTTATGGCTACGAGCGCAGCGCTGCCCTCTACCTGGCCAGTGAAATCGGCCCGCAAAACAGCAGTATCTCTGCAATCTCCTGGTATTCCACAAACGCTACTACAGCAGCAGTGCCTACTAAGATATTCCTGAAAGCTACAACCGAGAATGCCCTGACCAACGATGTCTGGGACGCTATGATCAGTGGCGCCAGCCTGCACTACGATCAAGTTCAGACCGGACTCATGCCCGATGGCTGGAATCAACTCTCCCTTGATAGCGAGTTTATTTTGGATGAAGGCCAAAACCTGATGGTTCTGGTAGAAAGGAACTACGGCGGAGGCGGCGCTGGCGGCGCTGGCGGCAGCTCTACTGGAGGTAAACTATACTCTACTGCAGCCACCGGCCAGCATCTTACCTGGCATAGAGATAGTTCTGCTCCCACAACCAATGGAACTACAGCATCAATCCGCCCCAATGTAAAAATCAATTACACTGCCTTCACCTACGATACACCTCCCAACCCCGCGCATATCAACAGCCCGGCAGACGGAGCTACATACGTAGTGACGAGCAGTACCCTGAACTGGACTGCCCCTAGCGGTGCTATCCCCACAGGCTACAAACTGTTCTTTGGCACCGATAATCCCCCTACAAATATCGAAAATAACACAGATCTGGGAAATGTACTCAGCTACAACCCGGGTGGTTTGGCTCATAGCACTACCCATTACTGGCAGGTAGTTCCTTATAATACTTATGGCGAGTCCACCGATTGCCCGATCTGGTCTTTCACTACCGGCGGACTTCCTCTGAGAGGACAAAAGACTATCGATCCTGCTGGCAGCGGGCCAGACAACTTCAGCTCTTTCACCGAAGCTATCACTGCGCTGAATGGCGCTGGTGTAGGTCAGGACGGCGTTGTATTCAACGTACCGGCCGGACTTAGCTTCAACGAAGCAGCGATGATTCCGGCGATTATCGTCACTGGCACAGCTGACAATCCCATCAGCTTCGTAAAATCTGGCGCTGGTGCTAATCCCGTAGTCACCGTTCCCGGTACCTCCGGAGCCACAGATTACGTGTTTAAACTGGCCGGCGTAGATTACGTGACCTTTGATGGTATCGATGTCAGCAATGCGGCAGGAACGACAGACGTCGAATACGGCTATCTGATAACAGATACCCCAGAAAATGGCGGCAGCTCCTATAATGTCATCCAAAATTGCACCGTCACCCTGGATCGCTCAAACCACAACAGCATGGGTGTCTATAGCAAAGCTAATTCAGCCCAAAACAACAACAACACTTACTATAATATCACCGTAAACCATGCCTATCAAGGCATCAGATTGATCGGCATGACCTACTTGTCGGATGAGAACAGCGTGGTACAAGGTTGCACCTTGAATGATATCTCCCAATACAGCATTGGTCTGGATTATCAGACCTTTATGGATATCTCAGATAACCAGGTCAACTTCCCTACCAGTAATGACAATTTAGCCTCTACAATCTACGGTATATATAGTTATGAGTTGTTCGACTCCTCTGTACATAACAATACCCTGTCCGGTGGAAACGTCACCAAAAGCGTTACAAGCATGCAAATTCACATGAGCAGCAATATTGAAATCCACCATAACACCATCAGCGGAATGAGAACCACGTCTGCCTGGTGGCAGGGTCTTACCTGGAGCTCCCACACAGACGGAGCCACCAATGTCCACCACAACGAGATCTATGATATCGAGTCTGGCATGATCGCCTGGCCTATCAATGGCTCCGCCAGTTACTCTGTAAATATCAATGATAACCACGTCCATAATATCAAGGCTGGAGCCTCCATCTGGGGGATTCATTGCATCCAATCTGCAGGTCTTGATCATGCAGCCAATATCTATAATAACGAGATTCATGACCTTGAGATTACCGGTCAAAGCATACAATTGGTATCCGGCATCAATGCACAGGATAGATATGTCAATATCTTCAACAACATGGTGTACGATATCAGAATGCCCGTATCAAACTATGTAAACTGGGATGGTGGGCCTCAGATCGCTGGCATCAGTATGAAGGATATGCAAGCTGCGGAAGGTGAAAGAGGCTATGTCTATAACAACACCGTGTTGCTGGACGGCTCCGGAACTGACAATTTCTCCTCAGCCTGTTTCTACACAAACTTCCCAGGCCCAGTTGACCTGAAAAACAATATCTTCGTCAACAATAGCACCCCTGGCATAAACGGCAAAGCGGCCGCTTTCTGGAAAGCTACCGAAACATTCGATAACTATGTAGCCACCATGGATCAAAACATCTACTATGCTGGCACTCCTGGTGCAAGCAACCTGATTTACTATGACGGAATCAATAGCGCTCAGACCCTGGCTGAATACAAAGCCCTGAACGTAGGTAAAGATCAAAACTCTTACACCGAAAACGTTCCTTTTGTAAGCGCAGTAGCGCCCTATGATCTGCATATCGATCCCACTGTGCCCACCTATGTAGAAGGCAGAGGCATCTATCTGCCCACCGTGCTGATCGACGACATCGATGGCGATATTCGCAGCATGACTCCGGATATTGGCGCTGATGAAGGCGACTTCACGCCTCGTGAAGATGAAATCACCCTTGGCGCTCCTGAAAACGTGACCATCACAATTTCCGGAACCAACGTAGAAATCAGCTGGGATGCCGTAGATGGCGCCACCGGTTATTATGTATATGGTTCAGACGAACCGTATGCCGCTACCCCTTGGGGAGCTCCCGTAATGACAGTGAACGCTCCTGATACCACCGCGGCAGTCAGCCCGAGCTCACAGTTCAAATTCTACTATATAAGCGCTTTTGAATAAGCAATAAACTACTTAAACTAAGAGTTCAGGCTGGGATTTATCGCCAAGCCTGAACTTGTAAAGCATAGTGAAGACTTCCCTCGTGGAGGTCTTCACTTTTTATATTCAGCCTATGCTCAAAGCAAAAAACAAGGTGTTTCCCTGTGGAGTCAAAAGCCCTCAAGTATTTGCTATCATAAGAACCTTTCAGCGCTTCTTTGAGCTAAACTTTTAATCTAGGACATTCATCCTTGCACAAAGAGAATAGTAATGCCCTCTTTGGGCCACTAAATCTTTATGTTTGCCTTCTTCCACGATCTTACCATTCTTCATCACATAGGTGTAATCTGCATTGGCCACAGTGGAGAGTCTGTGTGCTATAATCAGGGTGGTTCTGCCTACACTGAGCTTACCCATCGCCTCTTGGATATAGTGCTCGGATTCCGTGTCCAGGGAGGAAGTAGCTTCATCAAAGATCAGGATTTTTGGGTTTTTTAAGAAGACTCGGGCGATCGAGATTCTCTGTTTCTGTCCTCCAGATAACCTGACTCCTCTCTCACCAACCATAGTCTGGAATCCATCGGGCAGGCTCATCACAAACTCGAGGATATTGGCATTTTGAGCTGCCTGAAAGACCTCTTCATCAGTAGCATCAGGCTTACCATAGAGGATATTATCTTTGATCGTGGTATCAAAAAGGAAAACATTCTGCTGCACAAATCCGATATTCTCTCTCAAAAACTTCTGTTTAAGGTCTCTTACATTGTGTCCATCTATCAAAACCCTACCCTGTAATGGTTCATAAAATCTTGGTAGCAGAGAGACTATCGTAGATTTACCGGCTCCGGATTCACCCACCAAAGCTACTGTAGTTCCAGCTTTGATCTCGATATTGATATCCTGTAGGACTAGCTCGGGACTACCATCATACCTGAAGTAGAGATTTTCTATCTGAATATCACCTTTAACTGTTTTCATTTTAACCGCATTGGGGAGGTCTTTAATATCGGGTTCAATCTCCATGATCTCAATAAATCTCTCAAACGATGCTGCTCCCTGCTGAAACTGCTCTACGAAGTTGATTAATCTATTGATCGGATTAAGGATAAAATTGATATAGAGAATAAAAGCAAGTAGATCGGCAATAGGCAATCTATCCTGTAAAATCAGCCAGGTAGCTCCGCCCAAAACAACTCCATAATAGATATCTGTGAGGAAGCCCATTCCACTAAAAAAGACTGCCATTAGGGTGTACATTTCTTCTTTAGCTTGTTTGAACAGGACATTAACATTGCCAAATTTGGCAATCTCCACCTCTTCGTTTGCGTAGGACTTGACCTCTCTGATTCCTTGCACAGAATTCTCCACCGAACTGTTCATATCCGCAATCCTGCTTCTGACCTGTCTGAATCCTGACTTCATTTTACCGCCCAGCACAACACCCCAAACCAGGATAAAAGGCAGAGGGATCAGGGCAATCCAGGCCAAAGTAACATTGAACCTGAACATCATTATGAAGGAACCAATAATGGTGAACAGCGAAATGATGAGATCCTCCGGTGCGTGATGAGCAATCTCAGCAATAATATTCAAGTCATTGGTAATCCGAGACATAATATGTCCGGTTTTGGTGTTATCATAATAGGTGAAGGAGAGCTTTTGCAGATGCATAAACAAGCTAGAGCGCATATCGGCTTCCATCCTTGCACCTAAAATATGTCCCCACTTCATCCTGATATAGGTGAAAGCTGCCTTAAGAATCCAAATGATAAGTAAGACCGCAAAGAAGATCACTATCATCCTGATATCTTTGTTCGGTATAGTCTCTCCTATCAATTTCCTGGTTATAGCCGGGAAGACTATGCTGAGCAGCGATGAGATAATCGCTACCCCAATATCTATGTAAAACAGTAAGCTGTGTGGTTTGTAGAAGGAAATAAATCTTCTTAACACAAGACCTCCATCCAGTTATTGGTCCCAATAATATTATCGGGGTTGATTTGTAAATGAATTTCTATTCAGGAAAGACCAAAATCAGGAATTGAGCAGCATATACACATCTTTGCCGCTTTTGCTTTCAATTTGTTTTTAACTCGAGGCTAACTCGAATTCACCCGAAGATTCGAGTGAACTCGAGTTAAAAACGAATTAGAAACAAGATCAGTGGAAAGGCGTGCCGCAAGCGTGGCAACGCTTTTTACCCCTGGTCTTGCGTCTTGAGTTTGAGCTTATTTCAAGCGTCACTTCATTAGCAGCATCTTACGGGTGATGCTGTGTCCTTCGCTGAGCAAGCGATAGCTATAAATCCCGCTGGAGACGGCATTGCCCCGCTCATCTGTGCCATCCCAGCTAACTGTAGTTTGACCCGCTGGTAAGGGAGCATTTAGCAGTCTTTTTACTATTTGCCCCTTGAGGTTGTAGATGCTTAACTGGGCTGTTTGAGCTTTGGGCAGAGTAAAGCTGATATGCGTATTGGGGTTGAAAGGATTGGGATAATTCTGATCCAGGCTCAAAAGTGCAGGGGCAAAATGCTCACCTGTGCTAACCGGAAGGTCGCATTCCAGATGGATGTCGTCTATATACCATCCTTCGCCGCATACAGCGTTATCACTGCCGAAAACAAAGCGGATTCTTACCGTTCCGGAATATGCCTGCAGATCAAATACAGCCTCGGTCCAATCAAAGCTGCCGGAATAGACCGGAGTTCCCATGCTGAACGGAGAAATGGCGCTGCTGTGGATAAAGTGAGGATAAGCGCCTTCGGGCTCTATCAAGAACCAGGCACCGCCATTGATAGACATCTGCACATTGCCACCATCCCAGGCTTGATTGGGAAGGGTGGCATGGGCCTGGGCGTCCATCCAGTGCATAAATCTGAGTCTGCTGTCTGGAGCTAAATCAAACTCTGGAGAAGTCAGGGCTCCATAGGCATTGTTGGAATATTCCGTGGGGCTCTGGCCGCCAAACTTCATGGAATATGTCCCTCCCTCAGTAGAGTTGTTGTCACTGCTGTAGTGCCATTGATTGATGAAGTTCGGATTCAGAAGGGAGAAATTCCAATCTTGCTGATCGGTCTCAAAATCGAAACTGAGCATCCCGACATGAACGACAAAAGTTCCTTCCACCACAGTGCCGCTATCCGCTTCGAATATGTAGTTTATAATGATATCTGAGCCTAACTCGGTATCTGGAGAAACATACAGCGAAAAGGCATCTTCAAGCTCGATATTCTCACCGGCTTCCAGCATGGTCAGGAGCAATTCAGTGTTATTTAGGGTTACGTTTTCATCGCTGGATGATATCAGCATCGTGGGGTTGAAGGCTGCGCCTCTACCCGTGTTTTGGATATCAATATCGATGTATGCAGTATCACCGGGCATGATGTAGGGATTATCACCATGCAAGCTGTAGCTTTGTATATTCAACACCGGGGCACAAAGGTCCAGGCTGTGATAGGATTCTGTCTCATAACTATCAAAAGCTGCGATGAAAGTTAAGGTCACCTCAGTGCGGTCCGCAAAAGAGCCAACAATCTCGATCTGAAAGGCATCTTCTACAAACAGGCTATCCGTGATGCTAACTGCAGCAAAGCTATGTTCTCCCTGTAAAATCTGGATATTATCGGAATCTATGCTGAGGCTGATGCTGCCACCGCTGCTGAGATCAACCATACCCAGGTTTTTGATGGCCATAGAAAGATAGACCGTGTCTCCGGTTTGCAAAATGCCATCTATAGCAGAAGTAGTCACGTTTTCGCATACTATATAAGGCATATCACTGGCCGTAACAAAGATGCTGTGAGTGCTGGGATAGAAGTTATCCGCGTTTATGTAGATCACATAATTGCCAGGGAAAAGGCCTTCTTGCAGGTCGATAGTGATAAGGCCGGTTTCATCGGCAAAGCTTTCATAATAGGTATCTGATCCGCGCTTGATCTTGAGCTGGGCACCCGGAGCATTGGTCTGAATACTATATTGGGTAAGGTCCACCAGCCAGGCAGAAGGCAAATCCGCAGTGATGTAAGAGGGAGTATCACTCCAGACGTTGGTGGCAGGACAGCCAAAGAGATTGGTATTATAGCAAGTGTAATGCATAAGTACTCCGTTTATGATATATGGAATATTATCTATCTTGGAGTCCACCAATGCATAGCCAAGTTCATGAATACCTTCGCCAAAAATAGCGTCAAGATATTCGCGGTGAAAGCGTTGACTGATTCCATGGGTCGTGCCATGGACATACCAGCCATTACGGGAATGGGAGATCACGCCCACTGCAGAACCAGGCAGGGCGGTGAACCTTTCTGAGATGCAATCCTCACCGTAAGAAGATGGCATTTCATTACGATTGTCAAAGCTGCCAGCGTAACAGCCCTGCGTGAAATGAATCGAATAGCTCCCCGTGATACCATCATTGAAGATATTGTCACTGTTAACCTGATAACTTGAGATCTTCATATTGTAAGAATTAGTGGAGTGTCCCAGATGGTTTACCAGGTTTGCCCCAGCAGCTAAAAGGGGGAGAATATCGGAGCTGTACCAGGAAGAAGTGCGATCGTAAAGTTTATCAATGTCCCAATCAGCGGGCACACCTGCGGTGATATAGCCGTGATTGCTGCAGCCGCTGATCAGTTCGTCCATGTAGTCTCCGCCATAAGTGGGTGTTCCATCCATGTATTCTCCTGCCATAACTGCACTTTTGATGCGATTCTCTACTGGAGAAGACTGGTACATGATGATCTTATTGATCTGATTTGCGATCTCGGCATCGTTATTGTAACAGATTCTGCCGATAGCCAGTTCAGGAGTTAGATCAGCCTCTGGAAGCTCGCCCCAATACTCGTTGTTATTAGCATTCCAATCCCCATCCAGACAGGCATAATACATATCTGCAGCTATGTCGTTTCCGCTATTATCTGAGGACATATTTACAGATAAGCTACGATGCGGGATCACGTCAACATCTCCTCCCAGCAGCACATAGCGCAGCGGATTCTCATTATAGATATCGATAATAAAATTGCGAATCTTTTCCTGATTGTCGCGACCCGGATAGCTTGCTAAGATTTGATCAACAGGCTGAAACAATACTGCGATCCCGCGGTTTTGGTAATAATTCATTAGAGGCTGCCATTGCGCTATTTTATCACCATCTATGATCATCAGATATTCATAAACGCCATCTCTGTTAAAACGGTAATGCGGAATATCGGCATGGTTATCCACACTTGCTTTGAGTCTTTGCATGATAAAAGCATCCTTCTTGAGCAAGTTCATTGCTGCAGCTGCTCTGGGACTACTGTGGTAGTTCACCTCTATTTCGATATTGCGATAAAATACCAATTGTCTGGCCTCAGGCTTGTAGTCAAAGGGAGAAAATACGCCAAAGGCGATGGGGTGACCATTCAAAAACTCTGTTTTCAAGCCCTTTTCGATTTGTTTGGGGAACATTGCATCGGAGCCGTAAATCTCTGGAGCAGGCTCGTCCCAGCTGTCTATAGCGCCGTGTGAGATAGGATATTGGGTTTGGATCGGCATAATGATGTCGTCCAGATCGTAAACTATCGGGCCCGAGCGTTTTACTGTTAGACCGTAAGCTTCAAAGCCTGCAGGTAAGAGTAGCTTGTAGCCGAACCAGGGTAAGTCCGGTTCGGAAGGATTGCCATAGCTTTGAGCTTTGGGCAAATCGACCAGGATACCCCGGTCGGTTTGTTTGAACTCAGGTTCTGCCAATGTATATGTGTGGGTGATTCCAGCCCATAGGGTCATCATCGCAAAGATCATGATCAGGCTCAGGGATAATGTTTTCATATTCCTACCTCAAATTATGTGTTTATCTTCTATATATATTAAACTCGCAAAAGGCATGCCAAACAAAGACAATAAACGAAATATGACTGCCTATTTAAGCTGAGCTTGAGGCACGATACATACATCGTGCCCTAAGCTCAGGCTGTGGACGCTCTCGTCAAGCTTTATTATAGAAGATTTGAAAGTGTCCAGCTATATGCTCTTATTTCATTAGCAGCATCTTACGGGTGATGCTGTGTCCTTCGCTGAGCAAGCGATAGCTATAAATCCCGCTGGAGACGGCATTGCCCCGCTCATCTGTGCCATCCCAGCTAACTGTAGTTTGACCCGCTGGTAAGGGAGCATTTAGCAGTCTTTTTACTATTTGCCCCTTGAGGTTGTAGATGCTTAACTGGGCTGTTTGAGCTTTGGGCAGAGTAAAGCTGATATGCGTATTGGGGTTGAAAGGATTGGGATAATTCTGATCCAGGCTCAAAAGTGCAGGGGCAAAATGCTCACCTGTGCTAACCGGAAGGTCGCATTCCAGATGGATGTCGTCTATATACCATCCTTCGCCGCATACAGCGTTATCACTGCCGAAAACAAAGCGGATTCTTACCGTTCCGGAATATGCCTGCAGATCAAATACAGCCTCGGTCCAATCAAAGCTGCCGGAATAGACCGGAGTTCCCATGCTGAACGGAGAAATGGCGCTGCTGTGGATAAAGTGAGGATAAGCGCCTTCGGGCTCTATCAAGAACCAGGCACCGCCATTGATAGACATCTGCACATTGCCACCATCCCAGGCTTGATTGGGAAGGGTGGCATGGGCCTGGGCGTCCATCCAGTGCATAAATCTGAGTCTGCTGTCTGGAGCTAAATCAAACTCTGGAGAAGTCAGGGCTCCATAGGCATTGTTGGAATATTCCGTGGGGCTCTGGCCGCCAAACTTCATGGAATATGTCCCTCCCTCAGTAGAGTTGTTGTCACTGCTGTAGTGCCATTGATTGATGAAGTTCGGATTCAGAAGGGAGAAATTCCAATCTTGCTGATCGGTCTCAAAATCGAAACTGAGCATCCCGACATGAACGACAAAAGTTCCTTCCACCACAGTGCCGCTATCCGCTTCGAATATGTAGTTTATAATGATATCTGAGCCTAACTCGGTATCTGGAGAAACATACAGCGAAAAGGCATCTTCAAGCTCGATATTCTCACCGGCTTCCAGCATGGTCAGGAGCAATTCAGTGTTATTTAGGGTTACGTTTTCATCGCTGGATGATATCAGCATCGTGGGGTTGAAGGCTGCGCCTCTACCCGTGTTTTGGATATCAATATCGATGTATGCAGTATCACCGGGCATGATGTAGGGATTATCACCATGCAAGCTGTAGCTTTGTATATTCAACACCGGGGCACAAAGGTCCAGGCTGTGATAGGATTCTGTCTCATAACTATCAAAAGCTGCGATGAAAGTTAAGGTCACCTCAGTGCGGTCCGCAAAAGAGCCAACAATCTCGATCTGAAAGGCATCTTCTACAAACAGGCTATCCGTGATGCTAACTGCAGCAAAGCTATGTTCTCCCTGTAAAATCTGGATATTATCGGAATCTATGCTGAGGCTGATGCTGCCACCGCTGCTGAGATCAACCATACCCAGGTTTTTGATGGCCATAGAAAGATAGACCGTGTCTCCGGTTTGCAAAATGCCATCTATAGCAGAAGTAGTCACGTTTTCGCATACTATATAAGGCATATCACTGGCCGTAACAAAGATGCTGTGAGTGCTGGGATAGAAGTTATCCGCGTTTATGTAGATCACATAATTGCCAGGGAAAAGGCCTTCTTGCAGGTCGATAGTGATAAGGCCGGTTTCATCGGCAAAGCTTTCATAATAGGTATCTGATCCGCGCTTGATCTTGAGCTGGGCACCCGGAGCATTGGTCTGGATACTATATTGGGTAAGGTCCACCAGCCAGGCAGAAGGCAAATCCGCAGTGATGTAAGAGGGAGTATCACTCCAGACGCTGGTGGCAGGACAGCCAAAGAGATTGGTATTATAAGCAACGTGATACATATTTGGGAACGTAGTATAGGGGATATTGTCGATTTTGGAATCCACCAGCATGTAGCCAAGATCGTGAATATTCTCGCCAAAGAGGGCGTCAAGATACTGGCGATGAAAACGTTGACTGACACCATGAGTGGAGCCTCGCACATACCATCCATAGCGGGAATGGGAGACTATGCCCACTGCAGAACCGGGCAGGGCGGTGAACCTTTCTGAAATGCAATCCTCACCATAGCCGCTTGATGAGCTGCGGTTATCAAAGCTTCCGGCATAACAGCCTTGAGTGAAATATATCGAAAAGTTTTGGCTCACCCCGTCATTGGAAATATTGTCGCTGGTAACCTGATAATTTGAGATCTTCATATTGTACGATGTAGTGGAGTGTCCCAGATGATTTACCAGGTTTGCGCCAGTAGCTAAAATGGGCAGGATATCGGAGCTGTCCCAGGAAGAAATGCGATCGTAGAGTTTATCAATATCCCAATCTGTGGGCACACCTGCGGTGGTATAGCTGTGATTGCTGGAGCCGCCGATCATTTCGTCCATATAATCTCCACCATAAGTAGGTATCTCGTCCATCAACTCTCCTGCCATGCTTGCGCTTTTGATGCGGTTCTCTACAGGAGAAGTCTGATACATGATGATCTTATTGATCTGGTTGGCAATTTCGGCATCGTTATTGTAGCAGATTCTGCCGATAGCCAGTTCAGGAGCCAGATCGGCCTCTGAATCCTCTCCCCACAGATGGTTATTATTGGCATTCCAATCACCATCCAGACAGGAATAATACATATCTGCCGCGATATGATCATCTGAGTATTCTGAGTTTATATAAACGTGGAATCCGCGTTCCGGGATCACGTCAACATCACCACCCAACAGTACATAGCGCAGCGGATTCTCATTATAGATATCGATAATAAAATTGCGAATCTTTTCCTGATTGTCGCGGCCCGGATAGCTTGCTAAGATTTGATCAACAGGCTGGATCAGCACCTCAATGCTGCGGTTTTGATAAAAATTCTTCAGAGGCTGCCATTGCGCTATTTTATCACCATCAATGATCATCAGATATTCATAAACGCCATCTCTGTTAAAGCGGTAATGCGGAATATCGGCATGGTTATCCACACTTGCTTTGAGTCTTTGCATGATAAAAGCATCCTTCTTGAGCAAATTCATTGCTGCGGCTGCTCTGGGACTACTGTGGTAGTTCACCTCTATTTCGATATTGCGATAAAATACCAATTGCCTGGCCTCAGGCTTGTAGTCAAAAGGAGAAAATACGCCAAAGGTGATGGGGTGACCATTCAAAAACTCTGTTTTCAAGCCCTTTTCGATTTGTTTGGGGAACATTGCATCGGAGCCGTAAATCTCTGGAGCAGGCTCGTCCCAGCTGTCTATAGCGCCGTGTGAGATGGGATATTGGGTTTGGATCGGCATAATGATGTCGTCCAGATCGTAATCTATCGGGCCCGAGCGTTTTACTGTTAGACCGTAAGCTTCAAAGCCTGCAGGTAAGAGTAGCTTGTAGCCGAACCAGGGTAAGTCCGGTTCGGAAGGATTGCCATAGCTCTGCCCTCCAGCCAGGCTGACCTGGATTCCCTGGTCGGTTTGTTTGAACTCAGGTTCTGCCAATGTATATGTGTGGGTGATCCCGGCCCAGAGGGTCATCATCGCAAAGATCATGATCAGGCTTAAAGAAAGTGTTTTCATTTTGTTACCTCAAATTATATCGTTTAATTCTTTATAAGAGATACATGTAAAGGATATTCCAACGCATAGTCAACGCTGCAATCCTCAAACACTATACGGTTCATCTGTTTGGATTGGAGGCACGATGTTTAGATCGTGCCTCCGAATCTATGTTAGCAGAGGTTTTTATAGCGTTATCAATTATCGATTCTACTTCATGAGCAGCATCTTGCGGGTATTCACATAGCCATCAGTCTCCAGGCGGTATAGATATACTCCGGAGGCTACGGCTCGGTTGTTGTCATCTAAACCATTCCAGATTAGGCGATGATGTCCGGCAGCCATATTTCCTTTGATGAGGTTTTTGACTAATTGCCCTTTAAGATTGTAAATCTTGAGCTGGGCATATCCGGCTTTGGCCAGGTCTAAAGAAATGGTGGTAGAAGGGTTGAAGGGATTGGGGCTATTGGGATGCAGGGTGTTTACCAGAACAGAGATTTGGTCTTCCTCACCGGTGGGTGGAGGCAAAATCTGCAGTTCGAGAGTATCTGAAGGTGCGCCTTCTCCGGCGGAATATACAGGCCGCACATGGTAGTAGTAGGAACCTATAAGGGTCTGATCTTCGCTAAAGCTGGTATCTGCAAGCTCGGCGATTTCTTCTACCAATCCGGGGCCGGTTTTCCTATAAACCCTGTATGACAGCACAGGATAGAAAGGCTCTTCTGGAGCTTCCCAAGAAAGAGTAACCGCAGATTCATCCTCTATATGATCAAGAGTAAAATTGCGCACCGCAGGTAGATCTACAAGCATGAAGTCATGCTCAAAATCCGGAGAAGTCTCGTCGATCACAAAACTGGGAGAGACCTCGGTGACGTGATACGGTTTAGTTGCGGCAAGAGAGTAGGTCCCGGCAGGCATATAAGCGGCATAGTAACCGGAAGAGTCCGGATTCGTAATCACGGTAAGATCAGCTTTGGGTATAGATACCTTTGCCGAGCTGGGATCGCCACCATCTGACAGCGATACATTGCCACTAATGAAACCGGCTTTGATGGCAAAGCCAGATATCTTCACATCATCAATAAACCAGCCGTGATTTGTAGTGCTTCCGTCTGAAGTAAAATGCCACCTTATGAGAATCTCACTGTTGGCAAAATATGACAGATCAAAGCTCACTTCGGCCCAAGTGCTCATAATGCCGGAGAAACCCGGTTCGTTCATTGAATAGATACTGCCGGAGTATGATCCGCCGGAAGAGGGATGAACCACCACCCAGCTGGTACCACCGTTCACAGAGACAGATACATTACCGCCGTCGAAACTCTCCTGACAGATCATTTGATGCCAGAAAGAGAGTGAGGCGTTAGTCCCGATGGATACAGGATCAGTGGTCAGTATGTAGTTCGCTCCATTTTCATAATTACCGTTTAATACAGTACCCCATAATTTGCTTCCGGAATGGGCATCTATATACTGCGATGACCCCCAGGCCCAGCCGCCTTGAGAATTTAAAGCTCCAGGGCCATTTTCGAAGTTGTCGTTCATGCCCATGCTGCCACAACCCAGCGATATTTCCGAGCTAATAGCAGGCGCATTATCGGAGCTCAAAGAAAAAGTGAGCGGGATGGTGTGATTCAGGGGCGCACTTGCGGTCAAAGACGCTTCAAATACAAATTGTCCGCTCTCGTTTGCTTCCAGCATAGCCAGATTGATGCCCGGATTGTCGATGATGATATTATCGCTGGAGCTTGTAATCTCTCCTAACAGGTTTGACGCAGCGATATCAGAGCGATTGGCTACATTTACGATCAAGAGGAAGCTTTCGCCTGGGTCTGCGACTCCGTTGCCGTTGCCTGCAGCATCGTTCAGATAGAATGTTTCATAGCTCAGTCCCGGCTGCTTGACAGCTATTCTGAAAGTATGCGTCCAGGCCCTGTTCGAATCTCTAACATCCAGAGAGAATTCGAAAAGATAGCCAATGGGGCAGGATTCGGAGATGGTGAAGGAAAAGGCATCCAGATTCACACCGTCGCTGTGGCCGTTTATAGGATGATACTCCGAATTTTGGTTTATCATCGTGACGTAGGGATCGCGGATATTGAGGGTGGCACTAATATCGGTGGATTGGATATTCCCAAGATTTTGCAGATGTACACCCAGCTCGATAGTCTCACCGGGTTCAGCTGCGTTGTTTGAATCGTTGATCACAATATCGCCGAGAACGAGCCAGGGATTATCGTAGTAAACAGGCTTGTTTGTAATGAAGATGGCGCGTTCGTGCCCCAGTGGTGAAGCGGCTTCGGGATAGGTATTCATAAAGGTGTATTCCAGTCCGTCGCGGTGATCGGCGCTTTCTATTCCTATAGTACAAAAATTACCATGATTTTGATATGTAGCGCCTGAATTTACGTTGTTGAAAGTTTTGTACTGAATCTTGATGGGGCCATCGCCGTAGCTGGTGGGATAGTAAGCAGGATCATAAAGGATAACCTGGAATGTTTCGAGATAGTCATTCAGATACCCATTTAGCATCTTATACCATTCGATGATGAAGGTATGGTTTTCTTCATCAAACCAAGTGCAGACCTGACTTTCCGGGCCCGTGGCAAGGTCGTCCCAAAAAGCTGCAATCAGCGGAGCGGGGCCCATGGGGCCGGGAATACGGTAATTCCTGAATTCATGATTTTCTGTATAGCCAAAGGTGATCAGACCATTTGAACTGACCGTGATATCCTGATAGTCTTCGCCGTAGAATTGAAAATTAAAGGGCAAATCTAACCATGCCAGAGTAATGGAATCCAGGCCATCGCCTTCTGTGGGAATCTGAGGATCGTTAATATTTAACAGGCTTCCGTTGCCGCCTTCCGCCGGAGCTATAGCGATCCAATCGTAAACCGGACACTCATCATAAGCTGTATCTCCATCATCGTAGATCACATAGCCATGTCTGTCCGGCCCCAAGGGGTCATTCACAGAAACCGTGCCGATAGTAATGCTGAATTGCAGCCATTGCCTGAATCCAGCAGGATTGCTTAGCCTGAGTCGCATGGGAATGATCATCCCGGGCAGCAATGAGTTCATGCCCTGAATTCTGAAATTATCAGCAGCAGTGCTGGCTTCGGAATTAACATTTGCAGTACCAAAACTGCCCAGACTGTCCAAAACCGTGACCATGTCATTATCGGTAAAGAGCTCTCCCATGAGTTCTTCTACGGGAAGCTCGCCGAAATTGAACACAGACAGATTCAGGTCTGCGGTTTCACCGGGATCAAGCACAAAGTCGCTGCCATCTATGATCTCGCAGGAAACATAGCGCAGCTCTGCATCCGTCACAGAAATGTAATCTGCTATAGTATATTGATTGTCTTCGCTATCACTCAGATGCATTATGAATCTAAGCAAGGTGTTATTAGGGGTTTCAGCAGAGATTTGCATCACTATGGGGCTAGCGCAAAAACCGTCGGCTTCCCAGGCTATACTGCCAAAATCTATCAGAGAATCTGCGATAGTTACATAAAGGCTGCTGCAGGAAATATGCCCTGTGATATCTTCTATCATAGCGGCAGATGTATTGCGCAGTTTGAAAAGAACTTCCAGGGTCTCTCCTGAATTTGCAATGCCATTTCCATTACCTTCCGAAGGGCCCTCAAGATCATCGTCAATCACTGGAACAGAAGCGAGTAAAGAACCTGCCTGTACCGCTATAGTCTGTTGTAAAGGTTTGAAATCATGCTTTGAGATGGTCAGAATCAGCTCTGCTGCCGTGACTTCTTCGCTGAAAGGAAGATATACCATGCCAGCTTCATCTGTATAAGCTCTGCTCACTATAGTGCTGGCCGAATCTTGCACATGGGTAACCGTCACAGCAGCATTTGATACAGGGAAGCCGTCCTGATCGACTACTGCTATATCCAGGCTGTTTGTCCCTGAAGCCACCTCTGTGGGGGCATTGCTATCAAAAGTTTGCGGGATTGTGATATATACCTCCATCGTGGGATCGCCCATGAGGTTGCACCATTGAGCAAAGGCAGAGCTCATACTGGGATTGCTGATAGAGTACAGGCTGGCCAATGTGAGCTTGCCATTGAGCAGTGCTTCGCCCATGGTTCTCATATCATCAATGAATATACCGGAAAAAATGCCGCCGCACAAAGCGTTATTTGGCATTGTAGCGGTTTCATTGCCCCACATCCCGATAGAGGTAACGGCCCCCTTGGGCGCGGCGGCGGTGCCTACGCGGATCATTAGCTCTGTAGTAGAAGTCATGTGGTAGTCACCGGTATTGCAAGTTATGATTACAGAGTGAAAGAGCTTGTGGAAATTATACAAGTTAGAATCTGTGGGAGACCATCCGCACAAGCCTCCAATGCCACGAAAATTGAAAAAGCCCACGCCTTGATTGATGGCATTACTCATATCCGATGGGCTGGGATGATTTTGAGCAAGCATGGTAAAGGTGTAATCAGGGTTTTTCGCCAGGCTGATATCTTTGATATAGTTCGATAGGTTTACGATAGAGGATCCACTAAGTGCGGTATCTGCAGTGAGCAGCATTCGATTTAGCCATTGGGCATTTTCTACATTCATGTTCTTTTCGTAGGCATATATCTTGGACAATATCACATATAGTTGCGAAAAGTTCTCTGCAGATATTCTTCCGAGAAAAACATCACCGAGCTGATCATTTCCTGCGAGCATCTGGTAAGGATAATCCCCCATACCCTCCGTAGTTTGCCAGGCTGGTACAGCAAAAGCACCGGTAACATCACCTATCAGAACAATGTAATCAAAGCGGGTCTGAGGATCATTGTACAAGTTTTGCAGATAGTTTTTGATAGCGGTATTTGAAGCTCCGGTAACGGCAGTACTAAGCAGCTGTACATCCGCACCTTTCTGCCTCTTCCACAGGGCAAAGTTCTCAAGCAAATTCAGGAAAGCAGGGTCTGAGTAGGCTCCATAAACCATCACTATCCTGGGCGGCGTATTTGCCACCAAACCACCCTCGTAATGGGCATAATTCAAAATCTGCGAACGGTAGATTTTATCAAAAGCCGCTGAAACGCGGGGAGCTTCGTCTAATTCATTGATGCCGGGTTCATCGGTAAAGTGCAGCCTGAGTGTGAGCTTTTCATGTACTGCAAGCTCAGTCGAAATAGCATCCCATACAAAGGGCTCGATCTGGATGTTTACCACCCGAAAATCTCGCATGATCTGGGGATCACTGCACTGGATGAGCTTAGTATGGCTACTCTTACTGCCGTTGTAATAATCTTTATTTACAGTAAATTCCAGCGTTGAGCTTTTCTCGTTTTGAACAGGGAAAGGCCTGATATTCTGCAAAGTCTGGCTGCGGGAATTCAGCAGTTCCACATAGGCGCTGCCCTGTGCCGGGATGGCAATCATGGTGGACAAAGTGGGCAATTCCGGCAAACCTTCTTCTGTTAAGTAGCCGGTATCTTGCATGATAATCTTTTGATAGTCTGCCCCCATCCGGGTTTCATGGCTGATCTCATAAGCAGGCAAGACAAACTCTATGTCTATATGTTGCGCAGATCTTGCTAATACCCTAAAGGCAGTATTACTTGAAGGTACTTTTGCCAACAAAGGCAGGCTTGTCATCAGCAGAAGTACAAGTATCGTATTCAGGAAATGTAACTTTCGCATATTATTCTCCAGTGTGTTTCGCAATTTTTAAGTGCAAGTATTGTTCCATATTTTTATGCATGTTACGAATATCTGATATAATCCTATTAATCTGGCCGCGGATTATATAGTAAGTAATCGCTGTTTATTGCAAGCTGACTGGAATGAGGTCTCATTCCAGTCATAGCTTGCAGTTTTGAAATCATCGGGTAGAGTTTGCTGCTGCTCTTTGTCATAACTGCTCGGGCTATTCGCTACGATAAGCTCTTACAGCGGCTTAACAAGGCAGAAACTCGTCCCAGGGGCTATAGTCACTGACTGTTTATTATTTTATCAGGGTCATTCGTCGGGTTTCCTGGTATTTCCCTGCTTTCATCACATATTGATAGATACCACTACCCACTATATTGCCATTTTGGTCTTTGCCATCCCATTCTACCGTATGGTGTCCGGGGGATTTGGCTTCGTGTACCAAGCTGCGGATCAACTGTCCTTTTACGTTGTATATAGCCAGGAAGACCTCTGCCGCGTCTTTGATGTCGTAGCTGATAGTAGTGCTGGGGTTAAAGGGGTTGGGATAGTTACCATTTAGTTTGGTAGCTGCCACCATAAGGTTATCTTCATTGCCCACAGGAAGGATATCAAAATCCAGCTGCGTGGTTTGATCTACCGTAATCTGAACGTTTTCCTCTGTAACGCTGAAATAATCTTCATGGCTACAGGTAACGTCATAGCTTCCGGCAGGCAGGTACAAGACATAGCTGCCATTTGCCACGGTGGTGGTGGTATGGGTATCGACCGTGATCGTAGCGCCAACAACCGGTAGTGAGTCTTGGTTCTTTACTACTCCCAAAAGTGTGCCTGTATTGCTTATAGGGATGAGGGTGAAATCTAACTCTGTGGTTTCGCCCACCTCGATTTCGATGTCGTGCTGGGAAATATCATAATAACCTTCCAGGCTGCAAACCGCGCTATAGCTACCCGCAGCCAGGCGCAAGGTATAGCTGCCGTCTGCTGCGGTAGTAGCGGAATGTGTTCCCACAGTGATCGTGGCTTGTGCCAGAGGCTCCATCTCCTGGTTGCTCACGGTTCCTGTAAGGACACCGGTTGTTTGCAAGGAGTTTGAAAAAGCCGCGGCGGATATCAAGTCACTGGAATAAATTCCCTTTACTGCCCACTTGAATGAGCCTTGCGGCAAAGTATTCCAGGCGGTGTCTGTATAGCTTAGGCCGGTAATAGTGTCCGCTGTCAGTTCGATCCAGGCTGTTTCATCGTCTTCCTCTCCACTCTGAAGTCTCCATACTTTGTAGCCCAACAAGGCCCGGTCTTCTCTATCGGGATCAGGAGCCTGCCACTGGATTTCGGCACTGGCAAAATCATCGCTCACGGCAGCCGTTACATCATGGGGGACATAGGTGATTTCATTCAGGATAATATTCCCCATATTGTAATCTACCGCTGCGATATCTATGCTGCCGGTACTGGGCTCAAAGCCCTCAGCTTCGGCCAGGTATGTATAGCTATGATCTGCATAGACATTATCGATTGTAAAAATGCCTGCAGCATCGGTCACAGCTTGATGCTCTCCATAACCGCTAAGGGTAATGGAGGCACCGGCCAGGCCTTCGCTCGTATTGTCGCTTGCAAATATAGTGCCGCTTACGCTTACGGAAGGCCTCTGGGTCAATGTGAAATCCAGCACAGATGTGGAATCCGTAAATACGGTAATATACTGAGTCTGATCATAGTAACCAATCGCACTGGCGGTAACGGCATAATCACTGGCAAAAGCAATCGGGAAAGAATATTCTCCATCCGCATTAGTAGTGGTCTGGGGGCCGTTTTGAATCGCTACAGTTGCATTCGCTAAAGCTTGGTTATTTTCATTATATACTACACCTGCCAGACTGCCGGCGGTGCCGGGAGTAATGTAAAACCCGGTTTTGGGGAATTGTCCGCTAAAAGAGCCGACAGGCGGATAATTCGGGTCCAGCTCTATAGAGCTATAAGCAGTTCGAGAACGGGCTCTGTTGCTGGTTTGGCACAAAAAGCTTTCCCATGAGGTGTAGGAAACCGTATCTTGAGGGCGCTGTACCATCATAACGAGATTGTAGCCGGGAGCCAGAGTAAAAGGCTCTTGCAACTGTATGGAAATAGTGTTCGAGCCTGCGGGGTAATGCACGTCCCCGTCAAAAACCAGGCTGAGCTCACTGGCTGGAATCCATCCTTCCGTAAGCTCTTGCTGATCTGTCAAACCCATCCATATCCGGGTATGCTTGGGCGGGATAATGCTTGTAAACATATTGTAGAAATTTACTATGGTGATGAGGCCAGAGTAGTTGATCTCATCATATCTGTAGATATTTTCGTATAAGCTGCTAAGTGCATTCATGTTCACTGGCATCATGTAAGTAAAATCGTTGCCGGAACCGATTTCCACCAAAGTGGTTTCTGATGCTTGCACTGAGATATTAAGATTTGGGCTCTGGTTATTGCTGGCATTTTCATCGCCATCTAATACGACCCTTGCATATATAAAGGTGGTTTCCGTAGTAGAAGGGGTCCAGGGAATGATCACCGTAGCTTGAGTGTTACCAACGATAACAGGCCCCGCAGCGGAGGCCATTTCCACTCCACCCTGCTTGTAAAGCTTCACCTGATAGTCGCTTTGATCGTTCAAGCCATAGTTGTAAATTTCGACAGAATAATTATAGCTTGTTCCCGCATTGGGAGTGGTGTTTCCGGTAAGGCTTAATGCCGCCAGATCATCTTGCAGCAAGGATTCGATCGCTACATTATCAATATAGATATTACGGTTGTTACCACCCTGGCTGTGTTTGAAAGCAATATAGTTGCCGGTTCCAGCATAGCTTCTTAAATCCACTGAATATGCTGCCCACTCGGAAGATAAATTTATACTTTTTATCTCGGTAAAGCTATCCGAATTCTGCGGACTGGTCATTACACCTACCTTGACGGCAAATCCTGAGGCACCTTTTGCTCTGAACTTGAGCTTAAGCTCGTTCACAGGATGAGCGGCAGCTATAGGAGGAGAAATCAGGAAGGGGCCCAGCGGGCTATTGGAATTGTTCATCAGCACGCTGTTGGGCGCACTGTAAGGGGCATTTGTCACTGTGCTTACCGTGCCGGTTCCGGTGGTTAGTTTCCGCCAGCCACGAGGCAGGTTGGGCACCGTCACCGTATCAAAATTTTGTGTGTGAGGTATTGTGGTGATGGTAGGGTCTATACAGTTTCCACTCAAATTAACGGTATGAGTAAGTCTGGCCAAATCATCGGTAATGTTTATAGTTCCCGTATGGCTGCCTGCGGAAGTGGGAAGATATTGCACACTGAAAGTCATGCTTTGACCACTGCCCAAAGCTACAGGCAAAGTGGGAAGGTTCTGGATTCCGAAAAAAGGACTTCCGCTGAGACTGACACTGCTGACATTCAAGATACCGCCTCCAGAATTATACACTGAAAAACTCTGGGAGACACTTTCATTGATCAAGACCTGACCAAAATTGTGAGTTTGAGGGTCCACCCCAAAAACAGGATCGACATTAACCGATTCTATAAAAAAGCTGGTCTTGGGGAATTGACCGCTGACCGTTCCCACAGTCCCCATGCTGTTAGGATTGTAAGTGCTCAGATCAGAATAGGCATTGCGAGAACGATTGCTTCCCACAGTCTGGCAGAAGAATTTATTGTTGGAACTGTAAAAATCATCATCCATCGGGCGGCTGACCAGCATAACGAGGTTTCCACCCGAATATGTAAATGGAGTGGTGGTATTGCAGGCGATATTTACAACGTTCTGACCGCTGGGATAGGTGATATTACCATCAAATACCTGTACCATCTGATACGCAGGAATCCAGCCGTTTGCCAAGCTGGTCTGGGTCGTGGTACCAAGCCATATTTTGGTATGTATATTCGAACAATCAGCCACAAAGTCATTGTAAAAAGAAATACTGGTGACAGTGCCGTTGACTGTAATCTCACTGGCTGGGAAAATGGTTTGAAACATACTGTTACGATAAGAAAGGTCTATCGGCTTACGTGCCAATTCGGAACCATCTCCAATAGTGAGAACGGTGACCCCAACTTCCTGTACGTTCAGGCTCAGAGGATCTGTGCTGTCGTTTGAGCTATTCTCATCCGCTGCAAGGATCACTTTCCCTATAATCTCCATAGTTCCGGCCGCTGGCGGAGTAAAGGGAATAGCTACGTTGACAGTGGAAAGCGGCGCGATTGCGGGGCCCGCCACAGTAGCCAACACGGTATCTGCGGACATAATGCTGACGCTATAAGCTGTCTGGGTGGCTGTGCCGTTGTTAAAAACAGCGACCTCGTAGTCGTAGCTGACTTCCGCTGTGGGGGTTTGGTTGCCTGTAATAGAAAGAGCTGCCAGATCGTTTTCAAATTGCTCCGGAGCACTAAAAACATACTTTGTATCGGCACCAGGCCAGGTGTTTATATATGAATTTTCCACAGTATAAGATGCGGTAGCAGGATTGCCTGGAGTCACGCTGCAAAAATTGTTGTACCCACCGGGCAACATATTGATGCCGATGGATGCGCTGGCGTTAACCGGCATTCCTACTCCGGTCCCGTAGATAAATTCTATCGTGCTGTCTTCATGCAATTTTACCTGGTAACGGAAACTGGTAACAGAGTTCCTTGGCCATTTTACACCCGTAAATTGAACCGTGAAAACGCGATTTGGAGCCGTACCTTCCAAAAGGTACTGAGCTGAGCCCTGCAGATAGGTATCATCCCAAAGAGGGGCAAGCACAGGGCAGGTAAAAGAACCTAAGGCATTATGTGAGGTCGAGCCAGGCTCTGTTCCTAAAGTAATGTATCCGTCAGAACTGATCTTTATCTGACTGTAAGTGTTCAATCCATAGACAAAATTAAAGCCGATATCTACCGGATTAGAAATTACGTTATCACCTATTGCGGTGGGCACATTGGTACCCGAAATTGCCGAATAGGCTTCTGTGGTGGTAGAAAAAGAATAGTAATTGCTTATCTGAGCCGGCAAAAAGCAGACTCCCATCAGCATAATCACTATCATTAGGGTTATCTTGGTCAAAGTTACTCTTTTCACACTATCCTCCTTGTTCAGGTGTAAAATAAGTTATTTTTTTTAACATTTGTATCGATACGTTACATGGGAGAATATAGAGCTCTCGTGCTTCTACTCATCCCTTAATAGTCCATGAAAGAACAAGCTATCTCATGTCTCCACAGTTTCGTTAATGTCAACTATCTTTAGGTCTCCTATATTTCTGATACAGTGAATTTGTCAATGTTTATTTTTTTTATCAGAAGCAAATTACCTTAATTATTTATGAAAATTGGCCTTGCAGTTTTCGAGCCATAATCCAATATTACAAAATCTCACCCTGGCTGTATCTTATTATTTACCCAACATAAATTGATAGCGGATGCAGCTTGCAATTGGGCTGCAACAGTCTGTCCAGCAATACTGAAAACAACGTTGAACATGCTATATCTTTGATAATAGGATAGATTGTACAAGCGCACTATACATTGAACCCCAACAGATTATGTCGAGGAATGAGAAGATTGAGAAGGTTTTGAGGGTTGAGGCAGTATCCGTCCTTGTATGCCGCCAAATCAAGCTTGATCATTAAAACGGAGATATAGCTGCGTTTTTCCCCGCCGAAAGGCGGGGAAAAAGTCTTATCGCCTGTATCAGCCTGATAAAATAAATCAATATTCTTTAAACGAAACCTATCAACTCTATCTTTCATCTTGTTTCCAATTCGCTTTTAACTCGAGTCCACTCGTATCTTCGAGTCAGCTCGAGTTAAAAGCGAATGAAAATCAAATTGAAGGCTAAGGTGTGTCCACAAGCAACGTGGCCAATAGGGATTGACTGGCATTCCCCCAAAATGTCGAGTCACTCTTTTGATAATGAACTTAATGATAAGATCTTAGCTATCATCTATGCCTATGTATTTTAATTTATACATTTGGCAGTTAAGATTCATGATTAAAGCATTAATATCCTCCAATCCGAGGGACGGCGTTTTAGACAGTAACCTACAGCTACACATGGTTATAGAGTCCTGTAGGGACGGCATTTCAGATAGCAAAACAATATCACACAACGATTCGTGTCCAACGGGACGGAATTTTAGATAGCAAATACCCACCAGTTCACGATCAGACTCTCGTAAAATGTGAGAATGTCTGATAGAGATTGAGTGCTGACAATTCCGTAAAATAAAATAAATCGGTACCAAGGGAGATACAAAATGCAGGTAAAAATCCAAAAATCTAATCATGGGTACACCGGCAAAAATGGGTTGAGCCGGCATCTATCCTTTTCGTAGCCAAATCGAACTTTATCATAAAAACAAAGATATAGCTGTGGGTGCCCCGCCAGCTAAATTCTTTCAAGCCAGATTCAAGATCTAGGCTATGTTCCTAAAAAAAATGACTTCTATAAACAGGAGCATTCCTCTCCTTTCAGGCCATTTTTCTTGTCGGTTTATCGTTTGCAGTGTATATACATAAGGCTCAGTTAGTTTCTTAAGCACCAGATGCTTCAGGCGAGAAATAATGCTTGACGTATTTTATGATAAAAATATCTTTGTTCTATATTGAGGCAGGATTTATGTTGCATCAGGAGTGTCTGCCTCTTATATAAAACCCTTAATTTCTATTTGATTTTTGGATTACTCAAAGCCTCTGCAAGCTATAGCAGGGCTCAGATTGGGCTTTGCTGAAGAGAATGCAGAACACAAAAAAGGATATAAATATGACTCGACTTTCTTGTAAAATTATACTGATATGCACGCTGCTGATACTGGTTGAATCAGTCTTTTCAGTTCAAATCACCCTGGGTGATGGCACTACAAGCAATAGTGCCTCTGGCACGCATACGCCGTACGGAACTTGGTATAGGAATTTTCGCCAGCAGTATCTGATCTTGAGCTCTGAGCTTAATGCTTTAGGCGGTGGCGCAGGACAGATAAACAGTCTGGCGTTTAACGTAGAGGATCTAAATACATGTTCGGCTATGCCGAATTTCAGGATCAGGCTGAAGCAAACAAATCAAATTGCTTTGAATGGTACTTTTGAACCCGGAGACTACACTCAGGTCTTTTCCGATAACAACTTTCTTCCTGTAACGGGCTGGAATACTCATACTTTCAGTACTCCTTTTACCTGGGACGGAACATCAAACATCATAGTGGATGTAGTGACTTCTATGATTACCGGCCAATATTCCCAAAATGCTTCTGTTTACTATACCGGCACTAATTTTGACAGCTGCCTGCGTTATCAAAGTGACAGCAATGAAGCTGAGACAGCTACTGTGGGAAGCGTAAGTTCGGCCCGCGCCAATATGCGTTTTATTATGGCTGCCGTGACCGGTGACCCGATCTTTTTGGTGAACCCTGAATTTCATTACTTTGACCATGTCACTCTGGGAGACAGTCGTAGCCAGAGCTTCACTATCATGAATGTAGGAGGTGGAACTTTGGAGATCAATGATATCGGCATCACCGGCAGTCCCGCCATGACGCTCAGCAATCTGCCAGCGCTTCCTGCGGCTCTGGAAACTGCGGAATCTACGGTGTTTACTGTCACTTACACTCCCTACGCTATGGGAGAAGATATCGCTACAGTGAGCATCACGGACAACCAGGATACCCGAACTATCCATACCATACAACTTATGGGAGACGTTGTGAATGAAATCACCATCGGAGATGGCAGCCAAACTGCCCGCGTACCGTTTGATTTCTACTATAGAAACTCACTTTTTGAAACCATCTACACTGCAGACGAGATGAATAACTTCATAGGTATGATCACGGGCCTTAGGTTCTACAATCAATTCAGTTCAAACCTAAGCGCCATGCCCGTCAAAATCTGGCTGGGCAGCACTACTCAGACCGATCTCAGTGCAGGCTGGATTCCTTCTACCCAGCTGACCCAGGTCTTTGACGGCACGGTGAATTTTCCCTTTGGAGAGAATGTAATTGACATCATCTTCCCAGAACCATACCCGTATGTGGATGAGGGGAATCTGGTAATGATGACTTATCGCCCTATGAGTACGTCGTGGTATAGCTCCAACGATAATTTCTTTTGCCAGACCCAAGGGGCAAACCGCTCGCGTGAGGCGCACAGCGATGGCGCAGTGTATAATCCTGCATCGCCTCCCGATGGCACAACTACTGGGATATTCCCCAAAACGAGCTTTATAGTGATTCCCGGAGGAGTGGGGCATGTTTCCGGAACCGTCAGCAATAGCGCCGGCGAGCCTCTATCCGGAGTAGAGCTTGAGTTAGCAGGCAGTCACCTTACCAGCACTACAGATGCCAATGGTGGGTTTTTTATCGCAAACCTGCTGCCAGATGATTATGTAATAAGATTTAGCAAGCATACTTACATCAGCCAAACCGTGAATTTCACCCTGGAAGAGGATGAGACCCAGATCATAGATATTACCATGCCGCTGATGCCTCAGGTAAATGTAAGCGGCATCATTTTGGCCAGTGATACAGGGCTCGGCATTGCCGGAGCCAATATCCGCCTGAATGGTTATGTGGATTATAGCCTGAGTAGCGGTGCCGACGGCAGCTTTACAAGCCCGGAAGTATTTGCAGATCAAAGCTATGAATACGTGATCTTTGCGGCAGGATATACCAGCCGCAGCGGCAGCATAGATGTCGGCAGCACGGATTACAATATGGGCGATATCGCTCTCACCGAAATAGCCTATGCACCCAATTCAGTACAGGCTGAATTCAACGTCAGTTATGACGCTATCAATCTGAGCTGGAACGCCCCTGACCCCAGTGCCATAGAAATCATCGAAGGCTTTGAATCCAGCATTTTCCCGCCTGCAGATTGGACTCAGGTAATCACGAACCAGGGAAACGCCAATCCTATAGGAGTATTTCCCACCTGGTGTAGTTTTGCTGCTATCAGCAGCGTAGGAACCGGCGAGGTAAATCCTCCCGAAGGACTCAAACAAGCTGGCCTGTGGTGGGATTACAATCATCAGGATGAATGGCTGATTACGCCTTCCTTCAATTGCCCGCCTGATGCCCATATCAGCTTTGAGACTTATCTGCATTTTGGATCGCCCAATAATGACCACTACTATGTAAAAGTAAGCACAAACGGCGGAATCACCTGGACTGTGCTTTGGGATGGCGCCGCTCAACCCGAAGGCCTGCACAACTATGAACACCCCATCACGATAAGCCTGAGACAATACGGCGGCTTGCAGATGCAGCTTGCCTTTCATGCCGAAGACCCTCCTACGGATGACGGCCTGTGGTTTGAATGGTTTATCGATAATATCTACATCGGTAACTTCGCAGACCGCATCAGCTTTGAGCCGGCCTCAGACCCAAACAGCGCCCGCTCTGCAAACAGAGCTTTGCAAGGCTACAAAGTCTGGAGATTGACCCAGGGACAGGAAGCCAACGAAAGCAGCTGGAGCTTGCTCACCGATGAGCTCATCAGTAATACAAATTTTAGCGATCAAAGCTGGAATACCCTGGAAAACGGCAGCTACAAATGGGCAATCAAATCCATCTACACGGCCGACGTGATCTCAGTCCCCGTTTTCTCAAATACTATGGTCAAAGAAATGATCAGCGGAAACATCGTGGGCATAGTTCGCAAACTAAACGGCCAGGGAATTACAGGTGCTACCGTCTTTGCAGGAGAAGGACACTCTGCCACTACCAATAGCGCCGGAGCTTTCACAATGTCACTTCCTGCCGGAGTCTATACCCTTACCGCTTCTGCTGAAGGATATAAAGAACTTAGCATTCAGAATATCACAGTAACTCCAAACCAAAATACCACCGTGAATTTCACCCTGGAATCTGTAGCCAATGAAAACGAAATACTACCGGTCACCGTGACAGCTCTGAATGCAAACTATCCGAATCCCTTTAACCCCACCACCACCATTAGCTATGATCTGAAAGAGGCCGGATGGGTTCGCCTGGACATATATAACCTCAAAGGCCAGCTGGTAAGAACTCTGGCAAATCAGGAGCAGCCTTCCGGACGCTACCGGATAGTGTTTGACGCATTTGACCAGCGTGGCAACCCGCTGGCCAGCGGTATCTATTTTTACCGTATGCAGAGCGCAGACTACATCAGCACGCGCAAGATGCTATTGATGGAGTAGGTCTGAGCTGGATTGGCTGCGTCCCCTCGTCCGGTAAGAACTGAAGACGGAAGAAAATATGAGCAGGTCCCGTGCTCTGCAGGCGAGACGCCTGCTATCCATTGTTTTCAGATTCTGGCATTCCCCCAAAATATCGAGTCACTCTTTTGATAATGAAATTAATAATAGTATCTTAGCTATCATCTATGCCTATGTATTTCAGTTTATACTTTTGGCAGTTAAGGTTCATGATTCCAGCATTAATGTCCTCCTAATCCGAGTCCCATCGGGACGGCATTTTAGATAGCAAACTACAGCTACACAAGATTATAGAGTCCTGTAGGGACGGCATTTCAGATAGCAAACACCGACCAGTTCATAATCAGACTCTCGTAAAATGGGGG
>Ga0265293_10003204_pt1 | contig 30830 bp, 28 predicted proteins | sample Munlanlewell138R_FD_192505 | JGI IMG/M metagenome (GOLD analysis project Ga0265293, IMG submission 192505) | Leachate microbial communities from a municipal landfill in Southern Ontario, Canada - Leachate well 138R | ecosystem: Engineered > Solid waste > Landfill > Unclassified | place: Canada... | reverse complement strand
CCTCTTCCATCCGGAAATGCAACGCTTCTATATTTTGTTGGATATGAGTTTTCTGGCTCATCTTGGGAATGGTAAGCATGAGTGGTTTTTGTATCAACCAGTTTAAGGCTATTTGAAAAGCTGTTTTATCATATTTTTTACTTAGTGCTTCCATTATCGGATGCTGTAGATTGGTAGCATCTCCTTTCATCAGGGGTCTCCATGCTGTGATGCTGATCCCTTTTTTCAGGCAGTAGGGAATGATTTCTGTTTCAATCTGGGTGTTATACCTGCCATTATTTCTGGTAAAAAGATTATATTCCACCTGGTTGGTGATCAGGGGTAGCTCACTGAATAGCTCTGCTTCACGCATTAGGTTCACCGGAAAGTTGCTCACACCAAACCATCGGATCAGTTGGTCTTCTGCAAGTTTGTTGATGGCACTCATGGTTTGGCCCAAAGGAATGGCTGGGTTAGGCCAGTGGATAAGGAAAAGGTCTATATGGTCTGTCTTCAGTCGCCTGCAGCTTGCTTCAGCCGACCGGAGCACGTCAGCAAACTGTAATTTGTTTCCGGCTACTTTAGTAGTGATAAAAAGTTTTTTTCTGTCGAACTGACGAATAGCTTCACCAATTAATCGTTCGGTATGTCCCGAGCCATACATTGCTGCGGTATCTATATGAGTGATACCCATCTCAATGGCCATGCTGATTGCATCAATCCAGTACCTGTCGGAAGAGCTGTCGGGGCGATAGTTACCACCCATTCCCCATGTCCCTAACCCTAAAACCGGCAGGCTTAGCTCATCATTAATTCGTACAGTAGGTATGCTGTTCATCATTTTTTTGTTGAAAGTTATATTTGATCAGGTATGCGATGCGTTTTGCCTAACAAATTGCTTGCTAATTGTATGCAGGCTGTATGTTCGATTAGTTCAATGCGTCTGAAAGCTTCTGATAAGGTGGCTCCCCATGCCAATATACCGTGATTTTCTAATAATATCACACTTGCTTTCAACGAGGCATCTGCAACCCATTGCGCTAACTTATCGGTGCCAGGAGCGGCATAAGGCACGGCTATTATTTGCCCTATAAGCTCCCATGCTTCAGTAGTAAGTCGGGTGTCAATAAGCTGATGGGCAACGGTAAAAGCAGTGGCATAAGGTGGGTGTGCATGGATGACGGCTTTGGCTTTTGTTTGTTGACTGTAAATTGCCAGATGCATGCCCAACTCCATGCTCAAGGAATGTCCTAAAGATAAATTTTTATCTTCTGTGTGATAGGCACATACATGTTTTGCCAACAAACTAGCTTTATCCGTTTGAGAAGGAGTGATGTACAAAAATGGCTCAACCAGCAGGCTGATATTTCCACCAAGGCTGGTTGTCAATCGTTGGCGATACATCCGACGCATATAATAGGCTACTTCTCTTTGACAGACAAGGTGAGGCATGATTATTCTTTTAAGACAGCTTTTATTGATTGCGCATGAGCTTTGATGATCCCTTTCTCGGTTATAATACCTGTTATCAGTCGTGCTGGTGTTATATCAAAAGCCGGGTTATAAGCGTTTGAGCCGGGTGAAGCTATACGGATACGAACCCTGTTGTGATTAGCGTCCATACCATCCTGAAAGAGCACTTCTTCGGCGTTGCGGTGTTCAATGATGATATCTTTACCCGATGCACATTCCATATCAAAAGTGGAGCCGGGTGCTGCCACATAAAACGGTATCTGATGATAATGAGCTAAGACTGCACAGCCGTATGTGCCTATCTTGTTGGCTACATCGCCGTTACGTGCAATGCGGTCGGCACCTACGATGATGAGATCAATTTTTTTATCGGCCATAAGCGAGGCAGCCGCATTATCGGGTATGATCAGATGTGGTACGCCCTGCTGTTGTAGCTCCCATGCAGTAAGACGCGCACCTTGTCCACGCGGACGGGTCTCATCCACATACACGAAAACCTCCTTGCCCGATTTATGTGCCTGATATATTGGCGACAAAGCAGTGCCGTAATCTACAAATGCTAACCAGCCTGCATTGCAATGAGTGAGGATACGGGTAGATTTTTTAATCAGCTCATTGCCGTATTGACCAATTTTCCAGGAGTCTTCTGCATCAGCAGCCGCTATTTTTTGGGCTGTTATAGTGGCATTTACCCGTGATACTTTGCCGGCTTCGAATACTTTTTCTACGGCATAAAACAGATTTCTCGCCGTAGGGCGGGTCGATTCTATGTCCGCACGGGCCTCAGTTACAAAGGTGTCAATATCATCTTCAGGTGCTTCTAAATAAGCCTGTGCCATTGCATATCCAGCCGCAGCTCCAATAGCGCCGGCACCTCTGACAGTCATATCTGTAATAGCCATGCAACTGTCCCAATAAGTCTTGCATTCGTGTATCTCAAATTCAAAAGGTAGCTTGTTCTGGTCTATCATAAAAACGGATTGACCTTCCATCCAAACCGTCTGATAGTTTTTCTCGTGGACAATCATAACTGTTTTTTTTGTTGAAAAAAGCCGAGCAGTATGAGAGCTGCTGCTGCCATGACTTTAGTGCCATTGAGCATGGCCGATTCATCTATGTCGAAATCAGAGCTATGTAGGCGGCGGGCTTGTGATTCATTGGCAAAGGCTGTACCTAACCGAAGAAAACAAGCCGGGATCTGCTGTGAATACCAGGCAAAGTCTTCGGTAGTCATCCGTTGTGGTACATCGATGAGATCGTGGGCTGTAAACGAGTCTGATAACGCATTTCGCAATAGTTGAATAAGTTGTGGATCGTTGATTAACACCGGATATCCGTCTATGATATCTACTATGGCTTTGGCTCCCATAGCTTCTGCGGTATGTAAGGAAAAAGTATTTATGAGTTTTTTGGCGTTGTCTCGCCAGCTTTCGTCGAAGGTACGTAAAGTGCCGTTTATGCTCACCTCATCAGGGATAATATTATGAGTTCCATCCGCTATGACCCTGCCGAATGAAAGTACAGTCGGTATCAAGGGAGGAGCCATACGGCTAACGATCTGCTGCAGTTGAACGATCAGTTGTGATGCCGTCAGTACAGTATCAGTGATCCGATGCGGCATGGCGGCATGGCCTCCTTTTCCGTTGATACGTATATTGATCTCATCACCTGAAGCCATGAAAGGGCCACTATGAAAACCTATTTTCCCGGCATCTAACTCGGGTGTGACGTGTAACCCAACTATAGCCTGCACTTCAGGGCTTTCTAACACTCCTTCGGCTATCATCGCTTTGGCTCCGCCCGGAAGCTTCTCTTCGGCAGGTTGAAAAATAAGCTTCACCGTCCCATGAAACTGGTCTTTTATCTTTGTCAATATACTGGCTGCCCCTAACAACACTGCCATATGTACGTCATGGCCGCAGGCGTGCATCTTGCCTTTATTCAACGATCTGTAACCGGTATCATTTGTCTCGCTGATAGGCAGGGCATCCATGTCGGCACGTAAAGCTATACAAGCCGAATCGGGATTACGTCCTTCAATCAAAGCTGTCAGGCCGTGACCGGCTATGCCCGAACGAAAGGGAATACCAAAATCATGTAGGCGGTCGGCCAGATAAGCAGCTGTCCCCGATTCTTCAAAACTTAGCTCAGGATGGGAATGAAGATACCGCCTGAAAACCACTACATCAGAATAAGTTGCGACAGCTAACTTATGTAAATCAATGATTGGGCTTGTTTTCATGCTTCACAACTTGGTGAGTAGCAAAGGTAGTATAATTTGGTCTGATCTGAATAGGAGTAAAATACTACTAGTAGGAATAGAGCTAACGTTTTTGCAGGCAAAGTGTTGTCTAAAACAGTTGATATGTAAACATAGAATCCTGCATTATTGTACTTTTGCATTATGGAAACGAAACGACAACTAAAAGTAGGCCGTCTTTTACAGCGTGATCTGAGTGAGTTGCTTCAGCATGAGTTGCGACATTTGGCTGGTGCAGCTATGCTCACTGTAACTAAGGTGTTGCCTACCCCTGATTTTGCTATCGCCCGAGTGTATATCAGTGTGTTTGGCATACAGGATAAACAGCAAGTGATTCAAAATTTACAGCGAAACACTAAGGAAGTACGCAGGCTTTTGGGTAACAGGATACGACATCAACTTCGATCAATACCCGAGCTTCAGTTCTTTTTGGATGATTCTCTGGACTATATAGATAAAATTGATGATCTGTTAAAAGGCGAATAAGGTGCAGTACGATCCTATAAAACGTAGTCTTGGTAAAGCCTTCAACCGAACTCCCTGGTTGCGTAAGTTGTTCTATCGCTTGTTAGACCTGCTTTTATTGCGAAGCTGGCATATCAAGCGGCAACTGTTGAATTGGGCTGCTCAACATGCTGGCGATCGGCAGGTGTTGGATGCAGGATCAGGCTTTGGCCAGTATTCTTATTTTATGGCACGTAAATTCCCTCAATGGAAGATTACCAGCTTGGATGTAAAAGAAGAACAAATAATAGATTGTAATCAGTTTTTTCGACAGATAGGACTCCATCAAGTTCGGTTTGAAGTAGCCGACCTTACAGAGCTATCGTTTGATAATCAGTTTGATATGATTCTGTGTGTGGATGTGATGGAGCATATAGAAGACGATCGTAAGGTTTTGCAGAATTATTTTCGTGCGTTGAAGCCTGGCGCTATGCTGTTAATCTCTACTCCATCCGATCAGGGCGGCTCGGATGTGCATGGCCAGCATGAATCGGATGAAAATGCTGCAATAGGCTTTATAGATGAGCACGTGCGCGACGGATATGCAATAGATGATTTGAAAGAGAAGTTATTAAGTGCTGGATTTAAGTCGGTAGAGCTAAAATATCAATACGGAAAGCCAGGAAAACTATCATGGAAACTGAGTATGAAACTCCCAATTATCCTGCTAAACATCTCTAAATGGTTCTTTATACTGCTGCCATTTTATTATTTGATAGTGTTTCCGTTTTGCTTATTGCTGAATTTAGCCGATCTTAAGCTGGCACATCGTTCAGGAACCGGTATCATTGCAAAAGCCTATAAATAACATCAGCTGATGTGCTAATTGTGAGCTATGAATTTTCCGTTTTTTATTGCCAGACGTTATTTGTTAGCCAAAAAAAGCCATAATCTGATCAATGTGATTACGGCTGTTTCAGTGGCAGGTGTTGCAATAGGGGCCTTTGCTCTGATTGTAACGCTTTCGGCTATAAATGGGTTTAAGCAGGTTATTTTGCAGATGGTTAATGTGGTTGCTCCCGATTTAGTCATTGAACCTGTTAAAGGAAAAACCTTTGTGCCGGACAACTTCCCTTATAGCGATCTAACTGGGCTGAAGGCTGTTAAGGCTGTTGCTGAAGTGCTTGAAGAAGATGCGTTGTTTCGGTATGGTGAAAATCAACATTTAGGCCGTGTTAAAGGCGTAAGCTTTGAATATCAGAAATATGGACTGATAGATGAGTCGGTTGTAGAAGGGCAATTTCTTTTAGAGCAAGACGATATACCGTTTGCAGTAGCCGGAAGTGGTGTAGGGTGGTATTTGGGTTTGAACCTACGTCATCATTCAGAGCAGCTATTGGTTTATATGCCACGTGTTGGAAGCGGACAGGTCTTTAGTTTAGATCAAGGATTCAGCAGCAGACCAATATCGGTTTCGGGTATCTTTAGTTCGCAGCCCGATTTAGATGCCCGTTATGTGTATGTGCCATTGAGCTGGATGCAGGATCTAAGTGATCAAAAAGGACGTATCAGCGGGATAGAGCTTTTTCTGGAAAAGCCAAATCAGGCAGGATCAATCATGGCCAAGCTGACACATGACTTAGGTCCTGAGTTCGTCGTTAAAGACCGGATCAGACAGCAAGCTACATTATACCAGATCATGCGCTCGGAAAAAGCAGCAGTCTTTGTTATACTAAGCTTTATTTTGATCATGGCAACCTTTAATATCATTGGCTCGCTCACTATGCTGATGATCGACAAACAAAAGGATAGCAGTGTGTTAAAGAGTTTTGGAGCTTCTGATCATCTTATCCGTCGAATTTTTCTTTCAGAAGGTATGCTGATAGCGGTTGCAGGAGGCTTGAGCGGATTGGCATCAGGGATCATATTAGTTGTGGCACAACAGAAATTTGGATTGCTGAAATTAGGTGGCGGAAGCGGTACCTTCATTATTGATGCCTATCCGGTTCAGTTGCTGGCTTCGGATGTATTGCTTGTCTTTTTACTTGTACTTTTGATTGGAGGTGCATCAACAATTTATACCGTGTGGCAGACCATGCGTAAACGTAAATCGGTTTCATTGGTCAGAGATCTATAATATCTGACTTATCCCAATCGATCGTGAAACGTTAAGTGCTTTATATCAATAACATCTTGAGTATTAAGATGTGGAAGAGGATTGTTCGATATAGTTGGTTAGCTTGATAAACTCACTTATTGAAAGTTGTTCGGCGCGTTTGTTTAAAATCTCCATCTGCATCATCTGAGGAGTTAATTTAGTTCGGAGTGCATTTCTAAGTGTTTTCCGGCGTTGGTTGAAAGCCATTTTCACTATGTGTTGAAACAAACCGGTATTACATTCTAACTTTGTCCGGCTATTCCGTGTAAGTCGTATGACAGCCGATTTCACTTTTGGCGGCGGATGAAACACCGTTTCGTTGATAGTAAAGCAATACTCTATCTCGTACCATGTTTGCAGCAACACACTCAATATTCCGTATGTTTTACTCCCGGGACCTGCAGCAATACGTTCGGCTACTTCTTTTTGTATCATACAAACCACTTCTTGTACCTGCTCTTTGTGAGTGAGTATGTGAAAGAATATCTGGCTGCTGATGTTGTAAGGAAAGTTTCCGATGATTGCAAAAGGAGAAGTGTTTAATTGATTTAAACTTACTTGCAGAAAATCGCCTTCAATGATCCTGCCGGTATATTCGGGAAATTTATTTTTAAGATATTCTACTGATTCTGTGTCAATCTCCACCAACCACAAATTGTGTGTAAACCGGGGGATTAAATACTGTGTCAAGGTACCTGTTCCGGGGCCTATCTCTAAAACGACAGCGTTTTCTGCTTTCAGCAGAGCTGTAATCTTTCTTGCAATGTTCTGATCGACAAGGAAATGTTGACCAAGATATTTTTTTGGACGTACCATTGAATTATAGCTTATCGCCTCTTAGGTGGCGATATTTTTGACGGGCTTGCACAGCGTACATACTGGAAGGATAGCTATTGAAAATCCGTTCATATCTAAGACGGGCATTCTCTGGGTCGTGAAATTGATTCTCATATATTAACCCACTTTGAAAGAGAGCTTTATCTGCAAGATAGCTATCAGGAAACTGTTGAAACAGTTGCTGATATAGTGTTTCGGCCATATCGTATTCCTGTCTTTTGTACAGCAATGCAGCTTTAGTCATCAAAAGGTGTGGACGTAGGGTAATACTGCGGTCGTATTGCAAAAGTGAATCTAATATATGCAGGGCTTCATCTGTTTTATGCTGATAGCTCAACAGTTCGGCTTTTGCAAACGCTCTGAGACTTTGTCCGGTAGTATCTTCCATCAGGTTGTCGCGTATGAGCAAAGCAAGGGTTTGAGCATCGTTAGAGATCAATTTGGAGGTAGCAGCTTTCAATACGTCTAATTGGGTCAAAGCCCAACCAAATTCACCAATGAAATAGCGTAACCTGGCATTTCTATAACGTGCTTCATGGGCGACAGGTTCATTTTTTAGCGATTTGTCAATCTGACTATAAAGCAAGGTGGCTTCCCAAACATCGCCTTGAAACAACAGTATATCAGCCATATGCATTTTCAGATTGGCTTGTTCATCTCTGCGTAATGGTAGCATGATAGCTTTTTCTAATATGGTACGGGCCTCTTCGTGTTGATTCAGATTAAAGGTGAGTATGCGTGCTTGTATGATCCCCAATTCATAGGTCTCACGATTAAAACCTATGGACTGAAAGGCTGATATGATATCAGTGTTTAGTTTTTGATACACTTTGATATTGCTCTCATACTGTTCTTCAGCCTTATAGTACCCTGATTTTAAGGCTCCTATCAGTGCGTCTGTATAAAAAGGATTCGTCCTGCCTTTGTTGAGAACGTATGCATATCCGTCTTCTGCTACCTCATATTGAGCATTTGAAAAGCTGATAGATGCTAACTCCAATATCTGCGGCTCCCGATCTCCCCAACGGCGGTCTAACGCCTTGACTTGTATCATCGCTAATTCAAAATCCTTTTCCTGTAGCGAATACCAAACTAAAAGTTCGTTATACACAAAGTTATCTATCTGCTTCTGTGCCTTTTCTAATAACTTTGTTCTGACTGTCTCAGATATTTTATTGTCGATATCCAATAACAACATATTTTGTATCCTGCTTTTTATCAGGTCAATATGTTCGGGATGTTGTGCGATATGCAACAGGTATTCATCCATAGTTGCTTCTGTGTTCCCCGACATCTGATAAAGGTTTGCCTTTTCAAGATGAAACCCATAGTTGATGGCCGGCATCTTGCTTCCTTTTTCATAGGTAAGTAGCGCATAGTCATCTAAGTTCCTGGACCGAAAAGTATTAGCTGTCAAGCTGATTATGTTACGATCAGCTGGTAATTGTCTGATCACCTGATCGAATATATCGGCTGCTTTTTTTGAATTTCCTTTCAACTGAAGCACATATCCAAGATCAATATCACTTTGGATATCTTTCTGCTGGCGTTGCATTTTTCTTGCCGCTTTCTCGGCTTCATCCAATTGATTCAGTTGTATGAGGCAGTTGAAATAATAGTTATAGTGATGTCGCCCTTTGTATGTGTTATACAGATTGAGATAGAGCGTCTTTGCCTGTTCCCAGTCCCGGTTGCGGTAAAATTCGTTTGCTACCCTTTCGTCTGTTGCCCGCTGGTTTTGTTGAGTAGATTGTTGTGCCAGAGCAGGTATTTCAGCTGCCAGTATCAGATAAAGTACTATAAATCCGGTATAGAAATATCGGAGGAAGGCAATGAGTTTCATGGTATTGTCAGAGTTCTTGTTGTAGGGTTTCGATCAGATACTTGTGGGCGTTCCAACGATTGATAAAATAATCCAATTCGGCATGTATATCATCGGCTATATGTATTTCATCGGTTAAATATTGTTTGGCAAGCTCTTGCGTCAGGCTTTGGTTTATGATTTCATCTTTCAGCGATTCAAGCTGATTCAGGCTATATTGGCAGGAGGCTTCCAAGCGCGGTATATGGTCTTCTATGGCTACTAAAAAGTTTAACGCATTATTAAGTTCTTCTTGTACAGCCATATTCGTCCGAAATGAAGGATGTTGCATCAGTTGGCCAAGCTGTTGCGATCTTTCTAACACTGCTTCTGCGCTCAACAGATTTATCTGGCTGAGGTCGTGACGCACATTCTCTATGGCAAGTTGTATTGCAGGTAGCAGTTCGTCTTCAGCCTGCCTTTGACCACATGCTCCGACTATCCATATCAAGCCCACAGCAAGCCATAGCTTACTTAATGGTTTCATAGCCTGTATAAGATTGTAAGGCTTTTGGTATGCGTATTCCTTCATCTGTCTGATTATTTTCTAATAAGGCTGCTACTATTCTGGGCAGAGCTAATGCGCTACCATTCAGTGTGTGAGCTAATCGAATGCTTCCATTTTTATCGCGTATTCTAAGCTTCATCCGATTAGCCTGGAACGATTCAAAGTTGGATACTGAGCTGACTTCTAACCACATCTTTTGAGCTGCCGAAAACACCTCAAAATCGTAGGTGAGCGCTGAGGCAAAGCTCATATCGCCTCCGCATAGCTTCACTATCCGATAGGGCAGCTCTAACTGTTCCAATAGTCCTGCCACATGAGTGCGCATTTCTTCTAAGGTCTGGTATGAAGTTTCGGGAGTAGAAATCTGTACGATCTCTACTTTATCAAATTGATGCAAACGATTCAGACCGCGTACGTGCTTGCCCCATGAGCCGGCTTCACGTCTGAAGCAGTTGGAATAGGCAACGTTTTTATACGGCAGATCATTTTCTGAGAGTATCATATCTCTATAAATATTAGTCACTGGCACTTCAGCTGTAGGGATCAGAAACAGATTATCTAATCCGATTGCATACATCTGGCCTTCTTTATCGGGCAGTTGGCCCGTCCCATAGGCCGAATCTTCATTGACTAACAGAGGTGGCTGTACTTCTGTGTATCCTGCACTATCGGCCTGATCTAAAAAGAAGTTGATCAGCGCACGTTGCAGTCGGGCACCTTTCCCTTTATAAAAAGGAAAACCGGCACCAGTAACCTTGTTACCCCATTCAAAATCAATGATGTCGTATTTTGTGATTAAGTCCCAATGAGGTAAGGCGTTGGCAGGCAGTTGAGGCATGCTACCTCCTTCGGCTACAATTTCATTATCGGCTGGCGTATGTCCATGAGGCACGCTAAGATGAGGAGTGTTAGGAATTTCTATCAGCTTATCATATATAAGAGATTTTATTTCGGCAAGTCGTTCGTTTAGCTGTTTTGCTTGCTCTTTTAATCCGGCATTACGAATTTTAAGCTGCCCGGCCTCTTCTGATTTGCCGCTTTTGTAAAGACTCCCAATTTGCTTGGACAGACGATTGGCTTCGGCAAGTGTTTCATCATTAGACTGTTGAATAGTTTTTCGCTCGTCATCCAATGAGATGATCTCATGTATCAGATCAATCTGGTCGAAATTTTTAATAGCCAATCGCTGTATGGCTTCTTCACTATGGTCGCGTAGATAAGGTATGGTGAGCATAACTATTTGGTTTAACAAGCAAAAATACTCTTTTTGTAGGGATTGATGTGCGACTATGCAATATGTCTGTACTTTTTTAGCCGTAGTTTTTCTTTTTGAAGCAGATAAAAAAACCCGATCAGTAAAATGCTGATCGGGCTTATATGTTCAAGGCCAATTTGTTTGGCTAATAAATTTTTTATTCTGTCGGGATCACTGAGACGTAGGATTTGTCATTGCGTTTTCTGCTGAATGCCACTTTCCCGTCCACTAATGCGAAAATAGTATGGTCTTTACCCATTCCCACATTTTCGCCTGGGTGGTGTTTGGTGCCACGCTGACGTATGATGATATTACCAGCTTTGGCATACTGTCCGCCGAAAATCTTCACTCCAAGTCGTTTGCTTTCTGATTCGCGACCGTTTTTGGAACTTCCAACTCCTTTTTTATGTGCCATGATCTATGATTTTTTTCGGTTTTTATTCAATAATGTTTTCAATGACGAGCTTGCTAAGGTATTGACGGTGTCCGTTCGATTTTTGAAAGCCTTTCCTTCTTTTCTTTTTGAATACTATCACCTTTTTACCTTTCAGGTGTTCAACTACTTTGGCTTCTACCTTAGCACCTTCTACAACAGGTGTTCCTACTTTTATGGTTTCATCCTTGCCGATCAGAAATACCTTGTCAAAAGAAACCTGACTACCTTCTTCGGCTTTTAAGCGATGAACAAAAAGCTGTTGTCCCTGACGAACCTTAAACTGTTGACCTGCTATATCCACAATTGCATACATATTCTTTTCGATCTTAAATAGTTATCGCTATGCGAACTTTAAATTGGACGGCAAAAATACAAATAATTTTGATTCTCAAAACTTTTATCAATAAAAAATCCTTTCCTTTTCTAATTGCCTTGTAGTAATTTTTGTTGGTACTATGCCAATCTATTGGAAACTAATAGTAATTTTGTGTGTTACAAGCGGGCATAGCTCAGTGGTAGAGCATCAGCTTCCCAAGCTGAGGGCCGTGGGTTCGAACCCCATTGCCCGCTCAGAGAATAAAAAAACGAATCGGTGCCTTTATGACGTCCGATTCGTTTTTTTTTCGAGTAAAAGATGAACTAAATTTAAGGGTTCAGATGTTTTTCTAAGAATTTTTCCATAGCTCTATAAAAATCGAAGCGGTTTTCTTCGTTATGGAATCCGTGTCCTTCATTTTCTTTGACCATATACTCTACTTCTACACCTCTGTTGCGCATAGCTTCTACTATCTGATCTGATTCAGCTATGTTCACCCGTGGATCGTTTGCACCTTGTGCAACAAATAGCGGTGCCATGATACGATGGGCGTTGAGTGCCGGTGAGGTAGCTTCAAACTGGCTTTTCAACTCTTCCGGATTACCTACCATATCATACATCATATCCAATAAAGGTTTCCAGTAAGGTGGTATGGTTTGCAAGAAAGTGAACAGGTTGGATACGCCAACATAATCTACTCCGGCAGCATATAGGGTAGGAGTAACAACCAATCCCTGTAAGGTAGCATATCCGCCATAGCTTGCTCCATAGATGGCGATACGTGATGGATCGGCTATACCTTGTTCGATAAGCCAATACACACCGTCGGTGATATCATTCTGCATGGTAAGACCCCATTGCTTGAAACTGGCTTCCCAGAATGCTTTACCGTATCCGGTAGAGCCCCGAAAGTTGACCTGTAACACTGCAAATCCACGATTAGCCAAAAATTGTATCTCTGGATTAAATCCCCAGCTGTCGCGTGCCCATGGACCACCATGCGGATTCACAACTACCGGAAGATTTTTTGGCTCAACCCCTTTGGGAATAGTAAGATACCCGTGTATGGTAAGCCCATCTCTTGAACGGTATTGGATCGGACGAACTTCGGCCATATTATGCTCGTCTATCCAGGGACTTACATCATGAAGTTTAGTAAGCTTATTTTTTTTGGAGTCGAAAAAATAATATGCACCTAAGGAACGATCGCTATAGGTACGGACGATATATTTTTCTTCGGCTTTATCTAATGCAGCGATCCCAAGTTCATATTCTCCTAACTCTTTTTCAAGATGGTCGAACAGTTTTTGTGTAACTTCATCGAAGAAATGCCGTTCCCGTTTCCATGAGGTGAATGAGGCTGCTGTGATCTGTTTGCGTTTACGGGAATAGCTGATTGAGCTGATATCGTATTCATCGTGCTCGTAAAGTATTTCTGTTTCTGAGGCAGTGGCAGGATCAAAAATGACTGCTACTGACTTGTCGCGGTTCAGGTTTGAGGTAGCGTATAGCTGTTTATTGTCGAAAGTGAAAAACAAAGGGCTGAGCGACTCTTTGAAATTAGTTGTCAACACAGGACGAAACTCCTCACTCTCCTGATCGCGATATAATAATTGAGTGTTTACGCCGTCAACTATAGATAGTGCTACGCGTAGTTTACCTTGATGATCGGTCATCCAGCCCTGTATATTACCCGGGTTTTCGGCTAATATCTCCATCTCACCAGTGTTGATATTCAGCCGGTAAGGATCGAAAACTGTGGGGTTGCGTTTATTCAGACCAATGATGACAAAGTCGGGCTGGTCTTCTAAATCGTCAATGATCTGTGTTCTGACCTGTTCAAAACAAGTAAGACATTTCTCATTTTTACCATTGATATCTACTCCAAATAAGGCGTAGTTCTCATCACCGCCGTCATCCTTTAAAAATAGGATACGGTTGTCGTTAGCCCAGAAATAGCCAGCAATATCACGTTCGGTAACCGAGGTAAGACGTGTAGCTTTTTGACTACCAATCTTCTGGACAAAAATATTCATCCGGCTTTCGTAAGGTGCCATATATGAGATATGTTTGCCATCCGGACTGATGTTGAATGAAGACTTTTCGGGGTTCTTGAAAAAATCCTCTAAAGGAATGCGTTCAGCTTTTTGTGCCATAGTGTGCAAGGATATTAAAAGAAAAAAGATGAACAATTGAATAAATTGCCATCGTAGGTTGTACATCTGTTTCATAATTCAATAGATTTTGTGTTTATTTCAATAGTGCAAAAATACTCTTTCCTTGTATGCAGTACTCATCAATTAGCAATGAATCTGCAAAATAAGCCTTGGCTGCTACTGAAAAATATATAATTTTAACTTTTTATTTTCGTTTTGGCTAAAAATTGTTGATGTGAATCTGTATGCCCGTAAGAAGCGTTGGAAAATGGTGTTAGCTGTTGTGGCTCTTATCATCATTGGGGCTTCGGTATATTATACTAATAGTTTGGTGACCCAGTTTGCCCGTGAAGAGCGTAATCAGGTTCGTATGTGGGCTGATGCGGTAGAACGCCGGGCAAGCCTGATGAAATATCAGGAACAGTTTTTTGTGGAGCTTCGCAATCAGGAACGCAAACGGGTTGAACTATTAGCCGAAACATACAGACGAGTGCTTTTTGGACCTTTGGATGAAGAGCTGACCTTTTATTTAGAGATCATCAGCAATAACACCAGCATACCGGTTATTATAGTAGATGCAGATAATCAAATTATTACCCATCAGAACTTAGATATAAAATACCATGATGTGAGTATGTTTGAAGGTGAGTTACGCGATGCTTTTTCGGAATACGACCCTATCCCTATTCAAATCTCGCAAGGTGTTTATCAGCAGCTTTATTATCGTGAGTCACGTATTTTTACCGAGCTCAAGCAGGTGCTTGACGACTTAGTCTCGTCGTTTCTGTTGGATATAGCTTCCAACTCATCTTCGGTACCTGTCATAGTTACCGACAGCAGCGCAGCGCAGGTGTTGCAATATGGCAATCTGAACATAGATACCGATACCGATTCAGTTTTTTGGCTGGAGCAGATCAGTTTGATGCGCTCGGAAAACAAGCCAATAGAGGTTAGCTTTCTGGATCATGGTAAAACCCTGATCTTTTATAAAAGCTCACCCCTTTTAATGAGGATGCAGTTTTTCCCGCTGATGCAGATCCTTATTATAGCTCTTTTCCTGTTGATAGCTTATTTGTTGTTCAGTTATGCACGTCGCTCGGAGCAGAATCAGGTGTGGGCGGGTATGGCAAAAGAAACGGCACATCAGATCGGGACACCCCTCTCAAGCCTGATGGCATGGGTAGAACTGATTAAGTTGAATCATAGCGATTTTGAAGGGGCACAAGAAATGGAAAAAGATATAGCACGTCTTGAGACCATCACCGAGCGTTTCTCAAAAATAGGCTCCGAACCGGTGTTGATACCTACCGACCTCAACAAACTGCTTGATACAACAGTAAACTATCTGAGAACACGCACTTCTAAAAAGATCAATTATGTGTTGAATATCCCTCATTCTGTACCTATTATCATCCCTCTGAATGAAGCACTGTTTCAATGGGTGATAGAAAACCTGTGTAAGAATGCCATAGATGCGATTGATGGGCATGGAAAGATACTGATAGAGGTCAAGGAAGAAGCAAAAAACATCCTCATAGATGTGAGTGATACTGGTAAAGGCATCCCCAAATCGGCTTTTAAATCGGTGTTTGAACCCGGATATACCAGCAAGAGGCGTGGATGGGGCTTAGGCCTTTCGCTGGCAAAACGTATCGTACGCGATTATCACAAAGGCAAGATATTTGTTCGTACATCAGCAACCAATGAAGGAACTACGTTTAGAATACTGCTCAGGAAATAAATTCCTTAAAAGACACAACCCTTATTTGAAATAGCACATCATTTGGTCGATTTACTCAATGATAATCTCATCTGCAAAAATATATGCATCACCACCGGCACCTAAATGCCATTCGGGTATGGTCCCGTAATTTTTTGCCACCATTTTCACATACCGTCCATTGGTATTTACCTTAGCTCCAAGATCCATCATATGTATCTCGTAATCAGTATCTGAAAGCTTGTTTTTTACTGTGGTGATATGTGTGTATTCTTGTCCATCATCAGACACGTAAAACCTGACTTCTGTGGGCATCCAAATCCATGAGCGTATATCCTGCACAAAACCTGCTGCCAGTGTACGGATAGGCTGTATAGTCTCCAGGTCTATCACCGTTTCCATGTCTTTTCCTTGAAATCCCATCCATCCCCCTAACCGCCAGTTTGATGCGCCGCGTAAGCCGTCAATCAAGGCTTCTGGTCCACTAGCCTGATAATTAGGATGTGGTACCGACAATAGCTCAATATGGCGGTCAAGAGTAAGCTTCACATACTTGCTTTCAGCTATACGGCTGTATCCATAGTCCTCTTTCCATGCTACCGCCCTGATAGTACCCGCCTCGGTCATTTGTACAGGTGCCGAATAAGATAAAGTATTTGTGTCAGGCACAGAACCATCAAGCGTATAATATATCTCACAGTCGGGCACTATAGTAGCTATAGCAACCTCAAGCCTGTCTTTTATTTTTTCTGTGTCAGAAATGAAATAAGGTACCGGCAGGATCAGTTCATCTTTTATAGCAGAAACAGGTATGTTTTCGTCAGCTATAGCCCACTTGCCGGGTTTGTCACCCATCACAAACTCAAGCTCACCACCCTGCATGATCATATCATGTGTGATAAACGAATTATGAAATGGCTGCCCGTTATAGCTGGCTGATTGTATGTAAAAATTCTGTTTGCTGAGGCTTTTTGCCCTGATGATAAACTGATTGCCATTCTCAAGATTTATGATAGTTTCGGGGAACCATGGTGTTCCTACGACATAAGTAGTTGAACCGGGTGTCACAGGATAAAAACCCATCGCACTCATGATCAGCCATGCTGACATCTGGCCGCAGTCTTCATTACCGCTCAGGCCATCAGGATGATGGGTATATAGCTCGTCCATGATCTGCCTGACGCGCTCTTGTGTCTTCCACGGACGGTTCACATAATTATACAAGTATGCCATATGATGGCTGGGCTCATTGCCTTGCGCATACTGCCCGATCAGTCCTGTAATATCTTTCATATCGCGCCCTCCCACATCTGTCTCCGTTGTAAACAACTCATCTATCTTCGCCTCTAATTTTTCCTTACCGCCATGTAACTCAATAAAACCACTGATATCCTGTGGCACATAAAAACTATAATGCCATGAGTTCGCTTCGGTAAAATGCCAGTCCACCACTGTTGGATCGAAAGGGTTCAGCCAGTTGCTATTCAACTTAGGACGCATAAAGCCTGTTTGCGGATTGAAGATATTTTTCCATGACTGAGCTCGTCGGATATATTCATGATATACTTGTTCACGTCCCATATCTTTGGCCATCATAGCTATACACCAGTCATTATAGGCATATTCTAGGGTTTTGGAAATGGATTCATGCTCTTTGTCGCCAGCTATATATCCGTCCTGTCTATATGCATCTAAGCCCGATCTGTCGGTGGAGACACTATGCAGCATCGCATCTAAGGCTTGATCACCATCGAAGCCACGTATCCCCTTCATCCAGGCATCGGTTATCACGGATATGCTATGATTTCCTATCATGCAATACGTTTCGTTTCCGGCCAATTCCCATATGGGTAATAAACCTCCCTGCTCATACATGCGCAGCATAGACCGGATAAACTCATTGCTTCGCTTCTGTTCGATGATCGTCATCAAGGGATGCCATGCTCTATAGGTGTCCCAAAGTGAGAAAACTGTGTATTGAGTAAAGCTGCCGGCCTGATGAATTTTTCTGTCCATACCCCTGTATCTGCCATCAATATCGGTAAAGGTATTTGGTTGTAGCATGGCATGATACATGGCAGTATAAAATACCTTGTTCTGCTCAGCGGTGCCTCCTTTCACCTTGATCTTTCCTACTTCAGCATTCCAGGTGTCATAAGCCTGTTTTCTGACAGCCTCGAAACCCCATTCCGGTAGTTCGGCTTTGAGATTTTGTAAAGCCCCTTCCGTATCTACAGCCGAGAGAGCTACTTTTACTTCTATAGTTTTACCCGCTTCAGTATCAAAGCCTACAAAAGCTTTGATATGGTTGCCGCTCGCCTTTTCCGATCCTTGTTGGATTTGGTTGTTTATAGCTATTCCTTTAGTTTTAAAAGGGTTGGAAAACTCCATATAAAAAAACCATACCATGTCTTTAGCCCAGTTGCTTGATCGGCGCATACCCCGTATTTCTGTCGGGCTGATAAATTCTATCCATGAGTCTACTACAAAATCACGATGAGTCAGATCAATGATAATATGAGCCTGTTCTGTTTCGGGGAAGGTATAGCGATGATAGCCTACTCTGGTTGTAGCAGTCATTTCTGCCCATACTTGTGACTCATCCAAAAACACGCTGTAGTAACCAGCTTCGGCATATTCGTTTTCTTTACTGAAAGATGAGTTGTATTGGGTGTTGGCAAAGGCAGGTTCACCTACTACAGGCATTAGCAGTATGTCGCCATAATCGCTTACTCCTGTTCCGTTGAGTGCGGTATGTGCAAAACCGTACAATATGCTGTCGGTATAATGGTAGCCTGAACAACCGTCCCATCCGTCAAGGCGGGTTTGCGGACTGAGCTGTACCATACCAAAAGGGGTAGCTGCACCCGGATAGGTGTGCCCATGTCCGTCAGTACCTATGAAAGGGTCAATAAAAGAGGCCGGCTCATTGATAGTAACATCAGTACAAGCCTGTAGAAGCGATATTGTAACTAAAAGGATTACAGAGAATTTTTTTTTCATGGCAAGCAAAGATTTTATTATTGCTTTAGGAGCGCAAGCCAGCGGAAGTTATTTTGTTCAGCTGATAGACAGCAAACGCATAAGCACCCAAAGCTACTGCTTTATTTGTTCCTAATATGGTAGTTCCTATTCCCACCCATTTTAATGGATTGTACGACACCTTTTTTGTGCTGAATGGTATCTCAATTAGATTCCCGGTTTGTTGAAGGATCTCTTTCAATGCTCTTTCATTAGTCAGGTTCACTATTTTTGATTCAAGGCGTGGCACCTGTTTGCCTTGTACAGATTCGTAACAGCTATTGATCACTTCCATTGTTTTTGGCAGGAACAAGGGTGCAGCATTGGATATGCCGCCACCTATCACCACCGAAGCATCAAGTATAGTGATCAGTTCGGCTATGACAAATCCCAATGCTTCGCCAACTAACTCAAAAGCTTTGACTGCTGCTTTTTGGTTTCCTGCCTTACGGCCCATTGCAATTTGAAATATATCAAATGGTTGCAGCTTATTATATCCGTTTTCAAATGCTAATTGGTAGTAGGTTTGTGTCACAGCCCTGATACTGAGACTTTCTTCGGCGAACCATTTTTCGTTGAGTGGGTTTCGCATCAGCCATATTTCTGCTCCGGCTCCATTGTCGCCTGACCACAGCTCGTTATTACGTACTATTCCGCCACCAAATCCTGTTCCTATGGTTACACCTATCAGGTTGTGAAACTGCTTCTGACTTCCGTATTTTTCTAATTTGTGGTTGAGATAAGGCAGCAAGCCGTATTGTGCCTCGCCGTATGTGAACAAATCCCCATCGTTATTGATGAATACCGGAATATTAAAATGTTCCTCCAACATTGGACCTAATGCAACTCCACCTCTGAATGCAGGCAGATTACCTAAATCTCCAATGATGCCTGCCGCATAATCGGCTGGGCCCGGAAAGGCAAAGCTGATGGCCGAAGCTGTATTGCCTAATTGGGCATACACAGCCTCAAAACCTTGTATGATTGTTTGAAGACAACGCTGCAAATCATCGGCATAAGATGGGTAAGTGATTGGACTTACAACCTCAATGGCATCCCGTATGGCTGAAAAAACAAAATGAGTACCTCCGGCATCCAAAGTCATCACAGTGGGTGGAAAAGAAAGCCTCTCTCTCATATCGTCTGATAACTGTTGTGTTAAGCGAAAACAAATAGGGCGACTAATAAATACAAAAATATAAAAAAGCTAAAACGATTTAGAGAAAAACTGAATTTTTATCATTTTTTGAATGAATACAGCTGTATTAAGACATTATAAGTTTGGATGACACGTGTTTTGTGGATGAAATACTGCTTATGTAGAATACAAAAGGCAAGGATTGAAAGCATAAAAAAAATCGTATCACCATCGGTATTGATAAAAAAGTGAGATTTTGTTTGCGTATTCAGCAGATTAACCGTATTTTTATTTCGTGTAAGAAAAAAAATCTAACTGCAATTAAAACAATATGTTATGGTAAGAGTTGTAGTACTTGGCGCCGGAATCTCGGGGCATACCTGTGCTGCTTTTCTCAAGAAAAAATTAGGTAAGAAACATGAGGTAGTTGTCATCAGCCCGGCACAGTATTATCAATGGATCCCCTCTAATATTTGGGTAGGCATTGGGAAGATGAGTATAGATCAGGTACGATTTAAGTTAAAGCCTGTGTATGATCGTTGGAAGATAGATTTTCGGCAAGCAAAAGCCACTGCTATTTATCCCGAAGGTTGTGCCGAGCTTGGAAGTCCTTGTGTAGCCATAGAATACACATCAAAAGCTCGAAAAGGCGATACTGAATTAGTAGGCTACGATTATTTGGTTAACGCCACCGGGCCTAAGCTTGACTTTAGCGCTACCGAAGGCCTTGGACCTGATAAACACACCGTTTCGGTTTGTTCGTGCGACCATGCAGCTCATGCCTGGGAACAACTACAGCAGTGCTTTGCCCGTATGAGACAAGGCGAACATCTTCGATTTCTGATAGGTACAGGTCATGCTACTGCCACTTGTCAGGGAGCTGCCTTCGAGTATGCACTGAACATAGCTCATACCATCAAAAAGTTAGGACTACAGGAACAGGCCGATATCACATGGATATCCAACGAATACGAATTAGGCGACTTTGGCATGGGTGGTGCTTTTATCAAACGTGGAGGATACGTGATACCGATTAAAGTTTTCAGTGAGTCAATCTTTGCCGAATACGGTATCAAATGGATTAAAAGAGCGGGAGTGAACAAGATCGAAAAAGGTATGGCTTACTATGAGACATTGGACGGAGATCAAAAATCGGAACCCTTTGATTTTGCTATGCTGATACCTCCTTTTTCGGGAGTGGATTTGAAAGCTTACGACAAGAACGGCCTTGATATCAGTTCCAATTTGTTTGCACCCAACGGCTTTATGAAGGTGGATGCCGACTATAGTGCCAAAGATTTTGAAGACTGGAGTGTGGATGACTGGCCGTCCACCTATCAAAATCCGGATTATCCTAACATCTTTGCGGCCGGTATCGCCTTTGCCCCACCTCATATGATCTCCAAACCTTTGCGAAGTCCTAATGGTACGCTCATCACTCCGGCACCTCCCAGAACAGGAATGCCGTCAGGTGTCATTGGAAAGGTCATCGCATTAAATATAGTAGGAATGATCAAGCATGGTAGAAAAGAGTTCAGACATAAGGCCTCAATGGGTAAGATGGGTGCTGCTTGTATCATCTCGGCCGGTTACGGAATGTTGAAAGGTAACGCAGCTACTATGACGGTATTCCCTATAGTACCCGACTGGAAAAAATATCCCGAATGGGGTCGCGATCTGAGTTATACAATAGGCGAAGCCGGATTAGCCGGACACTGGGTGAAGCTATTCCTACATTATATGTTTATCCACAAAGCAAAAGGCTATCCATTCTGGTGGTTGATACCTGAATAATTTTTTTAGAGAATGAAATACATAGAGCTATGGCAAAAAATATAGTCAGAGGATATTTTGAAGAATCGTATCCACCTGTGCCTACAAGGCAAACCCGTTTCTGGAGACGTAATGTACTATGGCAATTGTGGCGATTCATAGTGCTGAACCTCAAGATAATGCGTATTATCGTTGGCGGACATTCATAAATCGGTTTCTCAACCCATCTAATTCGTCAGAGAATCCTGTATATATCCGTAAAATATTGCGGATCGTACTGTAAGTATCTTGGACACAGATGTGTTGCGAGTTTATTTGACATAGATGGAAACTATATGTGAATTTCAGGTTCATTCCTACAACTGCTATACTTTCTATGATCATCGGGACTATTCAAATAAGTGCTATCTTTGGGATAAATTGGTTACTCTTGATTTGAATCACTAAAGAATTGTACAAATGCCTGATAGTATGAAGCCCTGCCCTCAATGCAACTCACCTTATGGCTATTCGACAGGAACGGTTTTGTTTGCCTGTCCGGAATGCGGTTACGAATGGAATCCAGAAGAGCAAGCCCCTTCAGATGGAACCTTGCAAGTGCTGGACGCACATGGAAATATACTGCAAGACGGAGATACCATACTGATCATCAAAGATCTGCCGGTGAAAGGAGCTCCTAAGCCTCTAAAGGCAGGCACTAAGGTGAGAAATATTCGCCTGACAGAAGGCGATCATAATATCAGCTGTAAAATCAGCGGATTTGGTGCCATGGCACTAAAGTCGGAGTTTGTGAAGAAAGTCAACTGAGAATAGCTATTCGCTTTACTCTTTTATGATCAGGTTGCAATGATTCGATATGGTATTCATCCTCCCATAGAAAAACACTAAAGGAATATGCGTGTGAGATAGGGATTGAATATTTGAAGCTTATATATTTTACCGGAAGACACTCTCTTGTGATCTTTTACCGAAAGCCCGACCAGAACCTATAGCTGTTCAGACAGTAGTGAAATAATACGATGTTTGCAACTAGTACACAAAACATCCAACAAGTGAATCATCAACCTATTGTGATGCCTTGATAAACATTTTTCAGTAGCGAAATGAGAACGAATTATAAATAATTTATAACATATTGATAATCAATAATAAACGATCTGTTGAGTGCTAGCTGAAAGTATTTTATATTTATAGCTTGTATTTTAATGAAATATTTTGTAGCATTGCTACGTCAAACAAAACTATTTGAGTGATGACGACAAAAAAAGTTAACTGTATTCCTTGCAAAAGCATTAGCTTTTGTTGCTTGATAAATCAGATAGACCGATTTGTTTGTTGCTGCCATGAACTCATCCACACATTCTTATTTCGCAAACTGTTTGTTCCTTGTTGCATAACAAAATATATCTTTTTGATAGGGAAGAATAAGTTCGATTAAGTTGGGGTGCTTTAATCTATATGGTTGAGCGCCCTTTACAGACAATGTTATTGAATCATCAATATATTTGTAAACGCATTCTGCATGAAAGGCTTAGCAGATAATTGTTATTTAAATTTTTGTTACTTTTGATTGTAAATTAGTATGAAGTTTTGAGATTTGACATACGTTACAATTATGGTATTAATTTTAAGAATTAGACCAAATCTTGTTTTTCTGCTATTAACAAAAAATTAATATTATGAAGTCAAAAAATAGTATAATTTTCAATATTATATTTATTGTATTATTATTATTGATTATTCCGTTCGCAAATAAATTGTTGCCTATAAAGTCTAAATTTATAGGACAAATTTTAGATTATTTCATTTGGTTGCTACTGATTTTCGTAGCTATACAGTTTTTCAATAAAGGAAAATTCAAAGATTTTGGTTTTATTAAAAAAAATGAAGTACCAAAAGAAATTACTCGAAATGCTAGATTAATTGGTTTGATATTAGGAGTGTTATCAAATATCATTTTTTTGTATTTGTTTGATGTAGACGATTACCTTAAAAACTTTAATCTACTCCAAAAAATTATACTGACAATATTACTTGCTCCAATAGTTGAAGAAATTGTATTTAGGGGCTATATTCAAACCATTATTGGTTTTGCATTTGAGAAATTTAAGAAATCAAACAAGATTTTTTGGCTTCCAATTATTATAACAAGCATAATTTTTAGCCTGCTTCATTTTACTGCAATCAAAACCGTTAACATTTATCAAACACTATTCACCGTTACTTTAGCTTTAGTTGCTGGTCTTTTTGCAGGATATTTCAAAGAAAAATCCAACTCACTTATACCATCGATTAATTTGCACATGTTTAGTAATATGGGTTCATTTTTTGCCATCTTAATCGTGTTAGTTATTTCTCCCGGCATAGCCCATAAAAAATTGGTTAGATCATATAAGCCAACTTATCAATTTGACATGAATGATTCAACAAAATTCATGAACTCACTAATTAATTTTTCTGTTTATGAAAGGAATCTTCCTGATAGTTTACGTGGTAAATTTCAAAATGTTAAGGTTGCAACGCTTTTAACAATCGATTTCACTGGAAAAATCGTAGATATACAGTTAGATTCAATACAAAACGAACAACGCAACATTAAAAGTGAATATTATAAAAGTGCAGCTTTGGAAGTTGCAAATAAACTACCCGATTTTGTGCCACCTAAAGACCTTAAAGGTGATACAACAATACTGTTTTATGTATCATTTTAACAAATTTGCTTACGTATGAAAAGTAAAAAGTTAACAAGCAATATATTTCCATCCGCAGCAGAAAATATCTACTATTAAGATGGTGCTGTTTTTCAGATATGTTGTGGACTTATTCAACTACTATCTCGCTGATAAATATCCACTTCCTCTTCTAATAAATACGTGGCAAAACTGTGACGAAGGGTATGCATAGAGCATTTTTCTGTAATCCCGGCTATGCGCCTCGCCTCATTGATGACGTGCTGCATACTCCGATTGCCCATAGGCTTGCCTGGCTGAGAACCTTCAAATAAATATTCCTTAGGATTGTATTGTGAGAGATATTTGGGAAGGGCTTTTGCAATATACTCTGAAAGTATAAAATATCTGTCCTTGCGACCTTTGCCGTTACGGACAAAAATCTGACGACGCTCTATACGCAAATCGGTTATTTTAAGCATACGTGCCTCGTTCAGCCGTAACCCTGAGGAGTAAACCAACGCCAAAATAAAACGATGCTTAAAACTGCGCGGTGCTTTTATTAACCGCTTTACATCCTTCTTGGAAAGCACATCTGGCAGTGGGCTCTTCTTACGGATTACAGGCATCTTCAATGCCTCATCCTCCAACCCATACAGCCGATACCAATAACGCATACCATAAACCGTAAACTTGAAGAAAGTCTCAGAATATTCTTCCTCTATGCTTAAACGGTACAAATACAGATTCATCTCCTCAACACTTATATTCTCAGGAGACTTCCCAAAATGAAGTGCTGTATGGGCAACATAACGACCATAGTTCACCAACAGACTCGGACTCATCTGGTCGAGCACAATTTGTTGTTTAAACAGTGAAAAACCTTCACGAAATCCCGGAACAAGCTCCTTGGCCCGTTGGATAATGAAAAGCTCTTTTTTTGACATAACTCTTTGTTTTTTGAATTAGGTCAAAGTTTGTAAGATTTACTATATTTGTTCCTGGTTGGCTAGCGAAGCTTTTATTCAACAGCCAGCTTGCCGCAATGGCGGGTAACCGGCATCTATTAGTAGCAAGCGCTGAAGCTTAGTATAAACTCAAATAATAATATCGAATGGACAAGCAAAAAACTGAAGAACAAAAGCAAAAAATTCTTGACCTTCTGAAAGAGTTTTGTACAAAAAAACTTGATGGAGAATATTTTGAACTTGCTGAACGGTTGATTCAAAAACTGGCACGCAAGCGAAATGTTCCTTTCGCAACCGGTCAACCAAAGATTTGGGCGGCTGCAATCATTCACACACTGGGAACCATCAATTTTTTATTTGATAAATCCTTTGAGCCATATCTCTCCGTTGACGACATTAACAATTTTTTCGGGGCAAATAAGTCAACGATTAGAAACAAATCAAGGCAAATCAGGAACTTACTAAAACTTGAACCTTGGGACAATGAATTTTCAACCCAGAATATGCAAGAAAGCAATCCGTTTGCAAATCTGGTAATGGTTGACGGACTTATTGTTCCATTAGACACATTACCAGAACAATATCAACAAGCAGTACGAGAAGCACGAGCACAGGGTAAGGACATTTCCTTCACTACACAATAAGCACGCTAACCACTATTAGTTAGTCTGTTTCAGTAGCAGGTAATGTGCTTCGAGTAAAACTTTTTCGTACATTTGATCCTTAACTATGTGGACGCCTTCGGTCGTTCCTTGCTGATGCAAATTTAACATGAATTATACTTATCTTTGAATCGTTAAAGCAATTTATCCGATTCTTAGGGGACTAAGCCAGGAAGTAGTTTTGGTAAAAAATGAATTGAGGGATAAAGTGAAAGCTCTTAAAAGTTTCTTCAATGCCATGAAGGAACTAAGAGAACAGGGCATTCTAATCAATAAGAAGGATTTTACCAGTCAAATTGGTGAATGGCTTGTTGAAATGATTTATGAAGGGAAGAGAGCAACAAGCGGCATCCAAAAAGGATGGGATATTGATGTAAAAGGTAAGCATATTCAAGTAAAAACACATGCAAAAGCAGAAACTAATAAATCCAGGTTTTCAGTAGTGAATAAAGAATCTGCAGAAGAAATTGATGAATTGATAATTGTGGTTTTCACATCTGATTATAAGCTAAAGTCATTCTACAAAGTTCCGTGGGGAGTTGCTTCTCCATTAATAATATTGAGAGGAAAGAAAAGCCAAAAAAATATTATCAATTGGAGTTCAATTAAAAAGTATAAAATTGCAATTGAGGAACTTCCGCATCAGGAGATTGTTTCACTATTCTTATAATAACAAGATGTTTAACTTTGCATTATGAAAACGGAAGTAAATGTAAATAACGACATGCTTACCTGGGCTATCACCCGAGCTGGGTATGATGTGCCAGCATTTGCCGAAAAGTTTCCTAGAATATTAGATTGGCTTGAAGGACTGAAAAAGCCCACAGTAAAACAATTAGAGGCATTCTCTAAAAAAGTTTATTTGCCCTTTGGTTATCTTTTTTTACCTCAACCACCTGAGGAAGAAATTCCCATTCCCTATTTCCGCACCAATGGAAACAATGTTGACAAAATAAGTATCAATGTATATGATACCATTTTGTTGTTGCAGCAAAGACAGGATTGGTTGAAAAACTATTTGCAGGATAATGATTTTCAACGACTGCCATATGTAGGAAAGTTCAGAAACAGCAATGATGTAAATGCCATTGTATCCGACATTCGTCGGACATTGCAATTACCTGAAAATTGGGCAAGCCAGTTCAAAACCTGGCAGGAAGCACAAGATCATTTGGTGCTGCATATTGAGGACAAAGGGATTATCACCATATTTAATGGAGTTGTTGAAAATAATAATTATCGACCTATTCCAGTTGATGAATGTAGAGGTTTTGTTTTGGTGGACGAATACGCTCCTTTCATGTTCGTAAACAATTCTGATTTCAAATCTGCTCAGATGTTTACTATTGTTCATGAGTTAGCACATATCTGGACAGGGCACAGTGCAGGTTTCGATTTCAGAAAACTACAACCTGCCAATGACCCGATAGAAATTCTTTGCGATAAAGTAGCAGCAGAATTTTTAGTTCCTGCACAAGCATTTGATGAAGTATGGAATCATAAACCTAATAATTATGCTCATGCTTCACGATATTTCAAAGTGAGTGAAATTGTTATTGCCCGCAGAGCATTGGATACAGGCAAAATCAGCAGTCCACAATTTTTAGATTTCTACGAAGAATATTCCAATCGGGAATTTGCTAAAAAAGAAAGTCAAGGCTCTGGCGGCGACTTTTATGCAACAACCAAAAAACGAATCAGTATCATATTTGCCAGGCATGTAAATCAGGCGGTAAAATCTGGTAGCTTATTATATCGTGATGCCTATAAACTGACGGGTTTAAAGGGCGATACATTTCAAAATTTCTTTTCTAAACACTTGTAGCCCCTAATGCCAGTATATGTCTTAGATAGCAACTTTTTTATTCAGGCTCATCGGTTTCACTATCCGATAGATGTTGCTGCGGGATTTTGGAATAAGGTTCGGAAATTGGCGAAAGAAGGCAGAATTATCAGTATTGACAAGGTAAAGAAAGAGCTTTACGACAAAAACGATACACTTGAAGACTGGTGCAGAAACAATTTACCTGAAGACTTTTTCAAAGATACCTCAGTTGTAATGGCTGCTTATGTACAGGTGACAGCTTGGGCAATGTCGAGAAGTGGGCATTACTTGCCAAATGCCATAAACGAATTTTTTGATGTAGACGAAGCAGATGCTTTCCTTGTAGCTTACTGCCTTGCTGACATCGCGAACAGATTTGTTGTTACACAAGAAGTAAGCGAACCAAACAGACAGAATAAAGTAAAAATACCAGATGCTTGTAATGCTTTGAATGTTTCGTATGTGAACACCATTGAAATGTTCAGACAATTAGGAGAAACGTTTTAGCCCATGCAGCAATCACACACATACCGCATTCGCACAAACCACTGCTCAGACCAAAAATGCGGTTAGAGTGTGCTTACCCCAACCCAAGAAGAATTTCAAAATTGATAGCAATTAAGATTACTAACAACATTTTTAAAAAATCTTGCGATATGAAAAAACAGCAATTGTTCCGTACATTTTTCACAATCATATGTATCCTTTTTCTTTTTGCCGGTGAATTACAAGCACAAGAAGCGCAGTCAGCTGCTTGTTGGTATATTAAAGTCTCCGGCTGGCCCGAATATGTTGATAATAACCGTGTGTTTCACAATGGCCACATAGACCTGCAATTAAGCAGGCGTTTGCACAAATTATTTGAGGCAGGACTTTCTACTGCGCTCTATAAAGGATTTAATGAGTACACCCATGGGTTTCTCAACTTCGGAACTGTTGGCAACTGGCATTTCCTCCCGTTAATAATTGATAAAGAGAACCTTCGTTTTGAAACCTACCTTTCCGGAAAGCTTGGCTTAGTGAAATATTTTCAAACAAACGCAAATCAAACTATATGGCCCAGATATTATTTTGGAATAGGTGCAGCATACTACTTCACTCGTCATGTGGGTATATATTTTGAGTACGGATATGATTTGCCATTCATTGACCCCATGAAACTAGGATATTATAAAGAAATGAACGTAGGCGTTTCAGTAAAACTTTAGTACACACTATACTTCAACTCAGGGTCCCCGAAAAATTTCAGAATAACTTTGACAGTCTCTCCCTGCGTGGATAACACAATAAACTTAGCTTTGTCAAAAAAACTGTACAGTCAAACTAGACCAGCTCACTCCCCAAAATACCGAGCGAAACTTTTCTTGAGCGTTTTAGTGCTTTGTCATAAACAAATTTTACGCCATACAGGTAGTATCGTCCGTGTATCAGCTTGAGCTCTGTTCCTGGTCTTCTGTGTTTCAAAGCCCAATCGGGGTGGTTTTTTTTAATTTTCTATTATCTATTTTTTGGGGTTTGGGTTTAAATCGATCAAATGATGATGGGGGTCAGTATCACTGGAATATCCAGAAATTAAATATGAAATCATAGTTTATAACAATTCTAAATAAGACATAAAACATTGAATAACAACGAATAAAAATTTATAGAGAGCTGTTTGAATGAATTTCCGTTTTTTTTTCTGACTTGTATTTTAATGAAATATTTTGTAGCATTGCTACGTCAAACAAAACTATTTGAGTGATGACGACAAAAAAAGTTAACTGTATTCCTTGCAAAAGCATTAGCTTTTGTTGCTTGATAAATCAGATAGACCGATTTGTTTGTTGCTGCCATAAACTCATCCACACACTCCTATTTCGCAAACAGTTTGTGCCTTGTTGCACAACAAAATATATTTTTTTGATAGGGAAGAATAAGTTCGATCGAGCTGGGCGTCAGGCTAAATATAGTTTGACGCATGTTTAGTTTTAAGACTAATTGTAAAATAAATCTAATTTAATCTACTAATAATGAATAAAATATCAAGAAACCCAAAGTTATCGTTAAATAAATAAACGGTATCAAGGCTTAATGAAAATCAAATGGAAATTCTCAACGGTGGTGCATCTAGCTTTGTGTGTGGTTTGGTTTCTTTCGCATCAGGAGCAATACCAGCTACTACGGGCTGGCTTGCAGGAGGATTGTGCCTCACGATTGATCATGCTCGATTTTCGGAATATAACCTTTGTGCTTCTACTGTTTGTGGATCCTAAATACAATTAATCAACAAATTCCCTTGCACAAATAGAATGTGAGGGGATTATTTTAAAAATTAAAAAATGAAAACTAGAAATCAAATCATTACGCTGTTTATTCTTTTGTTTTTTTTTACTATTGATAGCCTGATCAGAAATAGAGTAATTGCCATGAAGACTTTTTCTATTCTTACTATGGGAGTAATATTTATTGATACGATTTATTACTATGCTATGACAAGAAAAGCAAAAATTAAAATTAAAAATGTAAGTTCTGTATTTAATGTAGACCATACTTTTATCATTATTGGATTAGTTTGGATTATTGTTGGGTTCTTCTATTTATCAAAAGTCGAAAATAATGAAAGCCATGAATATATGTTCTATTTGGGAGGAATCGGTTTAGTCTTGGGTATTAACTTTCGTATTAAACTTAGGCATAAGTTGATATTGAATAAAAAATATGTTTTTTTTACACATGGTAATATTATTGAAAAGATGAAGTTAAAGGACTTAAGGATAAGATTGGTCGAAGGACAAGTTTTGTCTATAGAAAATGTAGTAAGGGAAAGAGTATATTATTTGGGACTTAATAATGAGGAACTGGAACTCTTTAACGATTATTTTTGAAAAATGAATGAATTTTCAAGTAAAACATCCTTAGACAATGTCTTGGCCCCTTAGAAGATCGGACATAATTACCAATAAAAATCAGTAATTATGTACTCAGAAATGGAAAAGAGAAAATTCAGTAAAGACGAGAAGCTTCAAATCATTAAAGAAGCTGGTGAACAGGGTGTTACAATCACCTTGGGGAAATATGGTATTTATCCTGCGACCTTCTATTCATGGAAGAAAAAGTTTGAAACTATGGGAGAAGATGGTTTTAGACATGGTATGACCGTTGAACATTTGAAGGAGATTAAGCGCTTAGAAAAGGAAAACAGCATGCTTAAAAAGTTACTTGCAGAAAAGGAGCTAGAGGGACGGTTAAAGGATGAAATGATAAAAAAAAGTATGCACAACAGCTAAAAAAGAGATAGCTATTCGTTATATTGGGTTGGGACTTAAACGAGATAAGGTCTTGCGCATATTACAATTAAGTCGTCACCAATACTATTACAAGCCAAAAGC
>Ga0265293_10003203_pt1 | contig 30831 bp, 24 predicted proteins | sample Munlanlewell138R_FD_192505 | JGI IMG/M metagenome (GOLD analysis project Ga0265293, IMG submission 192505) | Leachate microbial communities from a municipal landfill in Southern Ontario, Canada - Leachate well 138R | ecosystem: Engineered > Solid waste > Landfill > Unclassified | place: Canada... | reverse complement strand
GCGCGAGTCGGGACTGGAAGGCAGCGATGAACCAGTTCGCGATAATCTACGAAGACCGATTCACGCTGGCCTCCTGAAAGAGACTTCCCAACCAAACCGCCTCACACACAAAAAATCGGACACGCCCGCGGCGACTGCCAAAGGCAGTGGTCGATACTCAACGCGCTGGCTCCGCTGGCGCTTCGTCGGAGCGGCGAGCGCGTGCTCACGTTCCCTAGGCGAGCATTCAACGACAGCCTGCTGACCACAGCGGCTCACATCTAGACAAGTCTCGCCTGCGGCGCCGTTAGGCGGCCCAAGGCTAGCCCCACACCTCCTCGTTCGGTGCCTCACCAACAGCTCGTCGCGGGCCTGTTGCATTTGACGCCGTGCGACACGCCGTGCAGTACCGGCGAAACAGTTTGCGCGCCCCGAGACGCGAATTGCTCCTCGAACCACCCGGTCTCCGGCGTTCAAGGCGAAATCTCGGATCCCGTTTCGATTCCAGTGCGTCTGATCCCAGCGCTCGCGCGACCGTGCGCGGGTCAGGCCGCACACCATCCATGGAGACTTGCATATGCGCACCAAGCTTAGCTTGACGAGTCGCGAGGGCAGCGCCCTCGACGCTCGCACCACAATCATGTTGGCCTACTCGCTCCTGGCAACGATTGCCGAACTGATGAGGGGCACTCATCGCCTCGCATTGCACACGTTCATTCCCCGATTCACGGAGTCCTGCGTCACCATAGAAGGAGAGTCAGACGCCGCTCCCGACTTGTTCGATTGCGTCGGAGACATGCTGCATGGCATTGGACGCGCATCGGAACTGTTGACCGCAGCCGAAGTCTTGCTCAAGACCGAGCTTTCGGAACGTATGCTCCAGCCCGCGGCACGGCTTCCCATCCCGGTCAGACATTCCTCCACGCTGGGAAAAATCCTCGCCTACGATGCGCAGCGAGACGAAATTCTGTGCCAGGCCCCCGACTCGCACCAAGTCGTCTCGACGAACCTTCGAATCCTGAAGGCGTTGTCGAGCATCGCTGGCGCAAAACTCACTCCGCGTCTCGAGATCGACGGCAAGGGCTACGATTTCCCCGCAGTCAGCGCGACAATCTTCGACCACGGCACGGGCGCCGGACACACTGTCGCTGCGACGGCCCTTGTGACCGGCCACCTCCTTGTTGCTGGGGAGATCGAGGCTCGTATCGATGGATTCCGGGACAATCGCGTGGGTCGCGCTTCCCTCAATGACACCGCGCGCGAATCCGCGATCGGCCAGCACCCTCCCTACACTGTCGCGATCCAGTTCTGGGAGCCGACGCCCCACTTGCCTTTGCTTCCTGCCAGCTCCAAGCCGAAGGTGGTGGTCGAGCGCATGTGGGCGTTCGAGTCCCAGGCAGAACTTGATCTCACCAAGGCGTAGCCTGCGACCGGCGCCGCGAGTGGCCTTCGCGGCGCCGGCGAGGTGCCTCAAGATGGCCACGCCTTCGAGCGACTTGAACTGAAGCTCAGTAGCTCCACTCCTCGTGCGCCAACGGCGACCGATTCAGCTCTTCCCTGCTCACTCGCCAAGTCGGCATCGCGCGGTCCATGATCGCCAGGAAGCGTTCGTTGTGATGACGCTCGATCAGGTGGGCGAGTTCATGGACCAGGATGAACTCCAGGCAGGTCGGCGGCTTCTTGATCAGCTCGAGGTTGAGCCAGATTCGGCCAGCCTCGCTGTTGCAGCTTCCCCATAGGGTCTTCAGCTTCCTGATCCGGACTTCGGGTGCCTGCACGTCGAGCTTCGGCAGCCACTTGTCCAAGAGTCCGGGAATCGCGGCCCGAAGTTGATTGCGGTACCAGCGGTCCAGCAGGTCGGCGCGCACGTCTGCGTCCAGACCCGGGGGTATCAGCATCGACAGGACGGTGTTGTTCCGGATCGAAACGGATGCAGGACCGGGGCGCTCGATCAGTTCGAGCCGATATCGCCGCCCGCGAAAGTAGTGGCTTTCGCCACTGACGAACTCGCGCTGGGACTGCCGATCTTGCTGCTTGAACGCGGCCTGCTGGCGGCGGATCCAGCCCAGGCGAGAGATCACCGCCAGCCGGACGGCTTCGTCATCCAGCCGCAGCGGTGCGGCGACGCGCACCCGGCCGGCGGGAGGGTAGACGCCGACGTGGAGGTTCTTGATGTCCTTCCGCTGCACGTCCACGCTGATGCCTGCCACCAGCATCTGACGCGTGCTACCCATCGCGCTGGGCCTTGACGATGTTGAAGAGCTGCTCGGCGAGGTCCGCATCTGCGACTACGCTGCGAACGGCGTTGAGCACCTCGCGCTCCTTGAAGCGGTTACCGCGCCAGTCGGCCTTGCGGACGGCGCGAATCGCGTCGTCGACGGACAGTGCCGCCGCAGCGGCGACATCGGGCACCTCGGCGACCCTGCGTTGGTCGACCAGTCGATCCGACAGGTTCTCAGTCGCTCGCAGGTTGTCGTACAGCGCGCAGCGCAGCGGGCTGTTGATGTTCAGCGGATACGCCGAGCCATTGCCCGGGCGGGAGACCTTTCGGGTCAGCTCGACCACCTTGGCAAGATAGGCCGCGTAGTCGATGGCTTCCTGCTTGCGCTGGGCGATCAGCGCATCCAGCAGTTGCGACATGCGCTCGTAGTACTTCGGGTTGACCGCCATCTCGTCGATGATCAGGCGGCGCACGTTGTTCTCGATGGTTTCCGCCATCGCGCGGCGATCCGCGCGCAGGCCCTTGGGCAGTTCGTCGACCGCGGCCTCGCCGCGCTCCACGATCAGCTTCACCAGGGTCAGGTCGTCGAAAGCAGAGACCTTCTCGCTATCTTCCGCGCGGATGTAGGTGTCCAGCAAGTGGCGCATCGCCGGCTCGTAGAGCTTCATGTCGACATAGTCGCCGCTCGCCAGCTTCACTTCCGACCGAACGCTCTCGAAGTGGCTGACCTCATCCTTCAAGGCCTGGGCCTGCGCGGCGGTGTAACCGGCATCAAGCAACTCGTTGGCGAGATTGGCGTAAGCGCGCAGGAATCCGGCGGCGAGCTTGTACAGCGCCACGCGCTTGGGCTCGTTCTCCTTCAGCTGCAGGGCGTTGCCGCTCTCCACCGCGCAGAAGTAGCGCAGGTACTCGTCGCTTCCCTTGGGCGGATCAACCGGCTCGCACAGCGCCTTGATCGCATCGCGCGCCTCTTCCAGTCGGGCGCGTCCGGCCGCAAGGCGGTCCTTCAGCAGCCCCTCGACATCGGCCTTGTCGTAGCCGGACAGGGCCTCGCCGGTGTAGTCCTTGATGGCGCCTTCCAGCGACCGGAACAGGTCCTTGTAGTCGATGATGTAGCCGTACTCCTTGTCCTCGCCATCGAGTCGATTGACGCGGCAGATGGCCTGGAACAGGCCGTGGTCGCGCATCTGCTTGTCGATGTAGAGAAAGGTCGCCGAGGGCGCATCGAAGCCGGTCAGCAGCTTGTCCACGACGATCAGCAGGCGCATCTGCCCGGGCTCGTCGATGAAGCGCTTCTTCACCTGCTTCTCGAACTCGGCGACCTTGTACATGGCCGTCTCTTCGGGCTCGCTGAAGTGCGCGGCCAGCATCTTTCGGTAGATGTCGTACTGGCGGAGTTTCTCGGTCAGACCCTCGCCGGTCTCCTCGCCCTTGATGTCGGCCGGCGACGGCGCGTAGGACGTGATGATGGCGCACTTCCCGGCCAGGTCGGTCTGCTGGAACATCTCGAAGAAGCGGCAGGCGGAGTAGATGCTGCCCGACACCAGCATGGCGTTGCCGCGCCCGCTCTTCAGCCGGTCGCGGGTCTCGAAGTCCATCAGCACGTCGGCGACGATCTTCTCCAGCCGGTCGCGCGCGCTCAGCACCTTCTGCATCGTGCCCCAGCGCTGCTTGAGCTGCGCCTTGGCGGCATCGGTCAGGCCGCGCGTCTTCAGGTCGAACCACTGGTCGACCTTGGCCTGCGAGGTGATGCTCTGGTCGATGTCGCGGGCCTCGTAGCGCAGATCGAGCACTACACCGTCGCGCACCGCCTCATCGTACTTGTAGGTGTGGATGTAGGGCCCGAAGGTCTCCACGCTACGGCGCTTGTCGGCCTTCAGCAGCGGCGTGCCGGTAAAGCCGATCAGCAGGGCCTGCGGCAACAGCGCCTTCATCGCCTCGTGCAGCTTGCCGGACTGGCTGCGATGGCACTCGTCCACGAACACGAACACGTCGCCCTTGGCGCGAAAGTCCCTGGGCAGGCTCTTGCGGATCTCCTCGACGAAGGCCTCCACGTCGGCGTCGGCGATCTCCTCACTGGCGCCGAACTTGTGGATCAGTGAGCCGATCAGCCATTCCTCGTTGGCATTGAGCACGGACACCAGGTCGGCGCCGCTGCGGGTGCGGTGGATCTGCTCGTTGACGCCCTTGAACACCTTCTCGATCTGCTCGTCGAGTTCCGTGCGGTCGGTAATGATCAGCACCCGCGCATCGCGCAGATTCTCGCGCAGCCACTTCGCCAGCCAGACCATGGTCAGCGACTTGCCGCTGCCCTGGGTATGCCAAATGATGCCGCCCTCGCGGCGCCGCACGCTTTCCTGCGCTGCCTTCACGCCGAAGTACTGGTTGTGCCGGCAGGCCTTCTTAATGCCGGCATCGAAGACGATGAAGTCGTGGACCAGCTCCAGCAGGCGCGGCTTGCTGCAAAGCTGGCCCAGCTCGCGCAGCAGCGGGTTGTCGCCGGCGTCGGGATGCGCGGTCGCCTCCTTCCAGCGCAGCCAGTATTTCTCCGGCGTCTCGATCGCGGCGTAGCGCAGCCCCTCGGTTTCGTTGCCCGCCATCACCAGCTGCACGGTGCTATAGAACGGCTGGATGAAGGTCTTCTTCTGGCTGTCGAGGTTCTGCCGGATGCCCTCCGACACCGACACCGTGGAGCGCTTCAGCTCCAGCACGCCGAGCGCGATGCCGTTGACGTACAGCACGATGTCCGGGCGCTTATCGTGCTCCCCCTCCACCGTGACTTCTTCGGCCAGAGCAAAATCGTTGTTGGCCGGATTAGTCCAGTCGATCAGCCAGACGGTGAGCGTCTGTTCGCCGATCTCCGGCCGGACCTTCACGCCGTAGCGCAGCAGGCCGTAGACGTCGCGGTTGGCTTCGAACAAGGTGGTGCTGCCGCCCAGCGCAACGGCCTTGTCGAGTTCGAACAGCACCTTGTCGATCAGCTTTTCGCTGTGGCCCTGACGCTGCAGCCAGTCTCTGAGCAAGCCCTGCTCGACGTTGCGATTACCGGCGCGCCGATGCCCGTCGCCCAGCCAGGTGTAGCCCAGCGCGTCGCGCAGAAAGGCCACCACCCGCTGCTGGGTGCGGCGCTCGCGTTCGCCGACATCGCTCATTCAATCACCTCCCAGCGCCCGCCCTTGCGTGGCCCGACGAAGCGCAGCCGCCCCTCCTGCTGCAGGCGGGCCGCCGCGCGCTCCACCGCGCGCACCGACTTGCCGATGCTCGTAGCCACTTCGCCCAAGGTACAGGTGGGGTGGGCCCGAAGCACCGCCAGGATGCGCTCGGGCGTCTTGGTCGCCGCCTTTACCGGCGTTTCTACCGGCGTTTCTACCGGCGTTCCGGCTGGCGAGATTAAACCTTCGGCGCCACTGAGCGAAGCATCGATGGCCTGCTTCAACGCATCGAAGATCGCGTCCAGCAGGAAGCCGATGAAGCCACTGCAGTCACCCGCCTGATCCGCCTCGCCCAGCAGCCGGTAGTAGTCGGCCTGACGGCGCTTGATCACGGTCTCGACCGGCAGGAAGGCCAACACCGGCTGCCAGCGGCTGAGGATCAGCGTCTGCCAGAGCCGCCCGATCCGCCCGTTGCCGTCGCTGAAGGGATGGATGAACTCCAGTTCGTAGTGGAAGGCGCAGGAGGCGATCAGCGGGTGCGCATCGGTGCCGGCCAGCCAGTCCAGCAGGCCCTGCGTCAACGCCGGCACGCGGTTGGCCGGCGGCGCCATGTGCACGACCTGCTGGCCCTGATAGATGCCCACACCACCGCTGCGCAGGCGTCCCGCGTCCTCGACAAGCCCACGCATCAGCCGCTCGTGCGCGGCCAGCAGATCGTCCAGGCGCGTGGGCTGCCAGTCTGCCATCGCCTCATAGGCCGCGAAGGCGTTGAGCACCTCCTGAATCTCGCGCGGCGTACCCAGCACCGGCTTGCCGTCGAGCACCGCCGTCACCTGCTCGACCGACAGCGTGTTCTGCTCGATCGCCAGCGAGGCTTGGATGCTGCGAATGCGGTTGCCGCGACGTAGCTGCGGCAGCAGCGCCGACGGGTTCGCCGCGTTCCACGCGCCCACCAACTCTGCGATCTCGGCGACGCGGCCGAGCATGGCGTGGGTGAGGTGGAAGGGCGGCGACTGTTTCATGCGGCCCCGGCCTCAGCCTTGGTCTTCGCTGTAGTCCGCCACTTCGGCGACCAAGCTCACTGGTTTGCCCATCGCCTGCTCGACCAGCTTGCTCAGGCGCTGCCGCCGGTCTTCAAGGAACGCTGCAAAGGCGTCCTGCCTGAGCAGGGCCGGAGACAAAGCATGGCTGCCCAGCAACACATCCATATCGGCGTCTTGCAGACCCACCTGCTTCTCGCCCTGGATCCTGGGCAGGTAGCGCGAGGGCGCCTCTCCGCCCACCTTCCGGTTCGCCTTGTAGGAAATCGGCGTCTTGTTGAGGATGCAGTCGTACTGGTCCTTGCTGATGCCCTGCTTCTCGCACCAGTCCCGCGGGAAGATGTGGTGAATATCGAGCGCGATCTCGTCGGCGTCCAACTCGTGGATGCTGGCCTTCCAGAACCAGTCTTTCGCGCCTTCGCGAAGCACCAGGACGTTGATCCCTTTGTAGGCAGCACTCAACCGGGAACGCAGCGTATCGAAGCGCTCGGGCTGGAAGTTCGCATCGCGCACCGTCCGCGGCTGCGCTTCGTCCTCATCGATCCAGCGCAGCACTTCCTCGTAGTCGTTCGCCATGCGCGTCTCCACCGCGCCGCCATAGAGTTCACCCAGCACGCCAGACCAGTACCACCGCGCCAGCTTGTCGTAGATCCGCGGTTCCAGCCAGCGCTTCTGCAGACGAGTCAGCAAAGCGGCCAGCGGCACCAACTGTGTGCTGTAGGGCAGCTCGCGCCGATGGTAGAAGCGTTCCTTCTTCAGGAACTTGCCGACGAGCCGAAACCCCGCCTCCAGGTCCGCGGCCCACTTCTGCCACGCACTGAGCGGCAACTGCAGCACGTCTGCGCGCTTGGCGCTCACGGGTCGAACCTGCTTGCCGTTTTTTCCGGCCGCAAGGTCTGCCTGCCTCAACTCAAAGGTATGCAGCAGGCTGATCGCCTGAAGGAACTCGGTGGCCTCGATGCCCTTGAGCAGCCCATCCTGCTCGAGTCGGTCCTTGCGGGACTCAACCTTCCGAACCTTTGAGCCGAACCAGTCATCTCGCAGGTTGTATCCGTCGGCCGCGTAGCTGGCCGTGATGAGCTCGAAGACCGAAAGCTGCACGCCGCCGGTGTTGACCTTCTCGAACACCAGGCAAACGGCCTCCTTCGATGTCTCCTTCTTGAGCAGGATCACCGGCAGGTGGTAGCCACGAAACGGCGTAAGCACCTGACTCCGGAATGCCATGTAGAGGGCGAAGTGCTCGGGAGCGACGCGATGCAGGGTGGCCTCCCAGTCATCCGACCCGAGGATCTGACTGCACGGGAAGTGGAGCTGCTGGCACTCCAGCTCCGTCGTCGACAGGTCCAGCTCGACATCACGTCCGAAGTTGCTTCGCAGCTGACGATTCTCATCAACGGCCACAATGGCCTCATCGAGCGCGTGCGGCGCCTCGACAGCCTTGCGGATGTCGAAGTAGTAATGCCGCTGGATGCGCTTCCCCTTCGCCGTTCGTGTTTGTACGGGTGCGTTGAGCGATAGCGCTTGGGTCAGTGTCGTGAGTCGCTGCTGGCCATCCAGAATCAGCTTCTCCGGGGCCCGGCCCTTGGGGACCAGTTCCTCCAAGCCCTCCACTGGCCGCGTCTCAAAACGGACCTCGCCGCCTGCTTCCAGGAGCATCACTGCGCCGATCGGGAACGACCTCGCGATACTGACCAGCAGGTCGCGGATATGGTCGTCGTCCCAGACCCAGCCGCGCTGAAAGTCGGGGAGCTGGATCTTCCCCTCCTTGATTTCGCGCAGTAGATCGCTGAGGGAGGCCTTGGTGCTGTCGAAGGTCGTCATGCAGCCTCCTCCGGCCCCACCAGCCGAAGCCAATCAGTGATCAGACTCCTTGCGATGTTGCTCTGTCCCCCGATGTTCCTCCAGTGGCCGATATTGGCGTAGCCGAGCGCGTAGTTCGGGAAGGCGGTGACAGGTTGCTGAGCGTGGATTTGTCGCTGGTCGACGCTACTCATGCCGCCGTCTCCAACGTGCTTGCTTCTGAGTGCGGTCGTACTGTCATGACGGTTCAGGCCCGAAGTATTCGACGTTGATCGTGTTTCGCTTATCGCCGACGGTCGCGCGCACCAAGTCCTGGCGTGGGCGCTTCATGGCAGTCGCGAGGGAGCCGAGCGGCTCGAACGACGTCGTCAGCACGAGCCCGCCCCCGTCGACGGGCTCCAGTATCAGGTGCTCACCAACATCCGGGGGTTCGCTGGCCCACTTCACCCGAAGCTGCTGCGTCTCGCGGCACCACTTTCGACGGGCGCCTTTCGCCTCGCCCTCGTAGAAGTGCAGCCATGCATGACGACTCCGGGGCGTGGGCCAAGTCTCGTCAGCATGACATGCCTCGACCTCATCGGACCCCAGCCACATTCTTAGCCCGGCACGATCCTCGAACGTCGCACCCGTCGATCTGACCGCCTCGAACGCTGCATCTCTCGAATTCAATCCGGCCCTGAGGAGCACTATTACGCTCCTGTCGCAGCTCCCGGCCTCCACTGCGAGCGCGGCCAACCCGGTGATCGCATCCGCTCCTTCGGAGGAGACTGCGTTTGCGTGCACGCGGACGGCTTCCATTGCCCATGGAAGCCGGTACGTCAGCGCTTCCTGGAGTAGGTCGACCCCGTCGTCATCACAGATGCCGATGACGTCGGCCGATGACCTGCCCCGCATCCAGGCGTCCAGCGCATCGGTCCACTTGGCGGGGAGATCCTTGGGCGCGCGAAACGGGGCCGTTTGGAAGACGAGTTCTGCAAAGGCGACCACCGCGGACGACGCATCATCGAGATTACTCTCGGAAATCGCCGTCTCAGCATTGCCGAGGAGTTTCACGAGGCCCTTCAAGTTCGCGTCGAGAAACTGGCCCGCCGTCAGTCCAATACCGGCGGCGTGATAGCCCCTGCGCTGCGGCTCCATCGTCTGCGCCCATACCCGAGTCGCCCTTGCCGTTACGAATCCGCGAATCAGCGTCTGCTCGGCTTCCTGATACTGCTCCACCTGCCGGGCAAAGAGCGAGCCGGCCAGCGCCTGATCCAAACTGTTAGCGAGATCGGCGTCGTCGGTGCCCGCGTCTAATAGCATTAGTATCGCGGCATCAAGCGACGCCAAATCGCGATCCCAGTCTGCCGCAGATACCTCAAGCTTCTCAGCCGCGGCGTCGCTGTAGTCCCAGGCGCGGGAGTTGCCCATCACGTACTCGACGAGTTCCTCGACAGGCACTCCAGCCACCTCCGCGATTCGCAGGTAGATGTTCAAGGATAGCTTCAGTATCCCGCTATGCACCAATGGCGCCTTGGCCTCGTCGACCAACTTCTCCCAATTGCGTATGGCCCGGTTCGCGTCGCGCGTTTCCGCCTCCCAGACGATGTGAAGCACTAACCCCTCGACGTCCACAAAGGCTCGCCCTGCACGCCCCGCGACGTTGGCGAACTCTGCCGTCGGAATGATCTCCCGATTCCGCCAGATCGAAGGCACCAAGAGCACGCTCGCAGAGAGGTTGAGTCCTTGTGCCAGCGTCGGCGACGCCACGGTCAAGCGGCAGTCGCCCGATAGCAGCAGGCGCTCCACCTCGGTGAGGAATGGACGCGGCAGACCTCCATGGTGCAGGGCGACACCATGTTGTAGGCACTTCACCGCAGGATGCTCCTCGCCCAACCACTCAGCGCCGGTCGCCATGGCGTTTCGGATGCGCTCGTTGGGAGCAGCAAGCGGGGCAAGAACCTCGTCCTTGATGCACTTGAGGATCAACCGCCCCAGGGTCTCGACCGACTTTCGCAGCGAGCAGTAGACGAGAACGTCCTTCTCCTGGGCCACGAACCGCCACGCTGTGGCCAGTGTCAGCTCGTTCTTTTCGGACGGGAATGCCTTGCGTCGCCGGGACCCCTCGGGCGGATCGGCGGCCTCGATGAAACGCGGCACAAATGGGCTCTCGTCCTCGACCTTCACGTCGAGTCGGGCGGCGTTCGACATCCACCGCAGCACTCCGAATCGCTGCCTCGTCGGTCGCCACATCGAATGCACTGGATCGCCAGGGTCGTCCTGGCGGATCCACACCACCAAGTCGCTCATCTCCTCTGGAGTCGGGAACAATGCGGACAAGCAGACGATTCGCCGACGGTCCGCGTCGTCCCGGCGCAGCAGTCGCTGCACGAGAGCCTCGTAGCGAACTTCGCGCTCGTTCGGCCCGAGCATATGACCCTCGTCGAGCACGATGAGACCGACGTCATCGATGATCGAGTTGTCGTTGCGAAGCGCGAAATCGAGCTTCTCCGGCGTGGAGACCACGATCTTACCCTCGCCCAGAGTCTCTGCGTCGCCACTTTCGACGCCAGCCGAGCCATACAAGGACGACACCGAGAAGCCGAGCGGAGCAAAGGTCTCCGAGAGGTCGCGTTCGACCTGAGCGGAGAGCGCCCGCAAGGGGGTCACGTACACTACGCGCTGATCGGATGCGAGCGTGCGCAGAATACAGATCTCGGCGATCCGGGTCTTGCCGGCACTCGTAGGGAGGGCGACCACGAGGTCGTCGGCCGGATCCACGGCCCGTCGCACTGCCTCCAGTTGCGAAGGCCACAACTCGATTGCCGAGCGCTTCCCCGCGCGGAGTCGCTGGACGTAGTTTCGCCGAAGGCCCTTCCATCGCTCTGCATCATCATGGTCAGGAGGTAGCAGCGGAACCTGTTGGTGCAGGCTCAATCCCCAGAGTTCATCGAGGAGATGAAGCGCAAGGGTTGTCGTCCACCAATGGCTGACGGCGTGCACATCGCGGGCGGTGTCAGCTGCATGCTGAAGGAGCTCCTTGGCTGCTACCGCCGACACGTTCTCGCCGGTTGTGATCGCGTGGTCGAAGAGCGCCAGCGCGCGCATGAAGGCCGAAACGATCACTTCGCCGCAGGCGTCCGCCGTGTCGAAGTCTTCGTCCTCGCGCAGGCGCTCGGCGATCCGATCATCCGAGTGCTCCGCGTCGAGGAGCCAATTTGCGTAGAGTTGGTGTAGATCGTCGAGCTTGCGACGCAGAAGCTGCACGAGCGCGGTCTCGGTCGGGGCGAGGTTCGTCGCTCCGTCTCCGATCGGAAGCATCGAATACGCCCTTGCTGAGTACCGCGCCAAATGAAAAGCCACCGCTGCACTCACCCGATGGAATCCGCCATCATGCCCATCAGCCCCTCGGTGAACGGCTGCTTCAATCGCCTCGCCCGCTACGAGGAACGGGCGCTCAAGATTGGCCTCTGGATTTCTCGATCTGAGGCGCAGCGCCATGTTCAGGACGGTGTGAGCGTAATCGAGCAGATCTTCGGTCAGACCATTCGGAAACGCAGGAGAGCCCGGCGGCATAACTCCTCCACGCCAGATCATCCCGCGGGCAAGCCCTTTGTCGAGAAGTCGGTCCCTGAAGCCCGGCTGCGTTGCTGTGCTCAGACGGTCTGTAAGGCGTTCGATCGACTCCACCATCTACAGGGCCCCGAATAGAAGTTCGATGAACTTCGCGTGGCCTTTGATTCGAACACCGACCGCATGCCGGGGCCGCTTCTTCTTCGCAGCGGCCGTCAGGTGGGCTTCCAGCAGATTCTTTGGCGGACCACCAGTGAGAACAAACAGCATGTGCGCAACTGAGATTCCGCGAAAGCTGACGAGAACCGCCACCTCGAGTTCCTCTGCGAGTTCGTCTTCGCCCAGCTCGCGAAGCCGTTCTGCGACAAAGAGGACCGAATGACGCGTGGGTCTGCCGCGATCTCTGTCCAACGCCACACCGGCCTCGTCTAGCACGGCAGTCGAGAGCGTCGCTCGACTCTTGGACTCCCCTTTGAGTAGCAGGAGCTTGTCGTTGTTGTTGCGCGTCACGCCGATAATGTCGTCTCCGCGGAGCGCCATCTCTCGCCCGTCCTTCCATCGCAGCCGTCGAATCGGGACGTCGTACTTAAGCTCCTGCTCCGCGAACTCCGTCGCTAGTAGCTCGCCCAGATCGCCGGAGCGCGCCTTCTTCGAGGTCGGTACGTGCTCACGCAATAGTGCGGCTGTGTTGGAAGCTCCCAGCGAGGCAACTCGCTTGGCCGTGAGTTCCGGATCCACATAGTGTCCACGAACTAGCTCTCGAAGTTCGTCCAGAATCGAAGAACGGCTGCCGTCACGCTCTGTGAGCACCCGGAGCGTATGTCGTCCAACTTCTTTCTTAGCAGCCTCAAGCCACCTTGAGAGTGGATGTACTTCGCCCGCACTCATGGGGCGCAGCCTTTAGCCCGCTGGCCTGTTTGCGCGGATGACTCTGACCCTTTCGAGCACTTGGCCTGGATCAGCCGAACTCGGCCGGTGAGGAGCTGCTGCATCATGCCTTGCTTGATGGCGCGGGTCTTCTCGCGGCGAGCCTCAATCGCTGCGATGTCCGCGTCGATGTCCGCCAGCGCCGCTGAGATCGCTTCTTGCTCGCGCTTGTCAGGCAGCAGGATTTCGAAGGCCTTCAGGATCTTGGTGTCCAGAACTCCTGCCGTGTTGCCGGCGGAGCTGACAAGCCTTAGCAGTTCGTCGGCTCTGCCGTGGAGACAAAAGGTCAGGAACTCTGGAACGAGAGACGAGTTCGGGACCAGCGCCTTCACATCCTGATTGAAACAGACCGGCTTGGTGACCAGCCCGGCGAGGATTTCGTTGTGAAGAGCGCTGCCCCTGACCAACAGAAGCGTCGAACCAACGGGTGCCATCCTGCTTCCTGCCGCGACGCCTGCTTTGCTCAGATTGTTACCGGAACGCCAAACATAAAAGGTTCGAAGGCTGGTGGCACTTATCCATGGGATCTCGCCATGCCAGTACGCCGAAACACCTCGGGAGGGCGTGCCACCGGACAAAAAGGTTACCAACTCACCGAGACACTTCGTCTGCCACGCCCCGGTGCGGTCGGGCAGCCGGGTCTTGCCGGTGAGGAGTTGCTGCATCGCGGCCTGCTTGATAGCGCGCTTCTTGGCGATGAGGGCGTCCAGGGCCCCGAGCAGGCCATCCACATCCGCCAGAGCTTCGGCGATGGCGCGCTGTTCCTCGGGTTGAGGAATCGGCACCGGAAGCTCGCCCAGAGCCTTCTTGTTGATGGATGCCAGATTGGTGGTCTGCTTTCCCGCGAGCAGGAAGTAACGCCTTGCAGGCGTGGACGCGGTCCAGGCGTTCAGAAACTCTGGCAGCAGTCCCGAGCGGCAACGAACCACGAACACATGATTCTGGTGGACGCACGGATCAAACTCGCCGCGCCACATTGCACCGCGCCCCAGCTGGTCGAGATCACCGCCTTCGTTCATGAGCACGTCACCGGGAAGCACGGCGTACCTGACCAACTCGTCGCGGCTCAGACGAATGGTGCTCATCTGATCCAGATCGAGGTAGCCGTCTTGCACGTTCGCCACCCTCAGGTAGTGGACGTCCACAGCGTTGTGCACCTGTCTCTTGGCGTTCTTCGCTATGCCTGACTGCACCTGTGCGACTTCACGCAGCGACCGAATCTGCCAGTCGCATGGAATGATCCCCACGTTCGAGGATTTGTGTGCAGGCTCAATTGAAGCGGTCGGAGCGCGCCATTGCGCTGAGTAGGATGATCGGACTTCGCTGACTCCGTGCGCGTCGTCCCCAACGTGAGGGGTATCCGCAGCCTTAACTGGCGTCGAAGGCTTCACGCGAAGACCAGCCCCATCGCCCGAAGGTGCCCAGTGACCTTAGCGCCGTAGCCCGCAACGTCGCCCTCAAGGTCGATCAACGGCCGCGCGTACCGTTCCTCCAACTCCGTCACCCGCCAGGCCAGCCGCTGGGTCAACTGTTCGACTTCCCCGTCAATGGCTTCGCGCAACGCAGCGAACCACTTGTCATCGACCACCAGGGACTTGATCTCGTCCACGCTCAACTTCGCGTAGCGCGCCAGCACCTTGGCATCCAGTTCCGATTGGGCCTCCTTGACGGCCTTGCTGGCATTGGACTCGGCGTCGATCAACTCGAGGCATCGCGCCAGCGCAGCGAATTCCTCGTCGCTCTCGGCCTCGTCCCTGAGCGCCTTCAGGCGGTCCTTGACCGATCCCTTGGTGACCTTGCCCTTGTCGGTCAGCGCATCGGCGAGCAGGCCCTCGTCGCCGCCGTGCTCCTCGACGTATTCCTCCAGTACGCGCGCGACTTCGTCCTGCGCGGCCTGCAGGGCGTCGATGGCGGCCTGTTCGGCGGCGTAGTAGCGCGCGACGATCAGCGCCGGCGGCAGCAGGTCCATCTTGTACTTCTTGCGGCCGATGCTGAGGTCCGGGGTTTCCTTGATCTTGCGTTCCTTGTCGTCGATCACGGCGCGCGGCTGGGCGGCGTCCTTCCAGCCGTCGGCGGCGATCAAGTAGACGTCGTCCTGCATCACCGCGACCCAGTAATCCATCAGGCGCTGGTAGACGTCGTAGCGGCTCACCAGCGGCAGGTCGGAGAAGCGCGCCAGCAGATCCTCGGACAGGGTGTGGATGATGGCCTTGGGCAGATCGTTGACCTTCAGGCCCGTCAGCAGCGGGCGGTGGGCCGCGCGCCAGCCCTCGAAGACGGTGGCGAGGCGCCCGGCGAAGGCCTGGAACTCGGGGTGGTCGAGGATGGTGCGCTTCACTTGCCGGCTTTCGATCAGCGCCTCGCCGTAACCGGTGCGAGCGCTTGAGCGGAACAGCGTCTGTCGCAGCGTCGGAAACACGGTCCAGTACGCGTCCAGCGCATCGATGTCGCGATCCGGGATGCCGCCGTTGAGGTGGGCATCGAGATCGTGCAGGTCTTCGGGCTCGCTGGAATCGATGTAGCGCGGCAGGTTGAGGTTGAAGTCGTTGGCGGCGCTGGCGATCTCGGCCAGCGGCACCATGCGCGCGTAGCGCGGCACTTCGGTCTGGCGATTGAAGACATCGACGATCTGATGGATGTCCTGGGCGCGCAGGCGGTTCTTGTTGCCGTCCTTCACGAAGCCGCGGCTGGCATCGATCATGAAGATGCCGCGCCGCGCCTGGGCGTGCTCCTTGTCGATCACCAGGATGCAGGCGGGAATGCCGGTGCCGTAGAACAGGTTGGCAGGCAGGCCGATGATGCCCTTGATCAGCCCGCGCTCGACCAGGTTGCGGCGGATGTCGGCCTCCTTGTTGCCGCGGAACAGCACGCCGTGCGGCAGGATGACCGCGCCCTTGCCGCTGCTCTTGAGCGACTTGATCAGGTGCAGCAGGAAGGCGTAGTCACCGTTCTTGGCCGGCGGGATGCCGTAGGCGAAGCGCTCGAACTCGTCGTTCGCCGGATCCAGCCCGCTGGCCCAGGCCTTGGTCGAAAACGGCGGGTTGGCGACCGCGTAGTCGAAGGTCTTGAGGCTGTCGTCTGGGCTCCGGAACAGCGGCGTCGACAGCGTGTTCTGGCGCTTGATCTCGGCCGTCGGATGGCCGTGCAGGATCATGTTCATCCGCGCCAGGGCCCAGGTGGCCACGTCCATTTCCTGGCCGTAGATGGTGATGCCGCGCGGCGCCTCGTCGGCGGCCTTTAGCAGCAGCGAACCCGATCCGCATGTCGGGTCGTAGATGGTCTGGTCGGGCTTGGTCTCCGGCCCGATGCCGACCACCTGCGCGAGAATGCGCGACACCTCGGCCGGCGTGTAGAACTGCCCCTTGCTCTTGCCACTCTCGGTGGCGAAGTGGCGCATCAGGTACTCGTAGGCATCGCCCAGCAGGTCATCGCCCTCGGCGCGATTGGCGCGAAAGTCCAGCCCATCGAAGATCGCGACCAGCTTCGAGAGCCGGTCCTGCATCTCCTTGCCGCTGCCGAGCTTGGCCTCGTCGTTGAAGTCGGCCTGATCGATCACGCCCCTGAGGTCGTTGGCCTCGGCCAGCTTGGCGATGATCTTGTTGATCTTGTCGCCGATCTCCTTGTCGCCCTTCAGCTTCACCATGTCGGCGAAGCTGCCGCCGGGCGGCACGTCGATCAACGAGTTCGGACTCGCCGCATGCTTGTCCGACACGTACTTCATGAACAGCAGCGTCAGTACGTAGTCCTTGTACTGCGATGCATCCATCCCCCCGCGAAGCTCGTCGCAGCTTTGCCAGAGGGATGTGTAGAGCTGGGATTTTTTCAGGGCCACCAACTACCTCACGGTTATCAAGAGCTTTCTATTCGCGGGTTCAGTCCAGCCCGCAAAGTTCTCTGGCAGCGTTCGCTGCACAATCAGGAATGTTGACCTCCCCAAGGCGCGCCAGATGTTGGCTCAACAGGAGGCAACTCGTTTCGGGAGATTGGTTGTCGAGAATGATCCGTCGAAGCAGGCCGCCCAGCGGGACTCCCGCACGAACTGCGCCGCACAAATGCTCGAACTCGGAGACGCTCGGGTAGAACATCTGGCTCGGTGGCAAGCTCGGCTCCGACCAACGTCCGTGAGCGTGTTCGTCCGTCCCAGTCGTGAGATCGCGCAATGCTTCTCCGTCGCCGATGTTGAGCTGCTTGAAGGTCACACAAAGAAAGACGGTCGTTCGTCGGCGCAAGTCCTCTGGGAGCCGTTGCACGGTCTCGACTGCTTGGTCGGTTGCGTGGAGCGCCGTCGTGCGAAGTTTGGCGGTCAGGACATCGGGCAGGCTGTGATACAGCTCGTCGTAGTGCCCCTCGATTCCCTTGGCATCGACCAGCAACAGGATGTCGTCGCTCACTACGGCGAAGTCGACGCATTTCCCCCGGCCGATCAGCCGCTGCTTGAGCTCGGTCTCTCGAATCACCTGTGCGTCCAATTCTCCGAGCACCTCTGCGAGATAGGCCTCGAAAGCAGGACCGAAATGCCGCATGAAGCGCTCGGCATTCTGAGCGCGCATCAGGTCGTAGAGGGCAGTCTCCATGCACCGATAGAGCAGTTGATGATGGATCACCTGATCGCCCCTCGGCGTCACCAGGACGGGACAGCGAATCAGCGGCGACTGCTCGCAAAGCTCGAGATCTCGCGGAGCCGACCGGTCCGCGATCGCTCGCATGCGCGCGTGAAGAGTCGGAAGGTCCACCATGATCGCGGCTCGCATTGCGCCCCACTCAGCATCGTCCGATTCGCGAGGTCTCGGACTGAGCGCCTGCAGTGCTGGCCGATTGAAGAGATTGCCCAGCTGGGCGCACATCCGCATCAGTTGTCGCACGAGAGCAGTGGGGGACATTCCATACTGCCCCTCAAACGCCTCGGACACTTCTGAAGATTCCAGGTGACGGCCGAAGATCAGGGCTTGCCTGGGCAGCGAGCCGACGTCGAAGTACCGCTGATACCAGAACTGCTGGAATGCCATGCGCCGAATCCCGATGGAGCGAGGGAGTGGGCTCACCAGCCTGCCGTTGGCTTCCCAGAGGCTGTTGGCGATGAAGTCGAAGTCTTCGCCGGTAGCGGGCCGACGGCCTTCCAGTCCCTCATCCCACAGTTCCGCCGCCCACTTGATGATCAAGAACGCGATGAACGGCATACGCTTGTACCAATCGAAGCCGTCATCTGGCTGTCGCTGGAGCCAGTTGAGCGTCAGGTCGATGATCGAGCCTGTGTCGAGTTCGTGCAGGCGCTCCCGAGCGGCATCTACCATCGCGTGCCCGTCATCGACAGTAGAACGTACGCTCATTGACGTCCCCAGTGGACCACCGCTTGACCCGCCACGCATCTGGGCTGAGCTCCGAATGAGATGACGGCTGCCTTCACTGCCCTGCCTCGTCGGCTCCCTCTGCGGGCTCAATCGGCGCCTGTTCCGAGGGTATGTGCTGCGCCAGCTCCTCCAGCCGGCACCCGAAGTACTCGCACAGCTTGTCGAGGATGTCGGTCCGCGTGACGTAGCCGCGGATGTTGGCCATGCGGGAGAGGGTCATCCGGTGCAAGCCGGTCTCTCGGGCGACTTCGTCCATGGTGACGATGCGGCCCAGGCGGAAGGCGCGGTCGGCGATGAGCTCCTTGAGTCGGTACCTGATCACGACGGCGGCGGCCTCGGGCGGGTGATGCGAGAAAGTTACGTTCTAACTTGACAAGTGGCAAATGCGCGCTACGCTGTGTCGCAAACGATGCTAGAAAGTGTCGTTCGATGCCCTTAAGCATAGGAGACCAGCCGATGACTGCGCCCCAGACCTACCTCACCACCGACGAGCTCGCCGACCGCATCCGCTACGACGCCCGGACCATCCGCAACCAGCTCAAGGACTCGGTCCTGCTCGAAGGGGTCCACTACTTCCGCCCCTTCGGCGGCCGCAAGATCCTGTATGTGTGGGACACCATCGAGCGCGACATGAAGCTCGCCTCGGCCGCCCAGGCGCCGCTGGTGCCGCTGAGCGCCGGGGGTGCGATCCATGGCTAAGGTCCGCGCTCGGCCCGAGACCGGGAAGCTGTACTTCGATTTCTTCTACCGGGGCGCACGCTGCCGGGAGCAGACCGACCTGCCCGACACCCCGGCGAATCGGAAGCGGGTCGAGGCGGTGATGCGCCGCATCGAGACCGAGATGCAGCAGGGCACCTTCGACTACGCCCGCTACTTTCCCAACAGCAAGCTGCCTCGCCGCGCGGCGGAGCGGGATGGCGTTGCCGCCGCAGTCCAGACGGCGTTGGGCAGTGGCGGGGCTGCCGAGGTGCAGCTGGCCGAAGTGCCGACCTTCGCGACCTTTCTCGACATCTGGCTCACCGAGAACGAAGTCCGCTGGCGCCGAACCACCAAGAAGCTCCGGCGCGAGACGATCCAGCTGCACCTGATGCCGACCTTCGGCGAGCGGGCGGTCAACACGATCACGCGCGCGCAGCTGCTGGAGTTCCGCGCGACGCTGGCCAAGCGTCCGGGCAAGCGCGAGGGCACGACGATCTCGCCCAAGACGGTGAACGAGGTGATGGCCCTGCTGATGTCGATCCTTGGCGAGGCCGCGGATCGCTACGAGTTCCGCAACCCCGGTGAGCGGGTGAGCCGGCTCAAGGTGCCGCGCAAGGACATCCAGCCCTTCAGCCTGGCCGAAGCCCTGCAGATCATCGAGAAGGCGCGTGCCGACTATCGCGGCTACTTCACCGTGCGCTTCTTTACCGGCATGCGCACCGGAGAGGTCCACGGACTGAAGTGGAAGTACGTCGACTTCGAGCGTCGGCAGATCCTGGTGCGTGAGTCCTTCACGCAGGGTGAGCAGGACGGCACCAAGACCGACGGCTCCATGCGCGAGATCGACATGAGCCAGCGCGTGTTCGATGCCCTGAAGGCGCAGGAGGCGCTGACGCGCCACCTCGGCGAGTACGTGTTCTGCAGCCGCACCGGCCTGCCGATCGACCTGCACAACTTCCTCAGTCGGGTCTGGAACCCCTTGCTGGACCACCTCGGGCTTGCGCGCCGCCGCCCCTACCAGATGCGTCACACCGCAGCGACGCTTTGGCTGGCGGCCGGCGAGAACCCGGAGTGGATCGCCAGCCAGCTCGGCCACACCACCACCGAGATGCTGTTCCGGGTGTACTCGCGCTTCGTGCCCAACCTGACGCGCAAGGATGGCTCGGCCTTCGAGCGAATGCTGGCCGCCAATGGCGCTGCGGGAGAGACCGCATGATGGCCGCTTCGTGGCGCGACCGCGTCTTTGTGATGCCGGTGCTGATGACCGACATCGCGCCCTACAGTCCGCACATCGAAACGGACTGCACGGCGCTGCGCCTGGTCAATCGTCTGGGATCGTGGCGCGCGGTGTCCTGGCCGTCGGTCGAGCTTCCCGATGCGCGCGCATCCGTGACCGTCTGCGATGCGACGGTTCTCGAGGTTCGGGAAGACGTCTCGCGCGAGCCGATGGCGCTGGTGCACTGGCAGCCGCTGGATGCTTTGCGTGTGTTCGATCTCCTGCCGGACGATTGCTGCCCCATTCCGGGCATCGTGACCCAGACCTGCGACCTGATCCGCTCGATCGATTCCCAGCCGCTGCGCAGGTTGATGGCCGCAGTGCTGAGGATGCCCGACGTCCATGCGAGCTACTGGTCCGCTCCGGCTTCGCTGTCGCATCACCACGCGCTGCCCGGAGGGCTGGCCCAGCACAGCCTGGAGGTCGCCGTGGCCACGGCGAGCGTCCGAGGGCTCGACGTTTGCCAGCGCGATCTGGTGGTGACCTATGCGCTGCTGCACGACATCGGAAAGGTCTGGGCATACGCCGAAGGCCGACTCACCGATGAGGCGCGCCGCCTCGGTCATGAGGCCTTGGGTTACCGCGCCCTGCTCCCGGCGCTCGCCTCGCTGGAGGGCATGGATGCGAACAGCCATGAAGCGCTCGACGCATTGCTCTCGGGCGCGTGGAAGCGCACCTGTCGGCACCCCGCATCAGCGCTCGGCGAGATCGTGCGCGCGATGGACCGCTTCAGCGCAGCGCGCGGCGTCGGCAACGCCTCGTGCGGGATCAGTCAGTGAGACCGGCGCCGCGCAGTGCGCGATACCGGAATCCGCTTCGGCCAGCGAACCTCGGGCATACGCGAGACCCCGTAGAACGGAGCCACGGGCAGGCGATTCGGATGGACCACAGGGAGCATACGCACCACGCGCAGTGTCGCCGCGGTGATCGATTGCAGCAGCACGAGGAAACGATTCATGGCGATTCCCGATCGAGTGGCATCGACCATGCTACGCCATGCCAACGCGTTCACGTCCTGCTCCTCAGCTGCAGGTGGAAGTTGTCCCGCAGCAGGCGGCGCGGACAGGCCGTGCGACGTCGGTACTCGATGTGCTCGCCGGCGAGGCCTCTGCCGGCGCGATCGCCGTAACCGAAGGGGCGGTGACCGCCCCGGAGGCCTCGGCCAGCGTGGCTGCGGCCAGGTCGCCCTTGCGTTCGCTGTAGCGGCTGGTCAGATAGTCGCTGCGGTCGCGCACCAGCAGGGTGAACTTGACCAGCTCCTCCATCACGTCGACCACGCGGTCGTAGTACGGCGAGGGTTTCATCCGGCCGCCGTCGTCGAACTCCTGCCAGGCCTTCGGCACGGAGGACTGGTTGGGGATGGTGACCATGCGCATCCAGCGGCCGAGTTGGCGCAACGCATTGACCACGTTGAACGACTGCGAGCCGCCGCACACCTGCATCACCGCCAGGGTCCGGCCCTGGGTGGGACGCATCCCTGCCTGCTCCAGCGGCAGCCAGTCGATCTGGTTTTTGAACACGGCCGTCAGGGTGCCGTGGCGCTCCGGGCTGACCCAAACCTGGCCCTCGGACCACTGCGACCACGCGCGTAGCTGCTGCACCTTGGGGTGGTCCGCGTCCACGCTGTCCAGCATCGGCAGGTCGTGCGGATCGAACACCCTGGTTTCGGCGCCGAAGTGGCGCAGCAGGCGCTCGGCTTCCAGCGCGAGCTTGCGGCTGTAGGACTGTGGGCGCAGCGAGCCGTACAGGATCAGGATCCGCGGCGGGTGCGTGGCGCCGTCCGCTCCGAGCTTGTCGTGGGCAGGGATGTCGACGGCCGCTGGAGCCAGGTTGGCCAGATCGGATGTTGTCATTGCGGTTGCTTCGTTCGGTTTCATTCCAGTATTCTAGAAACATGGAATTCAAGAACGCAACCACCGCACTGGCCGCCCTGGGGCAACCCACGCGGCTGTCCGTCTTTCGCCTGCTGGTCGAGGCCGGTCCAGAGGGGCGCATGCCCGGCGAGATCGCCGAAGCGCTGTCGCTGCCGGGGGCGACCTTGTCGTTTCATCTCAAGGAACTCGCCGCCGCCGGCCTGATCCAAGGCGAGCCCCGCGGCCGTTACATCTGCTACCGCGCCGACTTCGACGCCATGAACGGCCTGATCGAATTCTTGACCCGTAACTGCTGCGGTGGTGACCAGAGTCGCTGTCTCCCTGCCTCCCGCCCATCCGCCGCGGGTACCCGGAAAGCGAGCAAGGTCTGAACCATGCTGCTTGCGCTGCTCATCTTCATCGCCACCGTCGTCCTGGTCATCTGGCAGCCCAAAGGCCTCGGGGTCGGCTGGAGCGCGATGCTGGGTGCCGCATTGGCATTGCTGACCGGCGTCGTGGATCTGGGGCAGATTCCCACGGTCTGGGGCTTCGTCTGGAACGCCACCCTCACCTTTGTCGCGGTGATCATTATCAGCCTAGTGCTGGATGAAGCCGGGTTCTTCGAGTGGGCGGCACTGCACGTGGCGCGCTGGGGCAAGGGCAACGGGCGCAGGCTGTTTGTCTACCTCGTGCTGCTCGGGGCGGCCGTCGCGGCGCTGTTCGCCAACGATGGCGCCGCGCTGATCCTGACGCCGATCGTGATCGCCATGCTGCTGGCGCTCAGGTTCACGCCAGCGGCGACGCTGGCATTCGTGATGGCGGCCGGGTTCATCGCCGACACCGCCAGCCTGCCGCTGGTCGTATCCAACCTGGTCAACATCGTCTCGGCGGACTACTTCGACATCGGTTTCGCCGAATACGCCTCGGTCATGGTGCCGATCAACCTCGTCTCCGTTGCCGCGACGCTGATCGTGCTGATGTGGTTCTTTCGCCGCGACATTCCTGGCAATTACGACGTGACCCAGCTGAAGGATCCGCGCTCAGCGATCGTCGACCGCACCACGTTCAACGCGGGCTGGGCGGTGCTGGGCCTCCTGCTGGTGGGGTTCTTCGGGTTGGAGAGGATTGGCGTGCCCATCAGCGCGGTGGCTGGCGCCGGCGCGCTGGTGCTCCTTGGGGTGGCCGCGCACGGGCACGTGATCTCGACGCGCAAGGTCATCCGGGAAGCGCCGTGGCAGATCGTGGTGTTCTCGCTCGGCATGTACGTGGTGGTCTATGGCCTGCGCAACGAAGGGCTGACCGACCACCTGGCCGGCCTCCTGGACTGGTTCGCCGGCCATGGCCTGTGGGCGGCGACCTTCGGGACCGGCTTGCTGACGGCGTTCCTGTCATCGGTCATGAACAACATGCCCACGGTGCTGGTTGGCGCGTTGTCCATCGATGCCAGTCAGGCCGACGGCGCGGTGCGCGAGGCGATGATCTACGCCAACGTCATCGGCAGCGACCTGGGTCCGAAATTCACCCCGATCGGGAGCCTGGCCACGCTGCTATGGCTGCACGTGCTGGCACGCAAGGACATCAGGATCACCTGGGGCTATTACTTCCGGGTCGGTGTTGTTCTGACGCTCCCGGTGCTGCTCGTGACGTTGGCGGCTTTGGTGATACGGCTGAGTCTTGCGTGATGGCGCCGACCGTTGCGATGACCCAGCCGTGCAACAGATCGTTTGCTCGTTCTTGACTTGAGGTGACCATCATGAAAGACCGTTACAACGTGTTGTTCGTGTGCACCCGAAACTCCGCCCGCAGCCTCATGGCCGAGACACTGGCCAACCGCTTGGGCGGCGAACGAATCCGTGCCTTCAGCGCGGGAAACCACCCCGACGGACGTGTGCATCCCGGTGCTGTTCGAGCACTGACTGCTGCAGGCTTGGCGACATCCGAACTGCGCAGCAAGAGCTGGAACGAATTCACCATGGCGGACGCACCGGTGATGGATCTGATCATCACCGTCTGCGACCGCGCCGCGGGCGAAACCTGTCCCAACTGGCCCGGTCATCCGGTCACCGCCCACTGGAGCATTCCGGATCCCGCCGCTGTTGAGGGCACTCCTGAGCAGATCCAGAAAGCCTTCAGCATGGCGCTTCAGATGCTGCAACACCGGATTGCGCTGTTGCTCTCATTGCGCCCCGAGGCATGGGATCGTCTTTCCATCGAGTCGCATCCCGGCCAGGAAGTGAGCCCATGACCATTCGCGTTGGCATCAACGGCTTTGGTCGCATGGGCCGTCTCACCCTGCGCGCCGCGTGGGAGGAGCCGGATATCGAGTTCGTCCAGATCAATGACCCAGCCGGCGAGCCGGCCACCCTCGCGCACCTGCTGACGTTTGACTCGGTGCACGGCCGCTGGGACCGAACGATTGAAGCCGACGGCGATGCGCTCGTGATCGAGGGCCGACGCATTCCGTTGACGCGCAACAAGGAGCTCGCCGCCACCGACTGGTCCGGCTGCGACGTGGTGATCGAAGCCTCGGGCAAGTTCCGCAAGCCGGACGTGCTGCAGCCCTATCTCGACCAAGGTGTGAAGCGCGTGGTGGTGACCGCGCCGATCAAGACGGCCGGGACGCTCGACATCGTCATGGGCGTCAACCAGGACCGGTTCGATCCGACCAAGCACCGCATCGTCTCAGCGGCGTCGTGCACGACCAATTGCCTGGCACCGGTGGTCAAGGTGATTCATGAGGGGCTTGGGATCCGCCACGGCAGCCTGACCACGATCCACAGCCTGACCAACACCCAGACGATCATCGACGCGCCGCATAAAGACCTGCGCCGGGCGCGCTCGGCCGGGGCAAGCTTGATCCCAACCTCCACCGGCTCGGCCACCGCGATCGCGGAAATCTTTCCCGAGCTGAAGGGACGGCTCGACGGCCACGCCGTGCGCGTACCGCTGACCAATGCCTCGCTGACCGATTGCGTGTTCGAGGTCGAGCGCCCGACCACCGTCGACGAAGTGAACGCGATGCTGAAAGCGGCCGCAGACGGCGAGCTGTCCGGAATCCTCGGCTTTGAGACGCGCCCACTGGTGTCGATCGACTACCAGACCGATCCGCGCTCCAGCATCATCGACGCGCTGTCCACGCTCGTTGTCAACGGCACCCAGGTCAAGATCTACGCCTGGTACGACAACGAATGGGGCTACGTGAACCGCACCGCCGAACTGGTGCGGCTGGTCGGCAGCGCGGATCGTTGACCATGCTCGCACGCCTCTCCCCGGACGTGCGCCAGTACCTGCTGATCACCGGCAACTACTGGGCCTTCACCCTGACCGACGGCGCCTTGCGGATGCTGGTGGTGCTGCATTTCCACCAGCTTGGCTACAGTCCACTGCAGGTGGCGATGCTGTTCCTGTTCTACGAGATCTTCGGGGTGATCACCAATCTCGTTGGCGGCTGGCTCGGTGCGCACGTGGGGCTCAACCGCACCATGAACATCGGCCTGGCACTGCAGGTGGTGGCCTTGTCGATGCTGCTGGTGCCGACCGCGTGGCTGCTGGTGCCGTGGGTAATGGCCGCGCAGGCACTGTCAGGCATCGCCAAGGACCTCAACAAGATGAGCGCCAAGAGCAGCATCAAGCTGCTGGTGCCCAACGATCAGCAAGGGGCTTTGTACCGCTGGGTCGCCGCGCTAACCGGCTCGAAAAACGCGCTCAAGGGCGTCGGCTTCTTTCTCGGCGGCGCGCTACTCACGGCTGTCGGGTTCGCACCGGCTATCGCGATCATGGCCGCAGGCCTGGCCCTGGTGTGGCTGTTGAGCATGTCGCTACTCAAGCGCGACCTGGGGAAAGCGAAAGCCAAGCCGAAATTCCGCGACATCTTTTCCAAGAGCCGCGCGATCAACCAGCTGTCGGCCGCCCGCATGTTCCTGTTCGGCGCCCGCGATGTCTGGTTCGTGGTGGCTTTGCCGGTGTTCCTGGCCGCCTCGCTGGGATGGGACCACTGGCAGGTCGGCGGCTTTCTCGCGGCATGGGTGATCGGTTATGGCGTGGTGCAATCGCTGGCGCCATACGTGACCGGCCGCCGCAGCGGCAAGGTGCCCGATGGCCGCTCCGCGCTGGGTTGGGCGAGCGTGCTCGCGCTGGTGCCTGCCGCGATGGCCATGCTGTTGATCCAGGGCCAGTCGCCGCAGCTGGTGCTGATCGCGGGACTGACCGTGTTCGGTGTGCTGTTCGCGATCAACTCTTCGCTGCACAGCTATTTGATCGTCAGCTACGCGGCCGAGGACGGCGTCTCGCTCGATGTGGGCTTCTACTACATGGCCAACGCGATGGGACGTTTGCTTGGAACGGTGCTGTCAGGCTGGGTGTTCCAGCGCTTTGGATTGGCCGCCTGCCTGTTGGTGTCGGCAGGGCTGGTCGCGACCGCAGCCTTGGCCTCGGTCACATTGCCGCGGCACGACCGTGAGGGTGTGGTCCCTCCATGAGACATGCTTTAGGTTCAACGCATGTTCGCTCGACCGCCATTGACCATCGAATCCCGGCGTGATCTGAACTCGGATCACCCTCCCGCAGCTCAATGGGTAGAGCAGCGGATTTATACCCGTAAGCACCAGAAGTGTCCCGGCGCATGAGATCGAACCGCTGCAGCAGGCGCAACAGTTCCTTGGACACGCGCTGCTGACCGGGCTGCGCGATCATCAGCCGTGTCTGTGTGGTGGTGGCCGCAAGTACAAGCGCTGCCATGGCCGCGAACTGAAATGCGCCTCGCCCTGTAGCCTTTGCGGCATTCAGCGAAATTGTATAACCCCGTTGCCCGCAGGTATCCTGCGTGGTCATGGTCCGCTTGCCCCGCCACCGCTGGTTGCCGCTCCTGCGCGTTCTCGCGCTGGGGCTGTTTGCGCTGGGATTGGTGCTGCAACCGGTCATGACAGCCGCCGGTGAGATGCACGAGCTCGCACACGACCCGTCGGGCATGCACAGCCACGGCCCGCACGCCAACGATCTGGGCGCGGAGCTCACCGCGACAGGTGCGCACGATCAGGATGGATCGGAGACCTTGCACGTGCTTCTGGATTTTGCACATTGCTGTGGCGCAGCTGCGGCCGTAATGCCTGTCCTGGAGTCCTTGTCTGCTCTTCCGATAGCCGGTCGGCTGGTGATTGAGAAGGCGTCGCCCCCACCGACCGTGCGCCTACCGAGTCCGTTCAAGCCTCCGATCTTCGGATGACTGCGTTATCGGCCTGACGCCGACACCCGTCATTTCGATTCACCGGAGCAACCCCCATGCGTTTGCGATCAGCGGCATTGGCCGCGTTCGTCGTCGTGTGTGCCGTGGGATTTCCCACGCACGCCGCCGGCCCTCTTACTCTGGACGACGCATTTTTTCGCGTTGCCAGCACTCATCCCAATCTGCGCCTGTTTGGCGCCCGCCATGAGGCCCTGGCAGCCAAGTTGGAGCGAGCCTCCTTGCGCCCGGCGCTGGTCGCTGGCGCCGAACTCGAGAACGTGCTGGGTACCGGCCCGGCCAGCGGTCTCGACAGCGCCGAGATCACGCTGAGCCTCGCTTCTGTGCTGGAGCGGGGCGGCAAGCTCGATGCCCGCCGCACGCTCGCGCAGAGCCGCATCGACGCGCTGGCCATCGCGCGCGAGGCGCAGCGGTTGGATCTTCTGGCCGAAGTGGCCCGCCGCTACCTCGCGGTCGTCGGTGCGCAACGGCAAGGCGAGCTCGCGCGGCTGGACGTCGACCAGCGCGAACACACCGTCACTGCGGCGCGTCGACGTCACGAGGCGGGCGCTTCGCCCGAGTCGGTCGTACTCACCGCCCAGGCGGCTCTGGCGCGGGCCGAACTGGATGGGGCTCGGGCTCGACAGCGTGAGACAGCCGCCCGCCAACATCTCGCAGCCCTTTGGGGCGAGCGCAATCCGGCATTCGAGATCGCCGGGGGCGATCCGCTGGCAGTGCCGCAGGTCGCGGACTTTGCGGTACTCGCCGACTGGCTGCAACGCACCCCTGAGCTCGCGCAGTTCGTCGATCAACAGCGCATTGGCGAGGCACGCCTGCAGCTGGCGCGCAGCGAGGCGACCCCCGACCTCGACTGGCAGGTCGGCGTCCGACGGATGGCGGATGGCGATGACTTCGGCCTGGTTGGCAGTGTCTCGATCCCGCTGGGCACCGCCACCCGGGCCCAGCCTGGCATCCGCGCCGCACGCGCCGAGCTGACTGCACTGGAAATCGAACGAGAGGCCACGGGTCTGTCGCTCTACTCCACCCTTGCCGAGGCGCATGGCCGCTTCGGAGTGGCGCGTCTGGAAGCGCAGCGGCTGGGTGAGGACGTGCTCCCACGCCTGGCCAGGGCCGAAGCCGCGGCCGCCACCGCGTACCGCGCGGGCGCCGCCAGCTATCTGGAGTGGTCGAGCTTGCAGGCAGAGCGCGCCGCGGCCCGGCGGCAACAACTGGAGGCGGCGCTGGAAGCCCAGCGCGCCCTGATCGAGATCCAGCGGCTGACCGGCCAGGCATTCGTCGCCGGCCCGGGCCCGCAAGACAACCAAGGAGCAACCCCATGAAGCCTGTCCACCTGATCCCGGCATTGGCGCTGGTCTTGAGCCTGGCGGCCTGCAGTGGTGAGCCGGACCAACCTAGCCAGCCGGCAAACGACGCCCATGCTGACGAGGCGGCCGGCCACGGCACCGAGACCGAGACCGACGAACACGGCCATGAAGCGGGTGAAGTCGCCAGCACGGTCATTCCTGCGGAAATCGCCGAGAAGTCCGGTATCAAGACGCGGCCCGTCGGCCCCGGCGTGATTGCCGACGAGCACGAGGTGCAAGGCCTGCTGACCGCGGTCGATGGCCGTGTTGCCCAGATCTCCGCCCGCTTTCCCGGACCGATCCGTTCGCTGCGCGCCAACGCCGGCGACCAGGTTCGCGCCGGTCAGACGCTTGCGACGATCGAGAGCAACCTGAGCCTGAGCACCTACAGCGTGACCGCGCCGATCTCCGGTGTGATCGTCGAGCGCAATGCCTCGGTCGGCGGCCTGGCCAGCGAAGGCACTCCGCTGTTCGAGATCGCCGACCTGTCCCAGCTCTGGGTCGACCTGCACATCTTCGGAGCCGACGCCCAGCACATCCAGCCGGGCGTGCCGGTAACCGTCACCCGCATGAGCGATGGCGAGACGCTGCTCACCACGCTCGAACGTGTGCTACCGGGCATGGCCACGGCGAGCCAAAGCACTGTTGCCCGCGCGACGATCGACAACACCGACAGCCAGTGGCGTCCGGGAACTGCGGTCAAGGCACGGATCACGGTCGCGCAGCAGCCGGTTGATCTGGTGGTGCCGTTAACCGCGCTGCAGTCGATGGATGGCCGGGAGGCCGTGTTCGTGCGCGAGGGCGAGACATACCAGGCCCGACACGTCGAGCTCGGCGTGCGCGATGCCACGCAGGTGCAGATCCTGTCAGGCCTGAGTGTGGGCGAGGAGGTCGTGGTCGCGGAGAGCTACCTGATCAAGGCGGACATCGGCAAGGAGGGCGCGGCGCATGAGCACTGACGCCACAGCCCACCAGACCGGCCTGCTGGAGCGGCTCGTCCGCTTCTCGATCCGGCATCGCTGGATGATGCTGGTGCTGACCCTGGGGCTGATCGGAGTGGGCATCTGGAGCTTTACCCGGCTCCCAATCGATGCAACCCCCGACATCACCAACGTCCAGGTGCAGATCAACACCGAGGCGCCCGGCTACTCGCCACTGGAGTCCGAGCAGCGGGTCACCTATCCGATTGAAACGGCGCTCGCCGGCTTGCCCCGGCTCGACTACACGCGCTCGCTGTCGCGATACGGCTTGTCGCAGGTCACCATCGTGTTCGAAGACGGTACCGACCTGTACTTCGCCAGACAGCAGGTAGCCGAGCGCCTGCAGCAGATCCGCTCACAGATTCCCGAGGGGCTGGAGCCCGAAATGGGGCCGATCTCGACCGGTTTGGGCGAGATCTTCATGTACACCGTCGACGCAGCGCCCGAAGCGACCAAGCCGGACGGCACGCCGTGGACCGCCATTGACCTGCGCACCCTGCAGGACTGGGTCATCCGGCCGCAGATGCGCAACACCCCCGGAGTGACCGAGGTCAACACGATGGGCGGCTTCGAGCGGCAGATCCACATCACCCCGGATCCGTCCAAGCTGGTCGCACTCGGCTTCACGCTGCAGGACATCGTCGACGCGGTGGCCGCCAACAATCAGAACATGGGTGCCGGCTACATCGAGCGCAACGGTCAGCAATACCTGGTGCGCGTGCCCGGCCAGGTTGGTGGGATCGACGAGATCCGGAACATCGTGCTGGACCGACGCGACGGCCTGCCGATCCGGGTCGCTGACGTGGCACAGGTGGGTGAGGGTCCGGAGCTTCGCACTGGTGCGGCGACCCAGAACGGCGAAGAGGTCGTGCTGGGCACCGCGTCGATGCTGGTCGGCTCCAACAGCCGAACGGTCGCGCAGGCCGCGGCGGCGAAGCTGCAGGATGCGAACGCAAGCTTGCCGGAAGGGGTCACCGCGACGGCGGTCTACGACCGCACCGAACTGGTCGAACGCACCATGCAGACCATCTCGAAGAACCTGATCGAGGGTGCCTTGCTGGTGATCGTGGTCCTGTTCCTGCTGCTGGGAAACTTCCGCGCCGCGCTCATCACCGCAGCCGTCATCCCGCTGGCCATGCTGTTCACCATCACCGGCATGGTGCGTGGCGGCGTGTCGGGGAACCTGATGAGCCTCGGTGCGCTCGACTTCGGGCTGATCGTCGATGGCGCGGTCATCATCATCGAGAACGTTCTGCGGCGGTTTGGCGAGATGCAGCACCGACTTGGTCGGACGCTGACACGCGAGGAACGCAACGACCTGACGGCCACTGCCACGGTCGAAGTCATCCGGCCCAGCCTGTTCGGCATGTTCATCATCGCCGCGGTGTACCTGCCGATTTTCGCGCTGACCGGGATCGAGGG
>Ga0265293_10003202_pt1 | contig 30832 bp, 33 predicted proteins | sample Munlanlewell138R_FD_192505 | JGI IMG/M metagenome (GOLD analysis project Ga0265293, IMG submission 192505) | Leachate microbial communities from a municipal landfill in Southern Ontario, Canada - Leachate well 138R | ecosystem: Engineered > Solid waste > Landfill > Unclassified | place: Canada... | reverse complement strand
AAACACTAGCAGGAGTTACGTATGACACTAGCAGATGCACGTCCCGGAGACACGGTAACCGTGCGTAAAGTTGCAGGTAAAGGGCCCACAATGCGGCGAATTATGGATATGGGCATTACAAAAGGATGCTCAATAAATATTCGGAAAATAGCACCGCTCGGAGACCCCATGGAAGTTACCGTACGTGGTTACGAATTATCACTTCGTAAAGCAGACGCATCTACTATTCTCGTTGAGAAATAATATATTTTTAGCACAAATAGTTAGCCTCGGCTAACTTGGGAGTACCTTATGGCACATACTATTGCCCTAGCCGGCAACCCGAACTCCGGCAAAACCTCTATATTCAATGAATTAACTGGTAGCACCCAATATGTTGGAAACTGGCCCGGTGTCACCGTTGAAAAAAAAGAAGGCTATTTAAAAAATGATAAACGTTTCGTGGTTGTTGACTTACCAGGCATCTATTCCCTCTCGCCTTACACCCTAGAAGAAGTTGTTACCCGTGACTTCCTCATTGATGGTAAGCCTGACCTCATTATAAATGTAGTAGACGCTACTAATTTGGAACGCAATCTTTATCTGACCACCCAACTTATTGAAACAGGCATTCCAGTCTTGATTGCCCTAAATATGATTGACGTATTGGCCAAAAATAAAGATACGATTGATACAAAAGCCCTCTCAGAAGCACTAGGATGTACAATTGTTGAAACATCTGCTGTAACGGGCACTGGATTAAAAGAACTGATCAAGAGCGCTAATCAGCTCATTGAAAGAGCAACTAACGGTGGCCAGAAGGCAACCTTCTCTGCTCCAGTGGAAGACGCCTTACAACAAATAGGAGTTTTAATAGAAGGCATGGTCCCCCCGGCAACACAACGCTGGTTTACCATAAAACTATTCGAACATGATGAAAAAGTCTTCCAAAGGCTCCACCTATCTCACGAAACTGCCCACCAAATTGCTACGATTATTGAATCGGTTGAAGCACTCATGGATGATAGTTCTGAAAGTTTAATTACCAATGACCGCTATGAATATTTAACATTAATTGCCAATAATTGTCATACCCGTTCCCGTAAAGTGGGAACCCTCTCAACTAGTGATAAAATTGACCGTGTCCTCACCAACCGCTGGCTAGCGTTGCCTATCTTCTTTGCCATTATGTGGGTTGTCTACTTCATCGCCATCCAAAGTGTCGGTGATTTTTTTATTGGAGGAATTGAGTGGCTATTTGGCGATCTCATAGGAGTTAACCTAGCCCTGTTTTTAACATCGATAGGAACCTCAACTTGGTTGATAGGATTAATAGTTGACGGAATAATTGCCGGAGTCGGATCCGTTTTGACCTTTGTGCCCCAAATGATGATCCTCTTCTTCTTCCTGGCCTTTATGGAAGATTGTGGTTACATGGCTCGGGTGGCGTTTATCATGGACCGAATTTTTAGAAAATTTGGACTCAGCGGAAAATCATTTATTCCGATGCTTATAGGAACCGGCTGTTCAGTACCAGCGATTATGGCCAGTCGGACCATTGAAAATCAACGAGACCGGCGCATGACCATTATACTCACTCCATTTATCCCCTGTGGCGCAAAACTACCAGTATTTGCCCTCCTAGTCGGTGCCTTCTTCCCGAACAGTGCCTGGGTGGCCTCATCGATGTATGCAGTTGGAATCTTAGGAGTAATAATCTCGGGTATTCTGTTAAAGAAAACGAGAGCTTTTGCAGGAGACCCCGCCCCATTTGTTATGGAACTACCAACCTACCACTTACCCCGCGCCAAAGGAGTATTAATCCATATGTGGGACCGAGGTAAACAATTTATAAAAAAAGCTGGTACCATCATAGCGGTTGCTTCCGCCGTAATCTGGATTTTACAATCTACAAGTTGGTCTTTCCAGCTAGTGGAGACCCAAGCAAGTATTCTTGCCTCAATCGGACGCTTCATTGCTCCAATTTTTGCTCCACTTGGATTTGGCTCTTGGGAAGTTACCGTAGCTACCCTCACAGGATTACTGGCTAAAGAGACTATCGTAGCAACCTTTGGCATTGTCTTGGGATTAGGGTCCGTCGTTGAAGGAGACCCAAGTCTAGTGGCAAATATTGGTGCCTTTTTCACACCTCTTAGTGCCTATGCTTTTATGATCTTTACCGTTTTTGCAGTACCTTGCGCAGCAGCTATTGGAGCCACTCGCCGCGAGATGCAAAGTGCACGCTGGACCTGGACTGCAATTCTATTCCAATTTGGAGTAGCTTATATCGCAGCCTTACTGGTATTCCAAATTGGAAGACTCTTTATCTGATTAAACCAAGGAGGTTTAACACATGGCTAATATTATTGTTGGCAGTATCGTATTTGGTATTTTAGCATTCATTATTATAAAAACAATTCGGGTGAAACGCACCACTGGGGGGTTGTGCCAGATGAGTTGTAAAACGTGTCCCTATGCCTGTGACAAACAGGATTAAGCATAACTTACTGTAAAAGGGGAGCATCTTGAAGGGTGCTCCTCTTTTACATTAAGATGGAACAGGAGAGATGGAGGAGATAGATGTTGGACCAGAATGACTTGCTAGCTTTTGAAGAGAACCTACCCTTTTGGAATAAACTAAACGCAGAAGAGCGGGAGATCCTCGAGCAAGGTACCATTCGTTTTACCCATGCCAAAGGAACTATCGTCCATGAAGATCGCCATAAATGTACGGGACTTTTGTTAGTAGTTTCAGGTCAACTTCGCATCTATATCATTAGCGAGACAGGCAAGGAAATTACTCTCTATCGCCTATTTGAACGTGATGTGTGCGTCTTGTCCGCCTCATGCATGATTCGCAATATTTCTTTTGATGTCCACATTCAAGCTGAGAAAGAGACCACCATGCTCCGCATCACGACTGAATCCTATCAACAAGTGGGCCTGCTTAATACCGATGTAAAAGATTTCACCAACGAGTTGGTCTCTTCTCGCTTTAGTGATGTGATGTGGGTTGTTGAACAGGTTGTCTTTATGAGCTTTGATCGCAGATTGGCCATCCACCTATTAGAACGAGCTGCTATTGCTGGCAGTGACTCTTTCGCTATTACTCACGAAGCTATCGCCCGTGACCTAGGCTCCGCCCGAGAAGTTGTAACACGGATGCTGAGCCGCTTCCAAGAAGATCAATTAGTTCGCCTTTCTCGCGGAGGAATTACCTTAGTGGACCGTACTGGTTTGTACGATCTCACATAAAGGTATTTGCAAGCAATTAGATTCCGAGCATTTGGCGTAACTTGGATTCGTTACGTACACCTACTTCCTTGTTCAGGATCTCTCCATTCTTAAAGGTAATCATAGTCGGAATACTCATCACCTGATACTCAAACGCTAAGTTCTGTTCAGTATCAACATCAACTTTACAAATTTTAGCTTTACCAGCTTCTAAATCTTTAGAAAATGCATCAAGTATTTCACCTTGGATGCGGCACGGTCCACACCAAGCTGCCCAAAAATCGACAAGTACGGGAACATCTGACTCTAATACTTCTTTAGCAAAGTTTTGCTCTGTTACATGGGTTATCATCGAGTGACTCCTTCATTCTTATTTTAATCTTTTGCAATATAGTGGTTCTCTCAATTCTTGTCTGTGACAAAGTCACCACATCAATTAAAATATTCACATTGACATAAACAGGAATTATTCCTATTATAAAAACATGAGGTAACACCTCACCGAATAATCGGTAATCTAATTTTTACAAGGAGTCTCTATTATGGAAGAAATCAAAAGAAATCCAATGCCTCTGATTGGCGAACCTGCACCAGCGTTTACCGCGGTTACTACGCAAGGAGTTATTAACTTTCCTGAGGACTACAAAGACAAATGGGTTATTCTGTTCTCGCACCCAGCTGACTTTACCCCAGTCTGTACTACAGAATTTATGACTTTTGCCTCGATGCAAGATGAGTTCAAAGCCTTAAATACAGAGCTGATTGGGCTTTCAATCGATTCTCTCTATGCCCATATCGCTTGGCTACGAAAAATTCAAGAGCTGGAATGGAAAGGAATGAAAAATGTAGAAGTAACTTTCCCATTGATTGAAGATATCAAGATGGAAGTCGCTAACAAGTATGGTATGGTGCAACCTGCAGCTTCTAACACCCAAGCCGTTCGGGCTGTATTTGTGATTGATCCCAAGGGTATGGTAAGAACAATCCTTTACTACCCACTCTCAATGGGACGTAACTTTGATGAAATAAAACGCATTATCCTCGCCTTACAGAAAGCCGATGCGGATAATGTTGCCACTCCAGCCGACTGGAGACCAGGTGACGACACCATTGTCCCTACCGCCGGATCCTGCGGTACAGCAAAAGAGCGCATGGAAAGCAAAGATGATGACACCTACTGCCTTGATTGGTTTATGTGTTTCAAGCGTGAAAAAAAATAAATAACTTTGTTATGACAGGCCCGATCTTTGAATCGGGCCTTTTTTATCCCCTTGTACGAGAGGCAAAACCACATTAGGATAGCCTCATGCATGATCTTATTGACTCACATTTTCATCTCGTAGCATTACAGAAAAAAGGAATCGACCTTAAAGATTTATTAGACGACCTCTTTCACCAGGGTTTTGCCGGTGGTATAGATATTGGAATTGCAGCTGATGATATTGGCAAGCGTCTTAGACTCATAAAAGATTACCCCTTAATAAAATCTGCCGCTGGAATTGGCCCTTGGGGGGCTGAAGGGCAAGAACCAATCCATCTTATCGTCCAGCGATTTTATGACCTCATGCAAAACTACCAGGTTGACTGTATTGGAGAAATCGGTCTCGATTTCCATTGGAATTATGGCACTCCAGCCCGTCAGCGCTCCCTTTGTATAGCCCAGATGGAGTTAGCGACTAGTTACCAAATCCCCGTGATAATTCACACACGTACGGCTGATGCAGCTACAATCGATTTGTTACAAACAGTCGCTCTCCCCCACTCGGGAATTCTCCATTGTTTTTCATCAACGTGGGATTTAGCCCAAATTGTCCTTGATAAAGGACTCTATATTTCGTTTGCGGGTCCCATTACCTATAAAAGCAATGTCCAACTACGCCAAGTGTTGGCAAAAGTGCCATTAGAACGGCTCTTATTGGAAACCGACAGCCCGTTTCTTTCACCTGAACCTTATCGGGGAAAAATTAATACACCGCTGAGGATGGTTGAAATTTATAATGAAGCTGCCAGAATTAAAAACCTATCAGTAACAGAATTAGCCCAACAGATTAAAACCAATTTTTCCACGCTGTTTTGTATGAACGATAACTCCTAATTAACGGTAACTGTTGGGAAACTTGATCACTCCCTTCTTGTAATAAAGGCAATATCGATTGGTAGACATCATCAAAAACAACCCCTTCTAGGTGCTTTCTCTCAATCAGAGGAGCATAGAGGTCATCAACAATCCAACGCACTCCGCTTTCGGCTTCATGAGCTAGAAATTGAGCAAAATTGGCAAGGTAAGGAACAACGATAAGCAGTGCACCACTAGCATTGATAGTATGCATGGTGGCTCGAGCTTGCCCGGCTGTTGTTGTACTCAACGCTACTTCATCTAAAACTCCCCCCTTAAAATTGGCAGAGAAAAGTTTAGCACTCTCTTGTGCTTTTTTGTCGGTAGCACTATAAAGCAACACAGTAGGTAACGGCGTTTTATTGGCAAGTTTAGATACTGCACGGGCAGCTTCGCTCCAACCATGATCTTGTTGTGTTTTGACAAGCACATAATCGAAGCCGAGAGCTTTTCCCATACCAACCGTTCTAATTGAACTCTCTTTTGGTGGTAATAAGAGCACATCCTCTTTTAGAGCAAAGGTGATTAGAGGAGAGCACACTAGTAGTTCGGTCCTTTTACGTAGAGATTTTTGGATTGATTCGACCAATAAGTCGCTCTTGCCAATCTGTAGCAAAGGTATTGTCTCTACTCGAAACGTCCATCCTTGCTGGGCAAATTTCCATTGTAAAGTAAAGCGCTCCTTACCTTTAAACGTAGGGGAATGGGTAATAAACAGTACTTCTTGTCGAAATGGAGTATAGAGCCAATAGCCAATTAAAAGTACACAAACCAAAACAGAGAGGATGATTATAAGAAGAACTTGGCTCGCTCGTGTTGGCATGCACCTACTGTAACAACCCTAATCACCACAGTCAATCTCTTGGAGTAAGGTTGACCAACGGAGCCCAAAAGAAGTACATTTAAGCTGATATAGACAAAAATTTTATAAAGGAGTGAAAATCCAAATGACTTCATACAAAGATCTTGGATTGGTAAACACCAAAGAGATGTTCGCTAAAGCAATTGAGGGTGGGTATGCGATTCCTGCTTACAACTTTAACAACATGGAACAATTACAAGCTATTATCCAAGCCTGTGTCGAAACTAAATCGCCGGTAATTATGCAGGTATCGAAAGGTGCTCGTGATTATGCAAACATTAATCTATTGCGCAATATGGCCAAAGGAGCCTCTGAATACGCTAAAGAATTAGGGTATGAAATCCCTATTGCATTGCACTTAGACCATGGCGATTCTTTTGAAACATGCAAAGATTGTATTGAAAATGGTTTTTCTTCAGTCATGATTGATGGCTCACATTTGCCCTATGAAGAAAATGTAGCTCTTACTAAAAAAGTTGTCGACTTTGCACACGCCCATGGCGTTACCGTTGAAGGTGAATTAGGTGTCTTAGCCGGTATCGAAGATGATGTTGTAGCAGAATTTTCAACCTATACCCAACCCGAAGAAGTTGTTGACTTTGTCAGTAAAACCGGAGTTGATTCTTTAGCAATTTCGATTGGAACCAGTCACGGTGCCAATAAATTTACACCAGATCAATGCACTCGCAACGCAGAAGGCGTTTTAATTCCTCCTCCATTACGTTTTGACATTTTAAAAGAGATTGAAAAGGAGCTCCCAGGCTTCCCCATTGTCTTGCATGGTTCATCTTCTGTGCCACAAGAATATGTAAAGATGATCAATGAATTTGGTGGACACCTTAAGGATTCTGTAGGAATTCCTGAAGAGGAATTACGCACAGCAGCCCAATCCGCAGTCTGTAAGATTAATATCGACAGTGACGGAAGACTGGCTATGACAGCTTATATTCGAAAAACTCTGCAAGAGAAACCTGAAGAGTTTGACCCTCGTAAATATCTTGGTCCAGCACGAGCAGCTCTTAAAGAGATGTATATGCACAAGAATAAAAATGTATTAGGGTCTGCTGGCAAGGCTTGAAGACCAACACTTTCTCTAAACAGGAGGTCTCCCCTTTGACGAGTGTGGGGACCTTGTGTTATAGTTTAAGCAGTAGGGGTCCTGCCCCCTATTAATTTATTATTGCGGTTTCGTTGAGACAAAAGGAGAACGATTGGCTACAAAAGATTTAAGGATCAACCGACAGATCCGAGCAAGAGAGGTATTCGTAATAGATGCCGAAGGTAATCAGAAAGGTGTTATGAATGCCTTTGCCGCCATAGAACTTGCAGAGCAAGCGGGAATGGATCTGGTAGAGGTTTCGCCGAATGCAAACCCGCCGGTATGTAAGATTCTCGACTATGGAAAATATCGTTACGAACAAGAGAAACGTAACCGAGAAGCTAAGAAAAATCAGACAGTTATTAAACTGAAAGAGATTCGCATGCAGCCTAAAATTGAACGCCATGATATGGAATTCAAAACTAAAGCGATTGCAGAATTTCTTGAAGCTGGTAATAAAGTCAAGATCTCGGTACGCTTCAGAGGCAGAGAACTCGCTCACACAGAGTTGGGAAAAGTTGTCTTAGATAAAATCCTACAGATATTGACCGAACGAGAAGTATCCTTTAATCTTGATCGACCAGCAATGATGGAAGGGAGAATGATGAGTCTCATCGTTAGCCCGGCCAAAACAAAGAAGTAACAAAGCATCCCGTTGGGATGATAATATTTAGCTGTTCCAGGGGGTCTTGTTCCTTGTGAACGCAAAAGAGGTAATTATGCCAAAAATGAAAACAAGAAAAGCCGCTGCCAAGCGGTACAAAGTGACTGCTACCGGCAAAGTCCGCTATAAAAAGCAGGGCTCTCGGCACATTCTCACCAAGAAAAGTACCAAACGTAAACGAAATCTTCGTAAGATTGGTGTTTTAAGCGATGTGGAAGCTAAGAAAGTTAGAGTCTTGCTCCCGTACAATTTTTAAGGGAGGATTGACGTATGCCAAGAGCAATAGATGGAACAAAACATAAGGATCGCAGAAAGAAGATTCTCGATCAGGCTAAAGGGTACTGGGGACGAAGAAGTACTAACTATCGAACAGCCAAAGATGCTGTAGCAAAAGCAGGGCAATACGCTTATCGCGATCGTCGTCGAAAGAAACGAGATTTTCGCTCATTGTGGATCACCCGAATTTCGGCTGCTGTTCAAGCTGAGGGGCTTAACTACTCTCAGTTTATGCATGGCCTAAAGCTTGCCAATATTGAAATAAACCGTAAAGTTTTATCGAATATGGCAATTGAAGATAAGGCTGCTTTTTCGCAGCTGGTTACTCAAGTAAAAACAGTTTTACAGTAAATCTTGCAGGAGGTGTTCAAGATGACAACTCTCGATAAAGTCCAATTGTTAGAACAGCGTATTATTAAAGCCACAGTTCTGATTCGGAACCTTGAAAAGAAAATTGAGGAATTGAATGATGAAGTGGATGTACTTTCAGTTCACAACGAAGAGTTACAGAAATATGCCGATAACTTCAGTGCAGATAGCAAGCTGATCGAAGAGAGTATCAACAATGCCCTCGACCATCTTGGGACCATTGAAGGACTTGATGATATTGAAATCCTGGATTCACTTTCTGATGACCTTGAAGTTGCGGACCAGTTCACTGGTGGTACTGGGCAAGCTATCGACGAGGTTTCGCTCGATGATTTGATATAATTAAGTTTGAATAAGCAAATCATACGGAAACGGAACCAGAGATGGTTCCGTTTTGTTTGTTACTATGCTAGCATTGAGATGAGATTATTTGGGCCTGCGGTGTTTGGGAAGAGACAATTCTCTTGGCTCAAACTACACGATTGGGAATCGGTATAGCTGGGTTGAATTGATCCTGGGGAGGTTCGCCTCCTTTTTAAGGAACAGAATGTCCAGCACCAAGTTTCCCCCTTGAACCTTAGGTTCAAGAGATTAATCGGACCAGCACTGCGGGCCCTCTTTTTATAAGGAATTATTATTGATGAAAGAATCTGCTGATTTACACGATGTTGTGTTCATCTTGCTTCCTGATCCTTTAGATCAAGAAATTGACGGTTTCACGTTTGACCCCTCAATTTTGCTTCCCGTCCAAATTGCCGATGGAAGTTCTACAATTGACCCCTCAACAGGCATTCAAATTGAAATGATTGCAGCAGGGCTCATCAAAATTGTCGCTCATGCTCCTTCACACGAACATACCCTTTACTACCGCGCTCTTTTACGAGCCCTACAACCCGATATTGTTAAAGAATTGCAGTTAGCGGCAATCGCCAAAGCCAATAATCAAGAATTTGATTTTGCCGAAGAATTATTTTTAGCAGCAAGCTATCTCAATCCCGACATTCCTGAAATGTTTGTTAACCTATCTGTTTTGTATGGGCAAAAGGCCCGCTTGGCCATGGATCAAGATGATCAAGAGTTATACGATAGTGCAATTGAAAAACAAGTCAATATTTTGCGACGGGGATTAGAGCACCACCCTCTCTCTGAATTATTACTCTCTGAATTTGGTATGTTGAATTTATTTTTAGGCAATGATGAGATTGCGGCAACCCATCTAAATCAATATCTGAGCATTGCTAGGGATGGAGAAAAGAAAGAATTGATTGAAAAGAGAGTTAAAGAAATTAATGAACGCCTCGAAAATGATCAAACTTTACATGCGGCCTTTGATGAAATGCAGTTGGGTAATGAAGAACAAGCCTTGCGTCTTATCGAAACTTTTATTGCTAACAACAAGGATATCTGGTCGGGTTGGTTCATTAAAGGCTGGGCTCATCGGCGCCTTGGAGATTTTGCTTCAGCTCAAAAGGCTTTTTTAACCTGCCTAGAACTCGGTGAAAAAAATGCCGATATTTATAATGAATTATCTATATGTGCCTTGGAACTTGGCAATGAAGAGCTCTCAAAAGATTATTTGGAAATTGCATTAGAGCTGGATGAAGATAATGTAAAATTGTTAAGCAATCTAGCCTATTTACATATCCGTAGTGAAGAATTTAATCGCGCTCATGAACTATTACTCCGTGGGCAAGCTATCGACCCCAACGATCCGGCAATTAAGCACCTCCAAAGCCAATTGGGAATTGAAGAGGATGATAATGTCATCGACGGTTAAGCAGCACCATGTTACCTGTACCTCTGAAGAAGAAACCAAAGAGGTTGGATGCCAGTTAGGGAAAATTGCCACCTCTGGTACCGTAGTTTCTCTTCGGGGCCCACTGGGAGCAGGCAAAACGATTATCGCCAAAGGCATAGCCGAGGCACTGGGGATAACAGAGGCTATTGTTAGTCCAACATTTACCTTGGTGCAAGAATATGAGGGACGCCTTCCCATGCACCATCTTGATCTTTACCGTATTGATGGAATCGAAGACTTTGAAGGAATAGGTGGTGAAGAACTATTATATTCAGCGGGTATCACCGTCATTGAATGGAGTGAAAAAATCGAAGAACTTCTTCCTTCTGAAACAATCCGCGTTACATTGCAGATTCAAAAAGATGGTAGTCGAGAAATTGCTGTCGAGGGAGCTGTACTATGAATGTGTTAGCCATAGAGACTTCCACAGATATCTTGCACTTAGCCCTACAGACCGAGCAAAATTATATTGCCCAGACCAAGACCATTGGGCGACATTTCAGTGAAGAATTGATCGTACGCATTCATACGATCTGTAGTGAAGGAAAGATCAGATTACAAGATCTAGATTTATTAGTCTGTGCTAGAGGGCCCGGTTCATTCACGGGATTACGCGTTGGTATGGCTACCGCCAAAGGAATCGCTTTGGCAGCTTCAATTCCTATGGTGAGCATAAGCACCCTGGAAATATTGCAATTTCCACTCCAACATACTTCTATGCCTCTTCTTTGTATCCTTGATGCTAAAAAGAAGCGCTATTATTGTGCTCTCTTTAGCCATGGTGAAAGGTTGAGCCCAGATTTGGATGCTACTGTATCAACCATTATTGAAAAGGTTGCCCCCTACCCCGAAATTCTTGTTACTGGTCCAGAAGCAACAAAAGTTATTTCAAAGCTTCGTGATGAAGTCACTAAACGTACTATACAGACAAAATTTTATCTTGACCCCTTGCAATATCGCGATTATGGAGAATCTATGATATTATTAGGTAAAAATTTGTTTATGGCCCAAGGGCCAGACGCTCCTAATTCAGGCCCAACCTATATCCGAAAGAGCGATGCTGAAGTATCTTTAGAAGTACATAATGCAAAAACACAAACAGAAGAGGTCAGTCATGAGTGAAAATAAGAAACAACCCGATATCATTATAATCGGAGGTGGCGCCGCCGGCTTATCAGCTGCGCAGTATGCAGCACGTGCTGGGCTCTCAGCACATGTCTTTGAAGAAATGGCTCCGGGTGGGTTGCTGTTAATTATTGATGAACTGGAAAACTACCCTGGCTTCGACACCCCTATAAGTGGTTTCGAATTATCCGATAAGTTTGCCCAACAAGCCGAAAAGTTTGGTGCAGTAATTCATTACGGTACAGTCGAATCTGTAACCCGTACCGAGAAGGACTCTTTTACAGTAGTAACGAGCGACGGGACCTTTACCGTTCCAGCTGTAATATTGGCCACCGGTGCAAAACGGCGTGAGCTTGGAGTTCCGGGAGAACAAGAATATCAGGGGAAAGGAGTTTCCTACTGTGCCACCTGTGATGGCCCGTTTTTTAAAGCAAAACGGATGTTAGTTGTAGGAGGAGGTGACTCCGCATGTGGAGAATCACTGTTCCTCTCTAAATTAAGTGGTGATATTGTCATTGTCCACCGTAAAGATCGTTTTAGAGCCCAAAGAAGTATCGCTGGTATGGTAGAGCACGATGATCATATTGAAACCCGTTTTATGCACACAGTGAATCGCATCATTGGAGATGGCAAGAAAATAACCGCTGTATCCTTACACGATAACGCCACAAACCGCGATTATGAAGAACCTTTCGATGCCGTCTTCATCTTCATCGGGTCCGATCCCCGTACAAAACTAGTTCCCTATGCTGAAGTGGATGAAGCTGGATATATCGTAACTGATGAATTAATGCGCACTAGTGTTCCTGGACTCTTTGCTGTAGGAGATGTACGCAACACCCCCTTTAGGCAGGTTGTTACAGCTGCATCAGATGGTGCCATTGCAGCTCACGCAGCGGCTGAATATATTGATGAACTACGTGGTCAAGCTTACGTATAAACGCTTTGCATGCACCTTTTTTCCTAGATAGGTTTTTATTACCTAAAAATAGTGTACGTGTAAGCTAATTATCGCTTTTTGGAGCCTGCGTAAAATATATTGAGAAATTACTGTAAATAGAACCACTTTTAGAAGTTTTTTCCTACTCTCAACTCAATGGGGTTAACGAATTCCCTTGACTACTCAACTACAACAATGGTGTAATTGAGATATGAAGATAATGATGGTCTCCAGTGAGGCAGTACCTTTTTCTAAATCGGGAGGACTGGCTGATGTCGCTTCATCTCTATCGATTGCGTTATCAGTATTAGATAATGATGTGCGGTTAGTTATTCCCAATTATGGTTCAACCGATGACTCTCTTTTTACAACCTTGCCCCAAGCAACTGAGATTATGATTGGCGGCAAGTTCGAAAAGGTCCGTTTTAAACAATTAGCATACCAAGGTATTACCGTATACTTAATTGATCATCCTTGGTTTTCCAAGCGGAGAGGGATCTATGGAGATACTTCCTATACTCCGTATGGTGACAACTTATTGCGATACACTCTGTTTGCCAAAGCCTCTTTAGCGCTCTGTAAAGAATTGGATTGGGTTCCTCAGATTCTCCACTGCCATGATTGGACCGCTGGCTTCCTCCCCTCTCTGGCCAAAGAAGATTCTGAAAACACTTTTAATAAGACCACAGTAGTCTTTACCATCCATAATTTAGCGTATCAAGGGGTTTATCCCCGCTTAGATCTCTTGTTAACAGCGCTCCCAATTAAAGCAACTTCGTTGGAGGGAAAAGGAGTAGACCAACGAGCCAATATGCTCAAAACAGCCCTCGAAGATGCTGATTTATTAACTACTGTAAGTCCTACTTATGCCCGCGAAATTCAACAAGAGGAACATGGATGTGGTCTCCACCGCTTATTAAAATCCCGAACAAAGGAACTTTTTGGTATTCTTAATGGCATTGACACCGAAGAGTGGAATCCTGAGAACGATAGGTTCCTGGACACCCACTTCTCAATTGAAGATCTGGGAGGAAAAGCGGTCCTCAAAGAGAAGATGCAAAAACGATTTGGTCTGCCCGTAGCTCCAAAGGTCCCAGTTATAGCCATGATCAGCCGTATTGCCGATCAAAAAGGATTTGTCGAGCTTTGCCAAGGGACTCCTTGTGCTCTAGAACAGATTGTAACTGATTTTCCCGTTCAAATTCTCATAATTGGTACCGGTGATAAAGCTATAGAAGAAAAACTAACGATGTTAGCTGAATTGCACGATAATCTTTCTGTTAATCTCATTTTCAGTAATGAAGCAGCTCATCTTGTGGAAGCTGGTAGTGATTTCTTCCTCATGCCAAGCCGCTATGAGCCTTGCGGACTCAATCAAATGTATTCATTACGCTACGGAACCATTCCTATTGCACGACGCACGGGAGGGCTTGCAGATTCAATTATCGATTTAACTGAAGATGATGGCACTGGAATTTTATTTGAAACCATGTCTGGTGCGGCTATTTATAAGGCGGTAGAACGGGCTATCAACCTCTACGCCTCAGATTCGGCAACAATTTCAGCCATACGAAAGCGCGGTATGGCAGTCGATTTTTCTTGGATTAATTCGGCTGAGGAATACATGAACGTTTATAGACATACACAAAAGGGGTAATCAGAATGGGAAAAAAGAAAAAGGCGATTGCTATTGTATTGGGAGGAGGAAAAGGGACCCGGCTTTATCCTTTAACCAAAGATAGAGCTAAACCTGCTGTCCCGTTTGCCGGAAAATATCGGTTAGTAGACATCCCTATTTCGAATTGTATTAACAGTGGTATCAAACAAATATATATATTAACACAATTTAACTCAGCCTCACTGCACAACCATATTGCGAGCACGTATATTTTTGACACCTTTTCCAATGGATTCGTCGAAATATTGGCAGCTGAACAAACTTACCATACGAATGACTGGTATCAAGGTACGGCCGATGCAGTCCGTAAAAATATTAAGCACTTTGCTGACCAGGAAGCTGAGTATTATATTATTCTCTCCGGCGATCAGCTCTATCGCATGGATTATCAAGAGATGCTCAACACCCATATTGCTAGTGGAGCCGCCTTAACAATTGCAGCAAAAACAATCAGCCGCCAAGAGGCCACTGGGTTAGGTATAATTGGTGCCGATGAAAAAGGTATCATTAAGAAGTTTTATGAAAAACCAGCACCTGACCTCGATATTTCCGAATACCGAGTGTCGGCTAAACTGCTAAAAGAGAGCTTAAATCAAACCCCGAATGAAAATAATGAGTATCTCGCCTCGATGGGTATCTACATTTTTGACACGCAGGTTATGAATGATATTTTAGAGGGTAATACCGCCACCGATTTTGGAAAAGAAATTATCCCTGATGTCATTAAGACTAAGAAAGTCGCAGCCTATGTGTTTGATGGATTTTGGGAGGATATTGGAACCATTAAAGCATTCTACGACACAAATATTGATTTAGCATCAGTTACGCCTTCTTTTAATTTTTACAATGAAGAAATGCCTATTTATACTCATCGAAGACATTTACCGGCAACTAAAGTCAACTTTTGTAATATCAGTTGTTCTCTAACTAGCGAGGGGTCCATTATAACCAATGCCTATATTGTCAACTCAATAATTGGTGTGCGCACATTGATCGAATCGGGGGCCAGCCTCGATGGGGTCTATTGTATGGGAGCTTCTCACTACGAAACACCAGAAGAGAAAGACGAAAATGCTCGTAAAAGGATCCCTAACATTGGGATTGGCAGAGGAACTATTATTCGGCGGGCTATCATTGATCAAAATGCAAGAATTGGTGAGGGTTGTCGCATTGGAATTGATGATATCCAACGGACAGAAGGGGATTACGCCAACTACTCAATCCACGATGGCATTATAGTGATTCAAAAGAATGCCATTCTTCCCGATGGAACCATTTTATAATCCTAGGCAAAACCTAGCTCTTCTAATTTTCTTCTAACGGGTATATCAGAGGGAACTAACGGGAGTTCCAAAAGCTCTTCAAGGGTAACCCATCGTGCATCTTGATGTTCGAGCAGTCGATACCGAATAGGAGCGACTGCTTCAACCCAGTAAGCTTGAGCATGATAAAGTACCGATTTATGAATAAAATCATGGCGCAGAAAACAGGAGCCGACTTTGATATGAAGAGCTAATTCTTCTAAATATTCACGGGCAAGCGATTCTTCTGGAGTTTCGCCCCATTTGTGCTTACCTCCAGGGAATTCCCACAAGCCTCCGATTTCGCCACCTTTTTGGCGTTTAGCTAAAAAATAGCGTCCAGTTTTAAAAAGAACTCCCGTTGTGGTAATTCGCTCTGAAGTATACATTGGTCCACTCATATTGACTCCTATAATAAAACTGCTACGGGAAAAAGGAAATGTAATACCCCTACTGCAAGAGTTAGATATCCTAAATTTCTTTTATGGATTTCAATATATGATCGTGTTTGGGTAAACATAACAGAATCATTTACACTAGAACCTTGCATATCATCTCCCTTTTTACGCTTGGTAAAATTATGTAATTGCGTCACATGATAAATCACCACTACAAGAAGACAGCCCACTGGAATTAAATCTCCTAGTAACGTTGGGCCAGGGGGAATAGGTAAGAAAATCTTCCATACTGCTAGCAATATCCCTAGCACAATGAACACAATATGGAGTGGAAGACTTGTTCGGACAGTATTACGGAGCCGTAAAAGGAGCAAGAACTGCCCTCCGTATTCATCACCGAGTAATAATCCGGCATTCAACAAGAGATAGCCAATAGTTAAAAAATAGGCTTGAAACATCATACGAGACCCGTTTCAGCTTGGCGGCAAACAGTACCGACCTGAGCTACAAGTGTTTCAGCATCAAACCACCCCGACGCTGTTCGAGCAGCAGTTCCGGCAGCCTGATGTATTAAAACTCCTTTGTGAGCTGCTTTTAGAACATCATAACCTTGCGCTAGGAGAGAGCCAATAATTCCAGTTAAAACATCACCGCTACCGGCAACACCCATAGCATTATTCATACCGTCTACTACAATAGGAAGTGCTCCAGCCGAGCGTCCATCAACAATCCAGATAACGTGGCTTTTGTAAACAAGGACACATTCTAACGCAATTGCAATCCGCACTAAGGCCTCAATAAACGATTCAGGAGTTCCCATGGGGCCTGTCTCTTGAGCTAACAGTGGCATGTGTAATAATTCCAACATGGTGTGTAATTCACCAGGGTGAGGGGTCAGGACTAGAGGTCCATGATTTGTCCCTTGCACCCGATGCTCCCCTACTACACGGGCAAAGGCTACAATTGCATCGGCATCAAGAACAGCAGGCAATTTGCTTTGCATCAATTCTACCATCTGGTCTTCGTGTCCGTCGCCCCAACCGGGTCCAGCCGCGATCGCTTGATAATGCTGTTCTAATTTCGAGGCCGATACGACAAAATCTTTCTCAAGTGCTTGTACTATAATGGAAGCTGTCTCTGTAGCTGCAATTGTAGCTACTTCTTTATCACAACAGAGGGTCACAAGGCCACAACGACTATGAAAAGCTCCGCGAGCTGCTAATCTAGCGGCGCCGCTATATGCTAAGCTTCCGGCAAAGAGCGCTAAATGACCTCGTTTATTTTTATAGGTATCTTCGGGTAAATTAGAGAGCTGGAGATGGGATGTATCACTGAGGGTCGCTACGGCAATTGCATTTTGTAACAAAACGGGAGGAAAAGAGGGATTTACGCGGATAATTTTGCCCCACCCTAGGCGACAAAGAGGATGATAGGCAGCTGCTTTTTTCAATCCCATCGTAACAGTAGCATCGGCCAATACGTGAATTGCCCCCACGGGGAGGTTATCACCACAACCTGAGGGGATATCAACAGCAAGAATTTGGATTTTACGTTTCTTTTGGTTATTGATGAGTTTGACCACTTCCGCTGTCGTTCCCCGCAGAATTCCCCGCAATCCAGTGCCGGCAATGCCATCTATTATTACATCAGCTTCAGAGAGTAACTCAACAGCCTCTTCTGATAAAACCCCTTCTAAATTTTCAGCTTGAACCATCCGGAAACCTAAATTCTTAGCTATGTTGCGTTGGATTGCACATGCATGTGAAATTTGTGACCCAGTAAGGAGAATGGTAAAGTTTATCAGACCACCATAATAGGCTTCTCGAGCCATAACGAGAGCATCTCCCCCATTATTGCCTCCACCAACAACAAAAACAACATTACCTAACTGGGCATTTTCAATCGAGCTACAATTCAGAAAGGCTTGCCAGCCTTTTATCCCGGCCTGCTCCATGAGCACTAAGTACGGTAATGCATATTCCTCTTGTGCCAGAGAATCTATATTTTCCATTGTTTGAGTGGTAACTAATATCTCCATACCTGCATAGTACCGCCTCTAGCACCTGCGGTCAATATTATGAAAGAAAAGAGCGATACAGTAGTAGCACAATATCATACTTTCGTGTTACTATCTTGCTTTAGGAGGCGTTAGTATGGCAGAAATTGTCCGCTTTGGTGTCTCGATGGATAAAGAACTAGTTTCCCTCTTAGATGAATTAACGATTCAGCACCATCATCCCAATCGTTCCGAGACTATTCGCTCTATGATCCGTAGTCAATTAACACAAGAGAGTACACAACTTCCCGATACTATAGTCACTGCCGTTATATCGCTCATCTATCACTATTCGACATCGCTACAACGAGTCTCTTTATCTGAATATCCTTCACTAACTCTCTCGACCAATCTCCAAATGCATCTCGAACGCGATATCGTCATTAAAATTTTAGTAGTTTCAGGCCGCTACGATCAAGTAACGCAATGGGCTGGCCGAATTACCGGGCAAAAGCAGGTAGTTGGTCAAATCAACATTGCGGCTACTGACACTATGTATAAGGAGTTGCGTCCATGAAACCGATACTCATCCTCGATAACGTGAGTGCCGCGTATGGTCACCATACAGTTTTATCCCAAATCTCCTTAGAGGTGAAGCATGGGGAAACACTCCTTATTACCGGGCCCAACGGAAGCGGAAAAAGCACCTTACTTAAAATCATTTCGGGAAACATGGAGCCAAAACTAGGATCTGTCGAGGTCTTAGGAATTCCTTTAGATAGTCGCTCTAATCAACAAAAAATACGACAGCAAATTGGATTTTTAACGCAAATCCAATTTGATCCTAAAATAGCCGTATCGGTGCGAGAAAGTGTCTTGTTGGGATTGTGGGGGACGAGTTTCTCGTGGTTAAAACGACCCCGTAAAGAAGATCGCCTAAAAGCAATGGACCGACTCGCTGTTGTCGGCATGGCCGATCTTGCTCATCGGGACATGAGAAGTTTATCGGGAGGGCAAAGACAACGCGTAGCTTGTGCTCGAGCACTTATTCGCGACCCAGCCCTAATTTTGATGGATGAACCTACAACGTATTTAGATGTTGAGGCCAAAGAAGAACTTATTATCTTACTCAATAACTTACAAGACCGACTCAATTTTACCGCTATCATGGTTAGTCATGAACCACCTACGAGCTTTGTTTCTAATCGCACTCTCCACCTAAAAAATGGTCGCATAGTCCCTAAAACCGAGGTCCCGGCATGATCCAATTAGTACAAGAAGCTTTCTCCATTGCCGTTATTCGACATGCGTTCATCGGAATGGTCATTGCTGGAGCAACATTATCTTTGTTAGGTGTTATAATCGTTTCTCTCCACCTTACCGCAATTCGCTTCACACTGATGCATGTCGGTCTTTTAGGAGCCGCTTCTGGTTTAGCTTTAGGGTTTTCATCTGCGGTAGGAGCTTTCACTTTGGTAATAGTAGCCTCAATTGTAATGGGCAGTTTAGTCAAAGATAGAGCTATCTCAGCTAGTTCTGTTAGCGGCTTATTCATGACCGGTTCTTTGGCAGGAGCATTTCTCTTGCTCGCAGTAACTGGTGTCCCTGCGATGCAGGTCTTTGATATCTTTGCTGGTAATATTTTGATGATGACTAAATTGGATTTAATTTTTACTCTTGTAGTTGGAATTCTCATAGTCTTAGTTTTTAGTGTTGCCTACCGCGAAATACAATTGGTATTACTCAACCGTGAATTGGCGCAGATATTAGGACTCCCAGTTGAGGCTATTATTACTGGCATGTTCGTCCTCCTCGGTATTGGCATTGCAACTGCTTTACGATTAGTCGGTGCATTATTAGTCGATGCTATCATTCTCTTACCAGGCATCGCCGCTCTTAAATTTGCCCGTAATTTTGGTATGGCCTTACTGCTCTCTTCACTCTTTGGAATTATTGCTACAACTGGAGGCTTTTTTATTGCATTATTTTTTAACTTGCCTATCGGGGCCAGTGCAGCCATGGTTTCCACGCTCCTACTCGGTCTCTCTCTCTTAATCACTCATCTTACATTCAATTAAAGAAAGGGGATATATATGAAAAAAATGGTACTTCTGTGTTTATTGGTTTTAGGGCTTTTGACTTGGCCTTTACTGGCGCAAGGTCGTGGTGAAGTTTCGAGTCCCTCAAACTCTGATTCGTTTACGGATACCACTTCAATGGGGCCCTCAATTGTGGCTTCAACAAGTTGGGTAGGTGCCATGGCACAGGCAGCAGGAGCTACTAACGTGATTGTCTTAGCGCCTGTAGAATTACGCCATCCGCCCGAATATGACTTCTCTCCCAACGATATTATTCGAGCTACGCAGGCTGACTTAATGCTTTGGGCTGGTTATGAAGGGTTTATGCGTAACCTCGTGCGGGCTGGTGAGATTCCGGCAGAACGCGTTATTCAGGTAACAACGAACAATGCTCCCGATCAATTGCTATTGTCGGTTGAGTCGCTCGCCCACTTGTTCTCTACTATGGATTCTTTCTTAGAGTGGAAAAAAGAACTTGAGCTTTTATCAGGGCAACTGTTAGCTGGTGCTAAGGAGAAAGAAACAACTTCAAAGGTAGCCGCCGTTCAATTTCATCAACAAGCTTTAGCCCGTTATTTAGGTTATCAGGTTAAAATTGTGTATGGACCGCAAGACCTAACTCTCGCTGATATTCAAAAAATTGAAGCACTAAACCCCGATATCATTATTGATAACTGGCATAGTCCGCAAGGAGAGCCTCTTAAAAAAGAGGGGCGCAAATATGTGCAACTAATCAATTTCCCTGGTCCTTTCCAAACTGCAAGTTTGTTAGATGTCCTACGGTACAACGGTAGGCAACTAGAGTATTTCGAATAAACTTGACAGCTTTAGTATAATTGTATAGGTTAAAAGTGTCTTGGGGTGGCCCTAACAGTGGCCTGAGATTACACCCGTAGAACCTGATCTGGGCAATACCAGCGTAGGGAGGCACGTAAACTCATCTTACATTCCCCACAGACAGAAACCATGTAAGGAGGTGCTTCCATGAAAAGGCACTATATGTTATTGGTTCTGGCTGTTTTTCTCATTCCCGTGATGATATTTTCACGAGGAAATCAAGAAAAGTCAGAAATAGAAAAACAGACTTTAACAGTCTATGCATATGATTCTTTTGTTTCCGAGTGGGGTCCTGGCCCACTAGTTGTTCAAGCATTCAAAGAAAAGACTGGTATTGAGATAAATCTTGTATCGGCTGGAAATGGAGGAGAGCTCCTAGCTAGACTCGCTCTAGAAACTCAAAACTCCCAAGCCGATGTTGTTGTGGGTATCTCCAATGAATTGCTCCAAGAAACAATAGATTCGAATCTTTTAGTCTCTTATAAGTCGCCAGTATTAAAAGATGTCCCCGACTTTCTCCATTTTGACTCCTCCTATACACTAATCCCTTTCAATTATGGTAACTATGCTTTTAACTATGATAGTCAAACTATTTCTGACCCCCCTCAATCTCTTGATGATCTTCTCGATCCACGTTGGAGAAAAAGTTTAATCCTCATGGATCCTCGCACTTCAAGTGTTGGAATGGGCCTCTTAGAGTGGACTATTGCGGTTTATGGAGATAACTTCACTGATTGGTGGGAATATGTAAAACCCAATGTATTAACGATTGCCGATGGATGGTCAACCGGCTATGGATTATTTACTCAAGGGGAGGCTCCTTTGGTAATTAGCTATACCACCAGCCCTGTGTATCATGTATTATATGAAGAGTCAGAACGCTATCAAGCGCTTCTCTTTGAGGAGGGCAATATGGCAGTGATTGAGGGGGTTGGTATCGTAAGAAGCACAAAGAACCGAGCTCTTGCCCAACAGTTTATTGATTTTCTCCTCACTGAGGCACAACTCGATATTGCTCTTACGAACATAATGTACCCTGTAAATGCTTTAACACCATTGCCAGAGGCTTTTGCATTTGCCCCAAAACCGGACCATTCCATTATGTTAGATCCTGACCTGATTGCAATGCATAGAGATACTTGGATTAATCAATGGGTGGAGGTCATGAGCAAGTGAAAAGGGGTAAGACGGTACAAACGGGATCTGGAATTCTAGAAACATCTCGGTTTTATAAATCGTTAAGTACTCCCGCTGTACTCTTATTGACTTTTTTATTTGTTGTACCTCTGTCAATTATTTTAAGTAAAGCCTTCATCACTGATGATGGAGGCTTCTCTTTTGCCCGAATTCATAAAGTAGTAACTGATGCCTATACGCTCCGTATCCTCCGTTTTACAATCTTCCAAGCCCTCATTAGCACGATCGTATCGGTGGCAATTGGTTTACCGGGTGCCTATATATTAGCAACATACCGCTTTCGAGGGAAAAAGATTATTAGGGCTATTTCTACGATCCCATTTGTTTTGCCTTCGATCCTGGTAGTTTTGGGATTTGTGATCTTTTATGGAAAAAATGGTTTTATAAATAATCTCCTTATGGCTTTGGGAAACTTTGAGCAACCTCCGCTCCAGATTCTCTACACGTTTGGTGCAGTCATCTTAGCTCATGCTTTTTATAACTTTCCAATTGCATTAGGCATTGTATCTTCATTTTGGGAGCAACTCCCCCACCGTCATAATCAAGCGGCTTCTACCTTAGGGGCGAAGCGATGGACTATTTTTCGTACAGTAACTCTCCCTCGGCTTGTCCCTGCAATATTAAGTGCTTCCACATTGATCTTTCTTTTTTGTTTTTCCAGCTTCGTTATTTTATTAGTTCTTGGCGGTGGTCCTAGGTTCACTACCTTAGAAGTTGAAATTTATCGTCGAGCTAGAATGACACTTAATATTGAAGAAGCTACCGCATTGAGTCTTTTATCGATTGGCATCACTTTATTGTTTGTTGCCCTCCACCTGTGGAGTCAACGCTTGATGGCTCACCAGGAAGAGGTTGAGCGTACTCCCGAAAAGAGGTTGGAACGTACCCCTCGTTCATGGTGGGGTAAAGTTATTGTCTACACCTATGCCCTATTTGCTTTTATATTTGTTCTTGGCCCATTGGTCGCAATTGTACATAGATCATTCTTAGCACCTGTCTCGCGCTCAGGCGCTCTCGCTTTCTCACTGCGCTGGTATAAACAGTTATTTGGGATGGAGAGCGTTGCTGGTTCCGCTTTAGGCCTTGCCGGTACAGCTATTTTACGCAGTCTTGCCATTGCAGTCATCACTGCGTTGGTCTCTTTAGTGATGGGGACTCTATTAGCGGCGCGGTTACGCCGACGTCCCGCACGTTCTAATTTTTCATTAGAATTGTATGCAATGCTCCCTATGGCAGTCTCTTCTGTTGTAATAGGATTAGGTTATTATCTTGTAGCCTCTGCGATTGGAGGAGGACACGTCATGGGGCTTACCCTTGTCGTATTAGCCCATGTGGTGATTACTTCCCCTTTTGTACTTAGGGCAATCTTACCCGAATATCGTAAAATACCGTTTAGTTACACGCAGGCTTCCCTTACCCTTGGGGCAACAGTCGGTCAAACCTTCTGGCGGGTTGAACTACCTTTGCTACGTTCAGCTATGGCAACTGGGGCTGCTTTTGCCTTTGCCATCTCGATGGGTGAAATTAATGCAACGTTAGTCCTCGCTGATAGCAGTACAGTTACCGTCCCGATCGTGATGTACCGATTAATAGGGTCGTATAATTTTGCTGGTGCTTGTGCCCTAGGTACAATTCTTATGTTGTGTTGTGCTATAGTATTCGTCTGGATTGAATCATTGAAAAAGGAAATATAATGGCTACTTCAGGACTTGTTTGCTCTCAGGTACGCATGGAATATCCTGAGTTTACCCTTGCTTTAGATCTCAACGTCTACCAAGGTGAATTAGTTAGTCTTATCGGTCCTTCTGGGTGTGGAAAAAGCACTACATTACAACTTATTAGCGGTCTGATTCCCTGTGAATCGGGTAAGATTGAACTTAATGGTACAGATATCACCTATATGCCAGTTTGGGAGCGCAATATTGGTTTGGTGTTTCAAGACTATGCGTTATTTCCTCATCTTAATGTTGCCCAAAATATTGGATATAGCCTCCGTATTAAACGGGTAACAAAAAAAGAACGAGTCGCAAAAGTAACAAGTTTGCTCGAGTTAGTGGACTTGAGCGGTTATGAAAAAAGGAAAGTGAGTCAACTCAGTGGGGGAGAACGGCAAAGAGTCGCTTTAGCGAGAGCTTTAGCCGCTGAACCGCAAATTCTGTTATTAGATGAACCGCTTTCAGCTCTTGATGCTAAGATGAGAAAAAGGCTACGCCAGCAAATTCGCAATATTCATGAAAAAACTGGGATTACCATGATATATGTTACCCATGATCAGGAAGAGGCTTTGACGATCAGCGATAGAATTGTCGTGATGCAAAACGGACAGATTGAACAGTGTGACACGCCCGAAAATATCTATAATTATCCGGCTACCTTATTTGCAGCCAAATTTATGGGGGAAGGGACCCTTTTACCGCAAACAGTCATTCCTCGTACTCTCACCTCCCCTGGTAAAGAAAATGATGGAGTAGTTTTTCGCTCTAGTGGAGAAGAGCGACACATTTTCTTCCGCCCTGAGCGCGTGATAGTTCACGACAGTCCTTCTCTGCCCTTCCCCGAGTTTCTTCCCCACCTCCGTTTTGCTAAGGCTAAAATTATTTCCAGCGAGTACCAAGGGGGCCGTTATATTCTTGAGTGTGAATGGGAAGGCCACCTTATAGTTGCTTATTGCCGTTATAAGCCCAAATATAATCTAGTAACATTAGGGATTCGCACGACAGATATTGTCGAATATGTGGGGCAAGTGAGAGTTATAAAATAAGTATGAAATAAATGAAGCATTTTGCTCTTTGGGTTGTTTATACTGGTAAGGAGATCGAGCAGGGTGACGATTGGATACTTTAAGCAGTATATTACCTACAACATGAAAAACAAGTATGTGAGAAAACGTTTTTTGATTCTCATCATAATTCTAAGCTTTGTAACAGCTACGCTCTTTGCAGGAAAACAATTACATGACGGGTTTGGACTCTCTTTAGAGACCAGTTGGTATGGATCAATCCCAAGTGCCTTCCATGAGGATCCCCTACCTCTACGCAGTCATCTAACCTTTGGTGGTAGTTTGACTCCTGCCATAATGGGACTTGGAGACAAGTTAGAATTAACTGCAGGTATTTCGTCTCACTATGTAACTCATTCACTTTTCTATGGCACAACTGTATGGCGTCCCTTTTTTGTGATTGGGCCACATTTTAATCTTACCATCCATATCGATCCACGTTTTTCAATCTCTCCAGGAATTACCTTCTTAGCAGGTTTTTATACCCAAACCAAAGAATTTACTCCACTAGTACGTCTTTCAGTCACAGGCGGATATACTCTGCCATTCAACTTACAGCGAAATCAATGGATTATAACACTCCCCATTAACGTAGATCTCAGGACAGATTATGTCTCTGTTTCTGCTGGAGTTGGTATTACATGGAGAATCGATAAGAGACAAAAACAGGAGAAACTATGAGAAAGAAATTTATCATCTCAAGTATTATCCTCATTATTATAATCACTTTAAGCGGATGTGAACTACTCCTAGAGAAACCAGAAAAGCCCACCATCTATGCCCTGTTGGTGGGGATTGATTATAAGAATACTATTGAACCACTTCGGCCTAATCCCCAAGAAAATCATTTAGAAGGGACTATTGCTGATGCTGAAGAACTAGCCGCCGCTCTCTATCACCGCGGAGCTGAAATGGGTAATTCGGTAGAAATTACCCTTATGTTGCAAGAGAACGTTCCTTCTAGTCAAGAAATTAGTTCTCCTTTGTATCCCACTGAAAGTAATATTCTTAATCAAATAGAAAGGGTTGCTGGATTGGTCTCCGAAAACGATACGTTTATTTTTTACTACGCCGGACATGGAGAGGGGCCAAACTCTAACTTAGGCTACCTCGTTCCAGCTGCTTCAGAAAATTCTAAGAGCATATTTAATATTTCCCCTATGAAAAATGTTACCCTCCGCAACAAATTACTAGCCATAAAAGGGACAAAGATTCTAATCCTCGATTCTTGTTACAGCGGTGCCCACGAAGTTGATTATCCTCGTAGTTTTGATGCTAGGGATGCAGATTCTGATGACTTTATTAATGATTACGATTCTTCTCAATTCTATCTTCTCGCCTCGTCAGCACAAGAAAAATCCTATGAAACATTCCACGAAGATCACCATGGCTATTTAACGTTAATGCTTTTAGCAAGTCTTGGCTGGCAACACTCTAGAACTAGTACTACTCCAATTTATGATCCAGCCTCTTCTTCAGGGACTAAAGATGAAACAATAAAGGGATATATCCCTGAAGGTTCCAAAGCTCGGGTAGAGCGCAATGGAGCAATTATGATGGGAGATATATTTTCCTTCATTTCAAGCGACAAGAAAAATGCTAATCAAACACCCCAAACAGGGAGTGGTCCACTCGATGTAGTCCTCTTTAGCCGGCATTGGTAGGTTTTTAACTAATCTCCATATTCTTAACTGCCTCAATTTCGTCACGTAAGATAGCGGCTTGTTCAAATTCAAGGTTTTTGGCCCGTTCGAGCATTTCACGCTCAAGGTCTCGAATATATTGCTTCCTATCTCTAGCTTGCAATAAATTATAATTGCTCTTTAAGACTTTGATGTCATCCTTTTGAATCTCTTGTTTGTCGATCTTTTCACGGCTAATTATATCCTGAATGGCCTTAATAATACTTTTGGGAGTTATTCCATGTTCGTCGTTATATTGTTGTTGCACTTCACGCCGACGGTTTGTTTCATTTATGGCTTCTTCCATGGCATGGCTACGCCGGTCGGCATACATAATAACGCGTCCATCAACATTGCGGGCAGCCCGCCCAATAGTTTGAATAAGTGCGGTAGCGGAACGTAAGAACCCTATTTTATCAGCATCTAATATTGCTATTAAAGAAACTTCCGGTAAATCTAATCCTTCACGTAACAGGTTAATGCCCACTAGCACATCGTACGTTCCCAGGCGCAAATCACGTAGTAATTCGACTCGTTCAATAGTTTCTATCTCTGAATGTAGATAACGAACTTTAAGGCCGAGATTGGCTAAATAATCGGTTAAATCTTCCGACATGCGTTTGGTTAACGTGGTTACCAAAACTCGTTCTTTCTTGGTAATCGTTTTTTGGATTTCTCCATATAGATCTTCCATTTGCCCTTCAGTTGGTCGTATCTCAATGGTGGGATCGAGTAACCCTGTCGGGCGAATAAGTTGCTCCACTACCTGTGAAGACTCACTCAACTCACGTTCACTAGGTGTAGCGGAGACATAGATGCGTTGTCCGCAGGTTTTATCGAATTCGTCATACTTTAATGGTCGATTATCTAGAGCTGAAGGTAAACGAAATCCATAATTAACTAGGTTTAATTTACGGCTACGATCTCCCTCATACATCGCCCCTATTTGAGGTAATGTAACATGGGATTCATCGATAAAGGTGAGAAATCCTTTGGGGAAGTAATTTAGTAATACCGGGGGAGCTTCGCCCTCTTCTCTATTTCCTAGCGGTCGTGAATAGTTTTCGATTCCCGAACAATAGCCCAGTTCTTGGAGCATCTCTAAATCATATTCGACCCGCGTTTTTATCCGTTCGGCTTCGAGAAGTTTTCCGTTATTCATGAAATAGTTATATTGCTCGTCTAGCTCCTGTCGAATTCGCCCAATAGCAGCCTGTATTTGTTCAGGTGGAAGAACAAATTGTTTAGCCGGATAGAGGGTAAATGAAGGTACGCTCTCAATGACGTTACCAGAGACAGGATCAAACCACTCAAGGCGTGCAATTTCATCCCAGTTAATTCTGATGCGCATCGCTATTTCAAGGTATGAGGGACATATTTCAATCACATCACCACGGACACGGAAAGCTCCACGCTGTAAGATCATATCGTTTCGTTCATATTGCATGCGCACCATATGTTCTAAATCTGTTTTATGATCAAAACGTTGCCCTACTTCAAAATCTTTTACCATATCGCGCAATGAAGTTGGATTCCCTAAGCCAAAGATACAGCTAACCGAGGCTACAATAATGACATCACGACGTTCCATAAGTGCAAATGAAGCAAACAATCGCAAGCGATCTATCTCATCATTTATGGCAGCATCTTTTTCAATGTAGAGATCTTTACCGGGAACGTAGGCTTCAGGTTGGTAGTAATCATAGGTTGAAACAAAGTAACCCACCGCGTTATCGGGGAAGAAAGATTTAAATTCACGAAATAATTGAGCAGCTAGTGTTTTGTTATGGCTGAGTACCAATGTTGGTCGTTGTACCTTTTCAATAATCTTGGCCATAGTGAAGGTTTTACCAGAACCAGTTACTCCTTTGAGGGTTTGGCGTTCAAATCCTGATTCTACACCAGCAGACAATAACTCGATCGCATCTTGCTGATCCCCTGCGGGACTATAATCGGCTACAACTTTAAATTGACGAGGCTTTAGAGTACTGTCCATTCCACTCCCTCTGGTCGTGCCACTAATTCAATCGGTAATGTTACTCTCTCACCTTTGCGAACCACAACTACATCAACTATTGCTCCAGGGTGGGTATCGACAAGTGCTCCATATAGGTCGGCATACTCCGCCACTGGCTCGCCATTGACTTCAACAATGACATCGCCACCGAGGTAGATGATAGAAGGACCATACTGTACTCGTACTGAGCCCCCACGCAAGCCACCCTTCTCTGCTTTGCCTCCTGGGCGAACTTGCGATACCAACAAGCCATTCGAGATGGTTAAGTTAGCATACTTCACAATACTAGGATCAAGTTGCACCATGGTTGCATCAAGCCAACCACGCAACACTTTGCCATATTGGATTAAATCTGGGATTACCGAGATGGCTGTATCAACTGGTACGGCAAATCCAATCCCTTGTGACCCGCCGGTCGTTGAATGAATGGTGGTACAAATTCCGACCATTTCCCCTCTACTGTTGAGTAAGGGCCCCCCAGAGTTCCCTGGATTAATAGCTGCGTCGGTTTGGATCATCCCATTAATGACCGTATTGGAATCGGTCCGAACAGGCCGACCAAGGCCTGAAACAGTACCGATAGTCATCGTTCGGTCATAGCCAAATGGATTTCCAATCGCGACAACCTTTTGGCCAACTTTCAAGGTAGATGCAGTGCCAAAAGTAATAGGATCTAAAACAACTCCTTGTGGTAACTGGACTTTGAGTACCGCTAAATCATTTTCATTGTCTTTACCGATCAACGTTGCTTCGTGAGTGCTTCCATCGTGAAGACTAATGGTGAGTTTGGCTGCGTTTTTGACAACGTGGGCATTGGTTAAAATATAACCATCTTGACTGATGACTATGCCCGAGCCTGTTCCTTGAACTGGCATTACCTCTAGGAAAGTATTTAAGCCTAATGAGACTGTCGTGATATGGACAACACTCTTATTGGCCAACTCATAGATGGCAATATTACGCATTTCATCGGCGCTGTAGCTATAAGCGCTCATATCACCAAGAAATACGGAAACTCCCTGATCCCCATAAAAGATATCGTTCACTGTAACACCAGCGGCCTCAAGTAATCCTATTTCTCCATCCCGTTTCAGAACTTCACTAAGTACTTGTCTTTGGTACTCTAAGCGATCTTTCTTTTGGAGAGAACGGGTCCAGACTATAATGCCAATTGCAAGAATCACTACCACAATGCCAATAATGAGAGCCCTTATAACCCTCCAAAAAGGATGAAGTGATCTTCGTTTTCCATTTACCAAATTACCCCTCCGCACTACGATTTCACACCTCGTAATTGTACCCACTTTTACGGCCTGTGTACACATCGATTAGATCTGGCTAATTTCACTTTTTACAAACAGGATACACTACTTTTCATGTGATACAGAAAACGTACTATCTGTGCAAACATAACTACACCCCTTAAGTGAGTTATCTCAAATAAAGGGTGCAGTATTTTCTCTGGCACTCTTTCATAGTACCAGATCTAATCATCGACAATACTATTCTTGCATTCCTTCCAATCCAGCTTCGTAGATTTGTCGTGCTCGGTCATAATTCACAACCGCAGGGGATGTGTAAGTAACTGTGGCCTGTGCATCTCCAAGACTGGTGTGTACTGCGAGCCTGAGTGTGTGCAACTTATTGGGGGTCCAGTCAGCGGTCATAAAGGTGATCATATAATCCCAGCGGTTAGTTATTTCACCACTAATATCGTCAAGAATATCATCAAAGTTATCTGTAGTTGTGTAAAGGTTGCCCCCAGTTTCAGTAGCTAAATCAATATAATCACTTTCATAAGAGCTTGGTGCTACAACATGACAAGAAATTCCAGCGGTATTAAGTTTGTCAATCTCTTCATATACGGTATTCATCACACCTTCATCATAATAATCATAGACATCAGAAGTTAGAGGGTCACTTGGAGTATGATAATCAATATCAGTAATCAAGATGAAAATCCTAGATGCAGCAGTACGATAGGTGAATCCCATGTCGTTTTGGAACGATCCAGCTGGATTACTCGACAGTTCTCCCGCGCCTGCTCTGGCGTAATCGATAGTATCAATCTGGTTCTCTGGGCCATCATCACCACCATAGGCTGTTAAGGCTCCAACTGCTGTTTTAAATGTATCGATATCGCTAGTCGGTGCTAATCTCTCATTTGTACCCTTACGGATATCATCACCAAAGGAGACATACCCAATCCTATAATCGATATCAGAAGCATCTAGGTTGTCAGCAAAGTCCTGCGCTTTATTTGTCATCGTGGTGAGATAGCTTCCCATACTGCCTGTGGTATCGATAACAAAGACGATATCAGCCATCTTTCCAGTAGTTTTTTTAGTTTCACGAGGAGGAGTGACTTCGATAGGACGTGCTTCACCATTATCATCAATTACGTCAA